>Ga0209444_10000370_pt1 | contig 24592 bp, 24 predicted proteins | sample LauGreFaBDMM15DN_2_FD_188215 | JGI IMG/M metagenome (GOLD analysis project Ga0209444, IMG submission 188215) | Freshwater lake microbial communities from Lake Michigan, USA - Fa13.BD.MM15.DN (SPAdes) (version 2) | ecosystem: Environmental > Aquatic > Freshwater > Lake | place: Lake Michigan... | reverse complement strand
GTTGAGGATTTACTCGTTGATCGAGCTTTCCTAGAAGAGCGCGCTGAAAAGGCACTTGAGATTGCCAGTTTTGAAGACCTTGAGAACTTTGGAGTTTTGACTCCACATCTTCTAAGCAACATTGCAGCTGCCACCGCACTTGCTCGAAGCTTTGGTGTGCCGCCCGCTTCTTGCCGGAAGGCGTTAAGAGAATTTAAGATATCTCCGCACCGTATCCAATTGGTGGCCGAAGTTGATGGAGTTAGATACATCAATGATTCAAAGGCCACTAACGCTCACGCGGCTGCAGCTTCGCTCACCTCTTTCGAATCGGTGGTTTGGATTCTCGGGGGATTACTAAAGGGTGTGGATATCTCAGAGTTGATTGGTCAATTTGCTCCTCGACTGCGTGGTGCAGTGGTAATTGGCGTTGACCGTGTTGAAATTGTTGAAGCGTTTAGAAAATTGGCACCTGCGGTGCCACTTGTGGAGATTTCAGGAGGGGACGCAGTTATGTTGCAGGCGGTCTCCTCGGCATCCTCTATGGCCGTAGCCGGTGACGTGGTTCTTTTAGCACCGGCAGCAGCGTCAATGGATCAATTCTTGAACTACCAGGCGCGAGGAGATCAATTCATCGCAGCCGTTGGCACTCTGGGCGGGGGAAAGTAAATGACCCGGATCCAATCCACCTCTAGTTCACCAAGAAAGATCAAGAAAGCCCGTTCAAATCCACTAGGTAGTTTCAAAGCTTGGTTGCAAGACAACTTTCGTGCCGAGTCGATTTACTTCTACCGCCTGGCCGGACTAACTGGTTTCCTGGTGGTTTTTGGTTTGGTGATGGTGCTTTCATCTTCATCAATTGACTCCCTTGTTGCCAATCGTGATGCTTACTACATTTTCTCGAGGCAGTTTCTCTATGCCTTGATTGGGCTGGCTCTGATGCTCGTTATCGCAAGCATGCCGGTAAGTTTCATCAGGAATCGAGTTGGTCTCGTGCTGATGATCGGATTCGCCCTTCAGCTTGCAGTGCCATTTATTGGTATCTCAGTGAACGGAAACACCAACTGGCTCTCAATCGCTGGTTTCACTCTTCAGCCCTCGGAGTTTTTAAAGCTGGCACTGATTATGTACATGGGATGGTTTATCTCAAATCGCGAGTTCGAGATGGATAATCCGCAACGAGTGCTCTACCCACTTCTGGCAGTTGGCGGTGGGGCAGTGCTACTTGTAATGTTCGGTCGAGATCTTGGTACTGCGGTGATCTTCTCGTTCATTATTTTTGGAACACTGTTAATGGCTGGAGCACCAGGAAAGATTCTGGGGCGTTTGGCTTTGGTTGCAGTCGGCCTTGCTGCATTGGCAACAGCAACCAGCGCTTCACGCATGGCGCGAATTACTGCATGGTTAAACCCAGGTTCTGCATCCTCAGATGCCTTCAACTGGCAATTTGAACATGGAACATGGGCGCTAGCTGCTGGCGGAATATTTGGTGTGGGGCTTGGAAACTCCAAGATGAAGTGGTCCTGGATTCCGGAAGTTGAAAACGACTTTATCTTTGCGGTTATCGGTGAAGAGCTCGGTCTAGTTGGTGCGATGGTTGTCATCGGAATGTTCGCTTTGCTTATCGCGTCTTTGATACGGGTAATGCTGAGAGCTCAAACTACCTTTGCTCGAGTGACAACTCTTGGTGTTGTTATCTGGATACTAAGCCAGTCAGCAGTGAACATCGCTGTTGTTCTTGGAGTGCTTCCAGTTTTGGGAGTTCCGTTACCATTGATTTCGGCAGGCGGTTCGTCGTTGATTGCAACATTGGCCGGAATCGGCTTGGTTTTGGCGTTTGAGAAAGACAACCACCGGCAGCCACTCCGGGGAGTGAGGCGTTGACAAACTATTTATTGACTGGAGGTGGAACCGCTGGTCATGTAAATCCGTTACTCACAGTTGCGCATTCTTTGCGCAAGCGGTCACCTCAGGATAAAGTTTTGGCACTGGGAACCAAAGAAGGACTTGAATCCAGATTGGTTCCAGAAGCCGGCATCGAGTTGCTGTTTATCGAGAAACTACCATTTCCAAGGCGTCCAGGCCTATGGGCAGTTGTCTTTCCGTTTAAGTTTGCTTCAGCAGTATCCAAGGTAAGAAAGTACATTCGAGCGCATTCAATCAACGTAGTGGTCGGTTTCGGCGGCTACGTTAGTGCTCCGGCTTATGTTGCGGCCAAGCGCGAGAAGGTGCCGATTGTTATCCACGAGGCAAATGCCTTGCCTGGAATTGCTAACAAAGTAGGAAACCGATTCGCCAGTGCAGCTGGAAAGACTTTTCGCTCGGCAAACATGGCTCACACCGAATTTGTAGGCATGCCACTTCGGGAATCGATAGTTGCCTTGGCAACAAAAAAAGATGTCGCGGGGGCTAGAAAGCATTTTGGCCTCAGACCGGATCAGCTAACACTTTTGGTCACCGGTGGCTCGCTAGGAGCCCGCAGCATCAATCAAACTGTCGAATCCTGCAGGGCGATACTTGCCGCTGCCGGTATCCAGGTGCTTCACATCGTTGGAGGTGCCAGTGAGCTGGAGGAAGTCTCCGAGCCTCAGTATCGAAGGGTTCGATACGTTGATCAAATGGAATTGGCGATCGCAGCAAGCGACTTTGCAGTTTCAAGAGCGGGTGCTGCAACAGTCTCGGAGTTTTCGGCAATCGGTTTGCCAGCTCTATACATTCCCTACCCGGTAGGCAACGGAGAACAGAAATTCAATCTTCAGGACGTTTTGGCGGCCGGTGGTGCGGTCACTATTTCCGATTCAGAGTTCACGCCGGATTATGTGCGCTCGACACTGATTCCTATGCTTTCAGACAGCAAGCGACTTGCTGAAATGTCGGAACACGCGAAACAAGCCGGCGTTTTGGATGGCACTGAGCGCTTTATTGCTCTTATCGACGAGGTGCTTTCGAGAAGATGATCAAGCCAGACTTCACGCAGCAAGTGCCGGATGAATTAGGCGCAGTGCACTTTATTGGCATTGGCGGTTCAGGAATGAGCGGCATCGCAAGGATTCTAATTGGCATGGGTCATGCGGTGACCGGAAGCGATCTCAGAGATAGCTCAAACGTGGCAGCGCTTCGAGAACTTGGCGCAAAGATTTACATCGGTCATGACCAAGCGCATTTGGGAAATCCGGACACAGTTGTGGTCACGAGTGCACTGTGGCCAACCAACCCGGAGTACCTACTTGCAAAAGAAAAAGGTATCCCTGTTATCCACCGCTCTCAAGCACTGGCGAAACTTGCATCCAGTAAGCGATTGATTGCTGTAGCCGGTGCCCACGGCAAGACAACTTCAACCGGAATGGTCATCACCGCACTTATGGCGATGGGACAGGATCCTTCTTTTGTAAACGGGGGAGTCATAAACTCTGTCGGTCAAAGCAGCGATTCGGGATCGGGAGAACTTTTTGTCATCGAAGCAGATGAGTCAGATGGTTCATTTTTGCTCTACGAAACTGCAATTAGTTTGATTACCAACGTTGATCCAGACCACCTGGATCACTACGGGAGCATTGAAGCCTTTCACAAGGTATTTGCGGACTTCGCAAACAAATCAAAGGAGCTGGTCGTAATCAGTTCCGATGATAAAGGCGCTAAAGAAGTTGCGAAGCTAATTTCCAAGCCAATGGTCACATTCGGTGAAGCCCTTGACGCCACAGTTCGAGTTCAAAACATCAAGCAAGAAGCGCGCGTTTCATTTGAGCTGGTTTACAAAAATGAGGTCTTGAGCGCCACTTTGATTCTTGCCGGTCGCCATAATGCTCTTAATGCGGCGGGAGCAGTCGCGACGTTGGTTGGCCTAGGTTTTGATTTTAAAGAGTCGCTTCGCGAGGTTGCAAAATTTGAAGGCACGGAACGAAGATTCGAACTTCACGGGCAAGAGCGGGGAGTGAGCGTCTATGACGATTTCGCACATCACCCAACCGAGGTGGAAGCGGCTTTGAATGGCGCCAGAGCTGTAGTTGGTGCTGGAAAGCTAATTACTGTTTTTCAGCCACATCTTTACTCGCGCACCAGATTATTTGCCAAAGAGTTTGCTGAAGTTCTGGCCAAAAGCGATGAAGTGGTCTTGCTAGATATCTATGCAGCGCGCGAAGATCCAGAGCCAGGTGTCACTGGTGAACTGATTTTGAACAACTTTTCCGACCGCGCAAGAATTCACTACGCTCCGAACTGGGATGACGCATCAGCGATGGCGGCATCTCTGGCCGGCTCGGGAGATTTCATCGTAACAATGGGTTGCGGCGATGTTTATCGAATGGTTCCTCAACTTCTTCAAGCACTAAAGAAAAGCTAATCAAGTGAAGCGCCCTGGTTCGAAGAAGCTTCCTGGAGAGAAGTTACAAAGGCAGCGACTGAATACTCTGGCGAAAGCCCCCAGGCGCATAACTCAACGGGAGCTTGATAATTCACTTCTTGGGCGCATGGTGTCATCAAGAAGAGCAAAACGCATCATCGCATCTGCAACTGTTGGCTCAATAGCAGTTTTGCTGGCCATAGTCGCAGGTGCAACTTTCTCTCCAGCGTTAGCGATTAAGGAAATTTACGTTACCGGCACCGAGCGCATTAATCCCGAGCTAATTTCAAAGGCACTTAAGGGACACATTGGAACACCGCTGCCTCTGCTAGACGAGAAATCGGTTGCTACATCGCTTGCTAGCTTTGCGCTGATTGAGTCTTTTTCCGCTACCGCTGTTCCGCCAAATGGCTTGCAGGTAAAGATTTCAGAGCGTCAGGCAATCAGTGTCGTTGCAGTTAAAGGCGAACGTTGGCTCTATGACCCAGCGGGGGTGAGGGTGGCCCAGGCGACTGGTACTGAGGAGCTGCCTGAAATCCAGATAAGTGAGGAGCCTAGGAACTCTCAACGCTTTAGAAACGCAATTGAAGTTCTGATGGCACTGCCGGAGGATTTGCTTCATGAAGTCGAATTCATTGAGGCTAGATCCAAGGACGATGTTCAGATGAGTCTTCGATCATCACGAGATCAGAGGATCATTTGGGGGGACAGTTCTGATTCAGTTCTGAAATCGAAAGTGCTACAGGCATTAATGGCCAACCACCGAAAAACCCAGTCGGTCACCTTTGACGTTTCATCGCCAAACGCACCGGTTGTGCGATTCGACAATTTTTAGACACGCCCGTACGCGTTACGGCACAAAAGGCCCATCTAGGCCTATTTTTTTGGCGCGGAGTTCAAAAAGCCGTAGAGCTTAAGGCTAAAGCTGAGCTTGAGGGTTTGTTGTTTCGCAGTGGCTTGCAAAAGTCACAGCCGTCGATTTGAAGGAGCATCATGGGTCTGAACCAGAACTACCTGGCCGTTATTAAGGTCGTTGGAGTTGGTGGAGGTGGAGTCAACGCACTCAACCGCATGATTGAATCCGGCCTTCGCGGCGTAGAGTTCGTCGCCATCAACACCGACGCACAAGCTCTGTTGATGAGCGAAGCTCACGTGAAGCTTGATATTGGAAGAGACCTAACTCGCGGTCTTGGGGCAGGTGCTGACCCAGAAATTGGCAAGCGTGCCGCTGAAGATCACGAAGAAGAAATGGAAGCCGCCCTTCGCGGTTCCGACATGGTTTTTGTTACCGCTGGTGAAGGTGGAGGAACTGGAACCGGTGCTGCACCGATTGTTGCTCGTGTTGCTAAGCGTGTTGGCGCACTTACTGTTGGAGTTGTCACGAAGCCATTTGGTTTTGAGGGTAAGCGCAGAATGCAGCAAGCTGAGCGCGGAATCGAAGCTCTACGCGCCGAGGTTGACACTTTGATTGTTGTTCCAAATCAGAGACTTCTTGAAATCGCGAACAAGTCGGTTTCTGTTGTTGAGGCTTTCAACACCGCTGACGATGTCCTTCGTGCCGGTGTTCAGGGAATCACTGATCTGATAACCACTCCTGGTCTTATCAACTTGGACTTCGCTGATGTGAAGTCAGTGATGCAAGGAGCAGGCTCTGCTCTTATGGGTATTGGAACTGCAAAGGGTGAAGATCGCGCAATACGAGCAGCCGAGATGGCAGTTTCGTCCCCGTTGCTTGAATCAAGCATCGATGGAGCGCACGGCGTTCTGCTTCTAGTTCAGGGAGCATCCGATCTTGGTCTTCACGAGATTGACGAAGCGGCAAGACTGGTGCAGGAAGCCGTCAGTCCAGAGGCCAACATTATTTACGGAACCACAATCGATGACACATTGGGCGACGAAGTTCGCATCACAGTTATTGCTGCTGGCTTCGACGGTGGTTTACCAAAAGCCCGTAAGAGCCCAAGAACAGTCTTCGCAGAAGTTGAGCAATCACTTCCACCCGTTGTTCCAGTTGCAGCACCTGTAGTTGAGTCGATGTCGTTCTTCGACACTCCAGCTATTGAGATTGCAGACGAGCCGATGCCGATGCCAGTTCAGAGCTTTGCGATGGATTACGCGGCAGATCTTGACATTGAGATTGACGAGTCACCATCTTTACCAAAAAGACCGCAGACTGCCGATGGCACCTTCGGTGACGATCTCGACATCCCTGAGTTTCTTAGAGGTTAATTGACCGAGCTTGGCCAGCGCTACCAAGCAATCGTTGATTCAGTAGCGGCTGCGGCCGCTAGTGCCAGTCGCGATTCAAAGCAGATCACACTGGTTGTGGTGACCAAAAACCACCCTCACCAATTGGTTCATGATCTTCTCGCACTTGGTGCCAGAGATTTTGGTGAAAACCGCGACCAGGAAGCCGGGCCCAAAGCCAAGCAGATTGCCGCCGAGTCCAGTGAGGCATTCAATTGGCACTTCATTGGCCAACTTCAGACCAATAAGGTCAAGTCGGTCCTCGAGTACGCAGACTTTCTGCATTCGCTAGATCGACCTTCGTTACTTGATGAACTTCAGAAACGCACAGCCGAGCGCGAGATTGCGCTCAAGGTCTTTGTCCAGGTCAACATGACTGATGACCCCGAAAGAGGGGGAGTAAACCCAGAGGAGCTGATGCCCTTCGCCGAGCGAGTGCTCTCTAGTCCAGGGCTTGAGCTTGTGGGTCTAATGGGGGTTGGGGGCCTTGAGGTGGCCCCTGAACGAGAGTTTGAGAGGCTAGCTCAACTATCCCTAGCACTGCAGGCAATCGCCCCAGAAGCTAACAGGCTCTCTATGGGCATGTCGGGTGACTTTGAAACAGCTATTGCCTATGGCGCGACACACTTGCGAATAGGCACCGCAATAACAGGTAAACGGCCTACTTAGCCATATTCTTAGAGAAGTTAAACCTCAGGAGGAACTAATGGCCGGAATACTACAGCGCAGCATGGAATTTCTCGGATTCGCCGAGGAGTCCAATGTCTTGCCGACTCGCCAGGATTCAGTGTCTACTGCAGCGCGCCCTGCTCGCGTAATGAGCCCGCGCCCTCGTCGCGGATCAAATGATGTCGCGGAGATTTTCACTATCGAACCAAAGTCTTACGAAGAGGCGCCTATGGTTGCAGCTCACTACCGTATTGGAATTCCGGTGATTGTAAACATGGGTGAGATGAGCGAAGTTGAATCTCGTCGCATGCTTGATTTCATGCTTGGACTAAAAGAGGGTCTAGAAGGCCACATGCGTCGCGTCACCCCAAAGGTTTTCTTGTTGACCCCAACCCACGTTGCAGTCAACGAGGAGCAGGCAGCAGAAAACACCAACGAGGTTGACGAGCTTCTAGTTCGTCCATAGGTTCCACTATGGGACTTATCGCTCTGATTGCTTACTGGGCGCTGCAGCTTTACTTCTATGCACTTATTGGGCGATTGCTTCTTGACCTACTGATGTCTGTGAATCCCGCCTTTCGCCCAAAGGGCATACTGCTGCCGGTTGCAGAGATTATTTTCACCTTGACCGACCCTCCGCTTCGGTTCTTGAGGCGATTCATAAAGCCGGTCCGCATGGGAGCGATTTCTTTGGATTTTGCCTGGACTGCACTGGTGCTAGGCGTAGTGTTCGCTCAATCTCTGGTCCGGGGCCTCGGATAGCGAGCTATTTCATCTTGGGTTAGGCTTTTAGAAGTTCGGCCCAAGCTGGCCAATCGAAAGAGGAAGACAGTAATGCCACTAACTCCAGAAGATGTTGTTAACAAAAGGTTTCAGCCAACCAAGTTTCGCGAAGGCTATGACCAGGACGAAGTCGACGACTTTCTAGACGAAATCGTCGTAGAACTTAGAAGGCTCTACCAGGAGAACGAAGACCTCCGCAGACGCCTGTTGGCAGCGGATGGTCGCATTGCCGAGCTTCAGCGAAGTGGCGCAGATCTGCCAGGACAGCTTGTTTCAGCTCCAGTGGTTCAGGCCGCTCCTATGGCATTCCCTGAGGCCGTTGCTGACCCATCAACTTTGGATTCTTCCAACACAAATAACTTGCTTCAGCTTGCTCGTAAGCTCCACGACGAGCACGTGCGCGAAGGTATGGTCAAGCGAGACGAACTCATCGCAGAAGGTCACGCAACAGCTGCACGTCTGGTTCGCGAAGCTGAGGCCCAGCAGCGCTCTGATCTGAATCGTCTTGAGCAAGAGAAGGCAGTTGTTGAGCACAGCATCCAGCAGCTTCGTAGCTTCGAGCGTGAGTACCGCACTCGCCTAAAGTCCTACATCGAGTCTCAGCTAACCGAGCTAGATTCTGCAGGAGTTGCACCATCGCAGCAGGCTCCCGGATCCACCCCCGGCATCAGCGGGTAGTGCAGGTTCTTGAGCAAGTCAAAACAAAAAGCCAGCCGCTGGCTGTATCTTTTTGTAGCCCTTGCTCTTATCGCTGTTGATCAGTTCACAAAAAATCTCGCGATAGCAACCTTAGAACTTGGAATCAACTATCCCGTTATCGGGGAAACGCTTTCCTGGCGCTTGATATTCAACGATTCGGCTGCTTTCTCTTTGGGCTTTGGTCAAACTTGGATTCTTGCCGTGATTGCAGCGGCCGCTACTCTTGCCACAATCTGGTTTTCTAGAAAAATTACTTCACAATCCTGGGCCATTATGGCCGGCATCTTTTTGGCAGGGGTGGTCGGGAATTTTATTGATCGGTTGATTCGAGAGCCAAGTTTTGGCAATGGTCACGTAGTTGACTTCATTGAGATTCCCTTCAACTTTCCGGTTTTCAACCTGGCAGATATCTTTATTGTGTCGATGGCGATTTTGACGGTAATCAGGGTCTTCCGAGGTGAAAACCTCGGTGGCATTGCTCCGATATCAAAATGAGTCAAACATTTGTAATTGATCAATCGCTGGCGGGAGAGCGGGTTGATACTGCAATTGCGCGCTTGCTTGGAATATCGCGCTCTGCGGCGGCTGAACTCTGCGAAGCCGGTGGTGTGAGAGTCGGTAAGAAAACTCTTGGCAAATCCGATCGGGTGAATCTAGCTGATCAGCTTGATGTTGAACCTCCTAAACCAGCTGCCGAGCTAAAAGTTGTAGCTACTCCAGTGGATGAGCTATTGGTGATTTATCAGGACGATGACTTAGTGATCGTTGACAAACCAGCCGGGGTGGTTTCACACCCAACGGTTGGTTTTGCGGGTCCAACCGTAGCTGGTGCCTTGCTTGCGCGCGGCATTCAACTTTCGACCTCCGGTGCCCAAGAGCGTCAGGGCATTGTTCAGCGTCTTGATGTTGGTACAAGCGGGCTAATGATGCTCGCAAAGTCCGAGCTTGCCTACTCGAGACTTAAACAGGATTTTCGCGATAGAACCGTGAATAAGATCTATCACGCGATCATCCAAGGTCATCCAGATCCTATGGAGGGCACCTTCGATGCTCCCATCGGCAGACACCCTAAAGCGGAATTCAAGTTCGCTGTTATGGAAGATGGCAAGCCGTCGATTACTCACTACAAAGTGCTCGAGCTTTTCTCAGCTGTGGCACTTTGTGAGGTGAATCTAGAAACCGGAAGAACTCACCAGATTCGCGTTCATTTCTCGGCCTTCAAGCATCCTTTGCTGGGAGACACCATGTACGGTGCAGATCCAACCCTTGCCAAAAAGCTTGGGATTGACCGCCAGTGGCTTCATGCCAAAGAGCTCGGGTTCATCCACCCCATCTCGGGTAAGAAAATGCATTTTGTCTCGGAGTATCCAAAGGACTTGGCCGAAGTGCTTGTAAAGCTCCGAGCCTAGAAACCCTTAGGCTAAAAATCCCACCAACCACTGCTATTTCTAGAGGCCCACTTGTCAGCTAAGGATTCCTTTGTGCACCTTCATGTGCACAGCGAGTATTCAATGCTCGATGGTGCAGCCCGGGTAAAGCCTCTGACAGAAGAAGCTGCTCGGTTGGGCATGCCGGCAATCGCGATCACTGATCACGGCAACAACTTCGGCGCCTACGATTTCTACCAAACTGCAAAAGCCAACGGCGTCAAGCCAATCATTGGTATTGAGGCCTATCTTTCGCCAGGCACTCCTCGAACGCAGCGCACCAGAGTTCAGTGGGGAGTAGGTGGCGAAGATGATGTTTCCGGTGGTGGAGCATTCACTCACCTCACCATGTTTGCTGAAACCACCGAAGGCATGTACAACCTATTCAAAATGTCCTCCAAGGCTTGGTTGGATGGCTTCTATTTCAAACCTCGAATGGACCGAGAACTACTGCAGGAATACGGCAAGGGAATCATTGCAACCACTGGTTGTGCCTCGGGTGAAGTACAGACTCTGATTCGACTAGGTCAGTACGACAAGGCACTTGAAGCGGCGGCTTTCTATCGCGACGTTTTTGGTAAAGACAACTACTTCGTTGAAATTATGGATCACGGCATCGACATTGAACGTCGTGCGATGCCAGATCTTTTGCGACTAGCGAAGGATCTTTCCTTGCCACTGGTGGCTACGAATGATTTGCATTACACCCACGCTTCCGATTCGGTTAGCCACGAGGCCTTGTTGTGTGTCCAGTCCGGAACTAACCTTCTCGATCCAAACCGATTCAAGTTTGATGGGCGCGAGTATTACCTCAAATCTGCCGAGCAGATGCGAGAGTTGTTCAGAGATCATCCAGACTCATGTGACAACACTCTTTTGATTGCTGAGCGATGCAATGTCGAGTTCAAAAAACGAGACCTCATGCCCAAGTTCCCTCTTCCAGAAGGCGAAACTGAAGCTAGCTGGTTTGCGAAGGAAGTAGACAAAGGAATGAAGCGCCGTTACGGCGAGGTAGTTCCTGATCGTCAGGCCAAGCAAGCTGAGTACGAAGTAAACGTCATTGCCCAAATGGGTTTCCCCGGGTACTTCCTAGTTGTTTCAGACTTTATTGCTTGGGCAAGAGCGCAGGGTATTCGAGTTGGACCCGGACGCGGTTCTGCTGCTGGTTCGATTGTTGCTTACGCCATGGGAATCACCGAACTCGATCCAATTGTTCACGGCTTGATTTTTGAGCGCTTTTTGAACCCCGAGCGTGTTTCTCCACCAGATATCGATGTTGACTTTGACGATCGAAGACGCGGAGAAGTAATTCGCTACGTTAGCCAAAAATATGGCGAAGACCGCGTTGCTCAGATTGTGACGTTCGGAACTATCAAAGCTAAACAAGCGCTTAAGGACTCTGCCCGTGTTCTTGGCATGCCGTATGCAGCAGGAGAGAAGCTAACAAAGCTGATGCCTCCGATGGTCCTAGGTCGAGACGTAACACTGGGTGAGCTCGTCGAAAAGCCAAAGGACAAAGCAGCCGAACAAAACTCCCGCTACAAAGAAGCTGCAGAGTTTCGCGATGCAATAGAGAGCGATTCGGATTCGGCAAAGATATTTGAACTTGCTCGAGGGTTAGAGAACCTCAAGCGCCAGTGGGGTGTTCACGCAGCCGGTGTAATCATGTCTGCCGAGCCACTGCTGGATGTAATTCCAATCATGCGCCGTGAGGATGATGGTGCGGTAATCACTCAATTTGATCAGCCACCTTGCGAAAAACTCGGTCTACTCAAGATGGATTTTCTAGGGCTTCGAAACCTAACTGTTCTAGATGATGCCTTGGCAAACATAAAGGCAAACCGCGGTGTGAGCGTGGTACTTGAGGACCTTGATTTGAACTCGGATCAAAACACCTTTGAACTTTTGTCTAGAGGCGACACTCTTGGGGTTTTCCAGCTCGACGGTGCTCAGATGCGCTCACTTCTTCGAATGCTAAAGCCAAGCGAATTTGAACACATCTCCGCTGTAATCGCCCTTTACCGTCCGGGGCCAATGGGAGAAAAATCTCACACCAACTATGCCTTGCGTAAAAATGGGTTACAAATTTCTGAAGCCATTCACCCAGAACTTGCAGCTCCGCTGGCAGAGATTCTTGACCCGACCTATGGATTGATTGTCTATCAGGAGCAGGTAATGGCGGTTGCGCAAAAGGTTGCCGGCTTTAGTCTTGCTCAGGCTGATTTACTCCGAAGAGCTATGGGTAAAAAGGACAAAAAGGAACTAGATCGTTCCTACAAAGACTTTAGTGAGGGCATGGCTGGACAGGGATACTCCGAACCAGCTATTGAAACTCTCTGGAAGACACTTCTTCCATTCGCGGACTACGCCTTCAACAAGGCACATAGCGCGGGCTACGGTGTTTTGAGTTATTGGACGGCCTACTTGAAAGCAAACTTCCCAGCCGAGTACATGGCCGCACTACTTACTTCAGTTGGAGATTCGAAAGACAAGCTGGCGATTTACTTGAATGAATGTCGTCGCATGGACATTCAGGTGCTGGCACCTGATGTCAACCAATCAATTGGCCCATTTAGCGCAGTAGGGGATACCATCCGATTCGGGCTTGGCGCAATTAGAAACGTTGGACACAACGTAGTTGATGGCATAATCACGGCGCGAAAAGATAAGCCTTTTGCCTCCTTTACTGATTTTTTGAGGTTAGCTCCTCAGCAAGTTTGTTCAAAACGAACCATCGAGTCGCTCATTAAGGCTGGAGCCTTCGACTCCCTTGGGCACACCAGGCGTTCCTTGATTGAAATTCATGAGGAAGCTGTTGATTCACAATCGGTAATCAAAAGAAACGAATCAACCGGTCAAGTTGATCTTTTTGGTGATTTGTTTGCAGACTCCGACTCGCAGTTAGTGATTCCTAATCGCCCCGAATGGCCTAAGGCGGAAAAGCTTGCCCACGAACGCGAAATGCTTGGTCTATACGTCTCCGACCACCCGCTTGCCGGAAGAGAGAGGCAGCTTGCGCAGTTTGCAGATTTCACAATTGGCGATCTGCTAACCAGCGAGGAAATCCGCGATGGAGAAACAGTGACTATCGCTGGTTTGATTTCAAGTGTCACACACCGTGTTGCCAGGTCCTCAGGTAATCCATATGCGAATGTGATTATCGAAGACTTTGAGGGGGAGATGTCTGTAATGTTCATGGGCAAAACCTATAAGGAATATTCCGAAGCCCTGATAAACGACGAAGTGGTATTGATTCGCGGACGCATTAGTGCAAGAGACGAAGGCTACGCGATTTCAGCATTCTCAATGGAAACCATTGCACTCGGTTCCGAAGGAGCCAATCACGGACCTCTCAGACTTCAGATTCAGGAAGCCGATGCCACCAGATCTCTTCTTGAGAATCTAGATGCAACCTTGAAAGCCCACCCGGGCAAAGAAGAAGTGCAGTTGACTTTTATCGACGAGCTAAACCCAAGAAGCTTTAAGTTATCTCCGAAGGTAAAGATAAGCGATGACCTAATTGGCGAGATAAAGGCTTTGCTCGGTTCGGGGTCTTTGGTTCAGAGTGCGTTATCTGCTGGAGTGAAATAAGAGCGCTGGAAGTAAAGCAGCCCTTTATCCTGATCCCCAAGTTTTCCAGAAAGTACTTCCGAGATAAAAACGGCATTTTGTTCAACGAGGTGAAACTCTCTGACCTTCACAAAAAGCACTGCTGTAGCCGCCGAAAAAACTGGAAGCCCAAATTCAGAGAACTCCCAATCTGAGTCAGCGAAGCGTTGAGCTTGGTCTTCTGCCATTTTCTTGGCGAGCCCAAGGTTTTCGCCCCCAAGCATGTGAAGCGCTAGATGAGTTGCTTTCGACAATGCTGGCCAGGACGAAGAACCCTGGGAAACATTGAAGGTCACCAATGCGGGGTTTGAACCAAGTGAAGTCATAGAGGTTGCTGTGAAACCAACAGGATCACCAGACTCTGATTTGGTTGTGATCACTGCAACTCCGGAGGCGTGGCGCCTAAAGGCAGCTTTCAAAGTATCGGAGGGGTCGTGGTTTAGGTTGTTTTCAATCATCGTTTACAAGATTAGCTCAGCTACTAGAAACCGCCGACCAAGTGGACTGATAGTTATTGGGAAACCTTGAAACGAGTGCAATTTCATTAGCAGCACTCTAAAATTGGATCAAGGGAAGGAGTCAGAATGCACTGTCCGTTTTGTCGGTATGCCGATTCTCGTGTAACTGATTCCCGAACCAGCGAAGATGGCTCCGCAATTAGAAGGCGCCGCCAGTGCCCAGAATGTGGCAAGAGATTTACAACTTCCGAAACTGCATCCCTTACGGTTATCAAACGAAGCGGGGTCACTGAGCCTTTCAGTCGCGAAAAGATAGTTAGCGGTGTAGGTAAGGCGTGCCAGGGAAGACCCGTTTCCGATGCCGATCTAGCCGTTTTAGCTCAGCAGGTTGAGGAAATCATCAGATCATCTGGTGCGGCCCAAGTAGAGGCTCACGAGATTGGTCTTGCCATTTTGGAACCTCTTCGAGCTCTTGATGAAGTTGCGTTTATGCGGTTTGCGAGTGTTTACCAGGGCTGGGAATCATTGGAAGATTTCGAAGCTGCCATTAGTGTGCTTCGCGCCAGCAGTTCAATTCCAACCGAGGGCAGCAAAGGCTAGCGTGATCTAGCACATTGATCTATCGGGCTTTTTTTAACCTAATTTTTTCCCGCTTCGATCCGGAGATTGCTCATCACCTTGGTGTGGTGCTAATCAAGTTCCTTGGGGCTACAAGACTTGCCGACTTAACCCGGTTAGGTACCAACCCAAGTGCTGTAGAGGTCATGGGTCTTACTTTCACTGGACCATTTGGCATGGCGGCTGGTTTTGATAAGAACGCCGAAATGGTTAGGGAACTCGGTCAGTTAGGTTTTTCGCATGTCGAAATTGGCACCGTCACGCGCCATGCACAAGAGGGAAACCCTAAGCCAAGACTTTTTAGACTCAAGCAAGATCTCAGTCTTGTCAATCGAATGGGTTTCAATAATGAAGGGGCTGACGCTATTGCCAAAAGGCTAGAAAAACTTCGATCTAGTGGTGCGTCACTTCCGATAATTGGAGTAAACATCGGCAAAAGCAAGATAACTGAATTGGAAGATGCGGTTTCTGACTATGAGTACAGTGCAGCGAAACTCGCACCGTCTGCTGATTATATTGCCGTCAACGTTTCCTCCCCAAACACTCCAGGGCTTCGATCACTCCAGGCAATAGATCAACTTGAACCAATTTTGAAAGCGGTCATTGCCCGGGCTCTCGGCAAGCCGGTGCTGGTGAAAATCGCTCCCGATTTGGCAGATGAAGATGTGTTAGCAGTTGCGCAACTGGCAACCAAGCTTGGCTTAGCTGGAGTTATTGCGACCAACACAACAGTTTCCAGATCAGGTTTGAAAACCAGCAGCCAGAAAGTTGCGGCCATGGGCGCCGGTGGATTATCTGGCCCAGTCCTCAAGGATCGGGCTGTCGAAATCTTGAACCTGTTGCGGGCTAATTTGCCAAGTGAGGTTGCAATTGTTTCGGTCGGGGGAGTTTTTTGCTCGGCCGATGTTTTACAGAGACTAAAGCTTGGGGCTTCACTGGTTCAGGGCTACACCGGATTTGTTTACGAGGGACCTCTTTGGGCGAGGAAAATCAATCGTGGCTTGGCGGTTTACTTAGCCAAAATAGAAAAGTAAAGTTCCTTTACTCAGCAGAGAAGACAATCTGTCGAACAACTAATTTAGAAGTTCTTGTTACCGCGCTTGACTTGTGGTTTTGGAAGTCTCATGCCGCGCATTTGGATTGAACGCATTGCCGCGTACCAGCGCAACCCCTTCTCCGCCTTATCGCCATATTTTGCTTCAGCAATCTTTTGGGTTTTCTTTCCAAGAACGAATCCGTCTAGACCGACAGCCACGAAAAGCCCCCACATAACAATTAGGGTTCCAAGTTGGATGTATAGATCCAACACTGCATCGTCGGTGCGAATAGAAGAAATAATGATCACCAGAAATAGAGCCGGGAGAACAAGCTCTCCCGCGGTGAATCTAGAGTCAACGATATCCCGAGCAAGTTTTCTTTGAGGTCCACGATCGCGGCTTGTTAGGTAGCGCTCTTCGCCATTTGCTAGACCTTCGCGAGCCTTGAGGCGGTCAGCCTGGAGAGCTCTTTTAGCCAGCCTTTTGGCCTCAGGGGAGCGGTTGCCGACAACTGGTTTTTTGCGCAGTTGTTCTTGCTGCTTGCGAGCCGGAGTTGGCTTGCCCTTACCGTCCTTTTTTGGCTGCTGTGACTGAGATGTCTGGTCTGGCATTGAAGTCCTTTGTTTTCGATCTGTTTGGCTTAAGATTACCCTCATGAACTTCATCCCACCGACCACTACTGCTTCTGAGCTCGAGATAGCGAATGCAGCTGTCAAGAAACTCTTTCCTGAAGCCCTCGAGACTCTGAAGGATTTGGTGAGAATTCCTGGAATAGCTTGGGAAGCTTTTGATGCCAGTCAGCTCGACAAAAGCGCAGAGGCGGTCAAGGCTCTTTTTGTGAAGCTAGGGGTTTTTGATCAGGTAGAGATTTTGCGAGCTAGCTACGGCGATTCGCAACTGGGTGCTCCAGCCATTGTTGCGACCCGGAAAGCAAAAAACTCCCGACCCACGATATTGCTATATGCGCATCATGATGTTCAGCCGCCCGGGGATGACGCTCTTTGGGAGTCGACCCCCTTTGAGCCCGAAGTTCGAAACGGCAGAATGTACGGCAGAGGTGCAGCCGATGACAAGGCGGGTATTATCGCCCACTACGCTTCCGTGAGACTTCTCGCCGAGATTGCAGGAACCGATTTCGATCTAGGGCTGGCAATTTTTATTGAGGGTGAAGAAGAGGCGGGATCGCCTTCGTTCGTAAGTTTTCTAGAAGCCCACAAGCAACAGCTGAAAGGCGATGTCATTGTTGTTGCCGACTCTGGCAATTGGAGCACCACGGTTCCAGCTATAACCACAACCCTGCGGGGGCTAGCCTCCCTTGAATTTGAAGTTCGCACTTTGGATCATGCCGTCCACAGCGGCATGTATGGAGGGGCAGTCCCGGATGCCATGTTGGCTTTGGTAAAGATTTTAGGCTCCATCTGGGATGAAAATGGCTCTGTCTCCATTTCAGGGCTTTTTTCGCAAGAAAACAGCAATTTGGAGTACTCAGAGGCCCAATTAAGAGCCGATTCTGGGCTATTGCCCTCCACTAAGCCAATTGGCAGTGGTCCAATTCTCCCTCGAATCTGGACCAAGCCCGCCTTGACCTTGATTGGCCTGGATTATCCAACTGTGGCCCTTTCGTCCAATACTTTGGTTCCTAGCGTTAAAGCCAAGTTGAGCCTTAGGATCGCCCCCGGAGACGACCCAGAACGGGCTCTGGAGGCCCTAAAGGGCCACATCCTGGCCCACAACACTCTGGGCGCGGAAATCACTTTTGGGGCTGTAGAGCTTGGTAAACCCTTCAGTTTGGGGGTCTCTGGTTGGGCTAAAACCCTGGCCGAGCAGTCCTTATCTCTGGCCTACGGGGAGAAATCGGTGGATATTGGCATCGGAGGCTCGATTCCGTTTATTGCCGAGTTAGAGAGGGTTTTTCCTGAGGCTCAGGTGCTGGTCACCGGGGTCGAAGACCCGGATTCCAGGGCTCATTCACCTAACGAAAGTCTCCATTTGGAGGGATTTCAGTCGGCCATTTTGGCTCAGCTGCTATTTCTGTTAGCTGGGAATCAGATCGCCCTCAGCTAGGTTCAGCATTGTTAGAGTTATAGCAACATCGACAGTTCTAGGAGAGTAAGCATGGAGCAGACACTCAGTCACAAAGTAAGCCTTACAGACACTGCCAAGGACAAAGTTCGCACCTTGCTTGCCGCCGAAGGCCGCGACGACCTAAGACTTCGTGTTTCAGTTCAACCTGGCGGTTGCTCCGGCCTTATCTATCAGCTGTTCTTTGATGAAGTTTTAGAAGAATCCGATGCCGTTGCCAGTTTTGATGGCGTTCAGGTCGTTGTAGACAAGATGAGCGTTCCGTATCTTGAAGGTGCATCAATTGATTTTGAAGACACTATTCAGAAGCAGGGTTTCACTATTGACAACCCAAACGCCGCTGGTTCTTGCGCATGCGGAGACTCCTTCAACTAACCCATTTCGTTTCAAGAACAGCTCTGAACCCCCGAATTTATAGGTGTTTTGGCACGGTCGTTCGATTTTCCTCGCTTAGACTAAGAACGAAGCATTTCTAGACAGCCGAAAGGTCAATTTCTCCAGTGAGTAAACGTTTCAAGTGGGCCATTGTTCCGCTGGCAACCACCATGGTTTTGCTGCTTTCTGGCTGTTCAGATCAGTTTGCTAGGGGCTTTCTGCCTGGAGTTTGGGGAGTGACCAACCACACCGATCGAATCACTGGTTTGTGGAACACCGCCTGGATTGTTTTGTGGCTAGTTGGAATCATTGCATGGGCTCTTATGGGCTGGGCAATTCTGGTTTACAGGCGTCGCAAGGGCGAAACTGGTATTCCTGCTCAGCTTCGCTACAACAACCCGATTGAAGTTCTTTTCACGGTAGTTCCACTGATTATGGTCGTCGCGTTCTTCGCCTTTACAGCAAGAGACATGGCGGCTATTGAGCAGCCAACCGAAAACCCAGAAGTCACAATCCAGGTAATCGCCAAGCAGTGGAGTTGGGACTTTAACTACGTTGACGACAACGTTTTCGAGTCCGGTATCCAGGCTCAGTTTGATGGCCAAGAGGGTATACCGGAAACTCTTCCTACTCTTTACCTGCCTGTAAACAAAACCGTAAAGATCGACTTGTCGGCGCGAGATGTTATTCATTCATTCTGGGTAATCGACTTTTTATACAAGAAAGACATGTTCCCCGGTAAGACCAACACCATGTACTTCACACCTCAAGTCGAAGGAACCTACTCAGGTAGGTGCGCGGAACTTTGCGGTGAGTATCACTCAATGATGCTCTTCCAGGTGAAGGTTGTCTCTGAAGCAGAGTACGACAGCTACTTAGCCACGCTGGTGGCCAAAGGACAAACTGGTCAACTGGATACAACCTACGATCGAAACCAGAACCTTCCCGGTGACAACCCAGAGATTAGAGGATAGTCAAGATGGCAACCTTAACTGAAACTCGCCCCTCCAGTGGAGGGAGCTTCCCCTCGAAGAAGAAGCAGACCAAGGGTCAGATTCTCGTTGACTGGTTAACAACCACCGATCACAAGAAAATCGGCTATCTGTATCTGATTACATCTTTCGCTTACTTCCTAATCGGGGGAGTTATGGCGTTGGTTATTCGCGCCCAGCTTGCAGCTCCCGGACTAGATATTGTTCAGACCAAAGAGCAGTACAACCAGTTATTCACAATGCACGGCACCATCATGCTTTTGATGTTTGCAACCCCGCTGTTTGCAGGATTTGCAAACGTTTTGATGCCGGTTCAAATTGGTGCTCCTGATGTTGCATTTCCAAGACTTAACGCAATCGCGTACTGGTTCTACTTCTTTGGTTCCTTCGTTGCCGTTTCAGGATTCTTTACTCCTCAGGGAGCAGCTTCGTTTGGGTGGTTTGCATATGCGCCGCTATCGAATACGACTTTCTCGCCGGGGATAGGTGGCGATTTGTGGGTCTTTGGCCTAGCCCTTGGTGGATTTGGAACCATTCTCGGTGGAGTGAACTTCATCACCACCATCTTGACCATGCGCGCACCGGGTATGACCATGTTCCGCATGCCGATCTTCACCTGGAACACGTTAGTGACATCAATTCTCGTGATCATGGCTTTCCCTCCTCTTGCAGCAGCCCTGTTCGCACTTGGAGCTGACCGTCGTTTAGACGCCCACATTTTTGACCCAGCCAACGGTGGAGCCATGCTTTGGCAGCATCTGTTCTGGTTCTTCGGTCACCCTGAGGTATACATTCTCGCCCTGCCGTTTTTTGGAATTGTTTCTGAAATCTTCCCGGTCTTTAGCCGGAAGCCCATTTTCGGATACAAGACGTTGGTGTTTGCCACAATCGCCATCGCTGCACTTTCGATGACTGTTTGGGCTCACCATATGTACGTGACAGGCTCAGTGCTCTTGCCATTCTTCGCCTTCACAACAATGCTCATCGCAGTTCCAACCGGTGTGAAAATATTCAACTGGATAGGAACCATGTGGCGCGGGTCAATTACTTTTGAAAACCCAATGCTTTGGAGCCTTGGCTTTTTGACCACCTTTATCTTCGGTGGTCTAACCGGAGTTATTCTGGCTTCTCCTGCTCTTGACTACCACCTATCCGATAGCTACTTCGTGGTCGCACACTTCCACTATGTAATTTTTGGAACAGTGGTGTTCGCCATGTTTGCCGGATTCTTCTTCTGGTGGCCAAAGATGACCGGAAAGATGCTGAATGAGCGTCTTGGCTACATTCAGTTCTGGCTTACCTTCTTTGGTTTCCACATCACTTTCCTTGTCCAGCACTGGTTGGGAGTAATCGGCATGCCACGTCGCTACGCGACCTACTTGCCTGAAGATGGTTTCGCATGGATGAACGCTGTCTCGAGTTTGGGCTCAATCCTTCTCGCGCTGTCCATAATTCCATTCCTATGGAATGTCTATATCACTTACCGAAGTGCACCGGTTGTCACCTTGGATGACCCGTGGGGCTATGGAAGATCTCTTGAGTGGGCAACATCTACTCCATTCCCTCGTCACAACTTCACATCGATTCCGAGAATTCGTTCAGAATCCCCGGCGTTTGATCTCCACCACCCTGACTATGCATCACCCGAAGCTAAAGCTGCAGCGAAGAAGTAGCAAATGAAAACTAACTACCTTCTCTGGTTCATGTTGACCGGTTTCTATGCTTTAGTCACTGCCGGCTACGCACTCTGGTGGTTTCTGACCTACGGAGGTTGGGAGCCAATCGGAACAGCCGCATTGGCAATGCTGACATTCATGAGCGCATTTCTTGGTTTCTATCTTTGGAAGACTTCGAATTCGCAAGGAATAGTTCCAGAGGACCGAGCCGACGCCAACATTGAAGATGGGGAGTCTGAGCTTGGCTTCTTTTCTCCTTGGAGCTGGTGGCCGCTTTACCTTGGCATCGCTTGCGCGCTAGTTTTTGCTTCCCTCGCTATTGGGTGGTGGCTAACTTACTTTGTAGTCCCGCTAGCGCTAATTGGTGTTATCGGTTACGTATTTGAACACAGCAGAGGCCATCACGCTCACTAGTTCTTGCAGCTTTCACAAGCAAGGTCAGATAAAGAATCTTCGGCTCTTATCCCAAAGGAATCCAAATGGCAGCAGATAAGAAGATCTCATCGGGAGGCCCCTGGGAGGCATCCATTGGATACTCGAGAGCAGTAGTTGCTGGCCCATACATCCACGTATCAGGCTCCACAGCCACCATCGATGGTGTTCTGCAACACCCTGGTGATGCCTACGGTCAAACCAAAGTGGCGTTTCAGGTTATTGAAAAAGCTCTTGTTGAGGGCGGACACTCTCTCAGTGATGTTGTGAGAACTCGGCTCTACGTTGCCAATCAGGAAGATATGGATGCGGTTGGGAAGGCTCACGGAGAATTGTTCGGAGAGATAAGACCCGCTGCCGCGATGCTTGCTGGTATCAAGTTCATAAACCCAGGAATGCTAGTTGAAATTGAAGTCGATTCGTATAAGGCATAGATTTTTTACTCAAAGAAAAACCCCGACCGTTTTCGATCGGGGTTTTTGCTGTTAAGTTCTACTACTTGGTTAGCTGATCCTGAGCAGCTGGTGCCGAAACTGCAGGGGAGTGATCGTGAGACTGTGCCTCGTTCAGTTCAGTCTGTGTCACAGGCGCGATGCGGTCCTCGAAGTACAGTCTGGATAGCGCTGCACGCAGCCTAGTTCCAACGGTGATTTTGCCGTACTTGTTTGGACGCACCACGGTAGGGCGATAGTCCTTGAAGTCGACCAATTTGTACATTTCAAACTTGTCTAGTGGCTCGTGAACTTCGATGTACTCACCGTGTGGCAGACGAACGATTCTTCCAGTTTCGCGACCGTGAAGAACAATCTCTCGGTCCTTACGCTGCAGAGCTAGACAGGTTCGCTTCGTGATTATGTAGGCCACAACAGGTCCCGCAATCAGTGTGATTTGCATGACTGTCAGAACGTGGTTGAGCGACATCTGGAAGAACACCGCAATCAAGTCTGTTGATGCAGCAGCCCACAAAACGCCGTAGAAAGTCACTCCAGCTGCTCCAATTGCGGTGCGGACAGGAGCGTTTCTTGGACGGTCGAGCACGTGGTGCTCTCTCTTGTCGCCGGTGACCCAAGCTTCAACGAATGGGTAAATAGCTACTAGTCCTAAGAAGACCAAGCTTCCAACCAGTGGAATCAGAACACCGAATGGGTAGGTGTATCCAAGTATGGAGATATCAAGGTTGCTTGGAGCTAATCGAAGTGCTCCATCGAGCCATCCGATGTACCAGTCCGGCTGTGTTCCAGCAGAAACAGGGGAGGGGTCGTATGGTCCGTAGTTCCAAATCGGGTTGATGGTGAATGTTGCCGAAATTGCCATCACGACACCGAAGACGATGAAGAAGAATCCACCTGCCTTTGCAACGTAAACAGGCATCAACGGGTAGCCAACGACGTTCTCGTCAGTTCGTCCAGGTCCTGAGTAGTGGGTGTGCTTGTGAATGATGACCATAAACAAGTGGATGGCTATAAAGATAAGAATTAATGCAGGCACCAAAAGAATGTGCAGTCCGTAGAGGCGAGCAACAATTTCTGTTCCTGGGAACTCTCCTCCGAACAAGAATGAGGAAATGGTTGTTCCCATAACAGGAATTCCCTTGATCATTCCATCGATGATGCGAAGACCGTTTCCGGAAAGCAGATCGTCAGGAAGTGAGTAGCCAGTGAATCCAGCTGCCATTCCAAGAATGAACAACATGAAACCAACTAACCAGTTGATTTCGCGTGGCTTGCGGAATGCGCCAGTGAAGAACACTCGAAGCATGTGCAGTCCTGCGGCCGCAACGAACAATAGCGCTGACCAGTGATGGGCCTGACGCATGAGCATTCCACCGCGGATCTCAAATGAGATGTCAAGGCTCGAAGCATAAGCAATCGACATTTGGGCACCCTTGAGCGGAACGTAGGCACCGTCGTAAATTACCTCAGTCATTGCTGGCTGGTAGAAGAATGTCAGGAAGGTTCCAGAGATTAGCAAAATCACAAAGCTGTAAAGAGCTACTTCACCAAGCATGAAGGACCAGTGGTCAGGGAAAACTTTTCGACCAAAGTTTTTGAGGATTCCTCCAACACCTACGCGCTCGTCAAGGTAGTTAGCGGTGGCAGCTAATGCGCCACCCTGCTTTTTGGTTTCTACTGTTGTGCTCATCTCTAACGCTCCCAGAAACTTGGTCCGACTGGCTCTAAGAAATCGCTTTGTGCGATCAGATAACCTTCCGCGTCCACCGAAATTGGTAGCTGCGGTAGGGGACGAGACGCAGGGCCAAATACAACCTTGCAGTGCTCGGTTACGTCAAATGTTGACTGGTGGCATGGACAGAGCAGATGATGTGTTTGCTGCTCATACAATGCGACCGGGCATCCAACGTGTGTACAAATCTTTGAGTAGGCGACGATGCCGTCGTATGACCAACTGGTCTTTTCAGGAGCTTCGTTCAAATCTTCTTGGGGGAGGCGAACAAGCAATACGGCGGCTTTAGCTTTTTCCTCAAGTTTGTGTTCGTGCATTTCTGCAAGACCTTCGGGGATCACGTGAAATACAGATCCAAGAGTCACATCTGATGCCTTGATAGGAATACCGGTTGGATCCTTTGTGAGCCTGGTTCCAGCTTTCCACATGGTTTGACGAAGTGTGTTTCCAACTGGTGGTCCTAGATCTCCAAAAACGATCAAGGCTGGAAGTGGAAACAACGCCAGTGCTCCGTACATTGTTCTGCGAATTAGTTTTCTTCTGCTGAAGCCGGATTCGGAATCGGCAAGCTTTACGATCTCAACGGCTGCAGCGCGAACATCTTCGCTACCGCGGGTTTGGTGACGAGCTTCAGTGACTTCAAAATCTGGCATAAGGGTTTTAGCCCAGTGCACAGCACCGATACCGATTCCAAATAGCGAGAGTGTCATGCCCAGACCTAAAAATAAGTTGTTGGCGCGAACTGTCGAAAGATCTTCCGTGATCGGGAAAGCGATGTAAGCCCAGAGTGCGAAGAAGGAGCCCAAGACAGACACTAAGAACATCGCCGCTACCTGCACTTCAGCGTTTCTAGCCTTGGCGGGGGATTTGTCGGTCATCCGGACGCGGTGAGGCTCGAGACCTGGGTCTCTTATCTTGTCTGGCGGAATAACAGCCAAACCGGATTCGAAGTCGTGCTGGAAGCCTTCGGCCTCCAAGCCCTTCTC
>Ga0209444_10000365_pt1 | contig 24767 bp, 28 predicted proteins | sample LauGreFaBDMM15DN_2_FD_188215 | JGI IMG/M metagenome (GOLD analysis project Ga0209444, IMG submission 188215) | Freshwater lake microbial communities from Lake Michigan, USA - Fa13.BD.MM15.DN (SPAdes) (version 2) | ecosystem: Environmental > Aquatic > Freshwater > Lake | place: Lake Michigan... | reverse complement strand
TTCATTGGCGCGGGGGTAACGACCCGAAGGTTCTCATTTTGGGGCACCACGACACTGTGCATCCTGCTGGCACATTGGCTCGGTTGCCATTTGCAGTGCACGACGGAAAAGCAACAGGCCCTGGCGTGTTTGACATGAAGGCTGGCATTGTGCAGGCAATCTATGCAGTTGCTTCGTTAGAAGATTCTTCGCACGTAGAAATTTTGCTCAGTGCAGATGAAGAGATCGGTTCGCAGGCATCACGTGCCCTCATTGAAGAGCGCGCAATTGCATGTGGTTCGGTATTGGTGCTTGAACCAAGCGCAGATGGCGGCGCACTAAAGATTGGTCGCAAGGGAACTGGCACAATCACACTGTCAATTGAAGGCCGTGCATCCCATGCGGGTCTTGAGCCTGAAAAAGGCATTAACTCGTTAGTGGAATTAGCCACACTGATTCCTCAGATAATTGCCATTGCTGATGAGTCAATGGGAACAACAGTGACGCCAACGCTTGCATCGGCCGGTACAGCAGACAATGTGGTGCCAGCACTCACCACGTGCGCAGTAGACGTTCGTGTGGCGGTCCCACAGGAGAAGCCGCGAGTAGAAGCAGCGTTTGCCGCATTGCGTCTGCAGCACCCTGAGGCGCGTCTCGTGGTGTCTGGACAGATTGGTCGGCCACCAATGCATGAATCAGCAGCAGCTGGGCTGTTTCCCATTGCTGTTGCAGTCGCAAACCGCATTGGTATCAACTCTCTTCAGGGTGTTGTTGTCGGTGGTGGCTCAGACGGAAACTTCACAGCAGCCGTAGGTGTTGAAACGCTTGATGGTTTAGGCGCAGTCGGTGGTGGCGCGCACGGAGACGCAGAACATGTTGTGGTTGCAACAATGCCGCATCGTGCAGCGTTACTTGCTGGTTTGTGTCAGGAATTGTCTTCAATGGCCAAAAGGCCGCCGCTTGGCAATGTGCCTGCTTCGCGATAAACCTGCAACTTTGCACGGCTGTCATCGATATCAAGGTTGCGCATGGTGAGTTGACCAATTCGGTCAAGCGGACCAAACGCTGAATCCTCTACACGTTCCATGCTGAGACGATCAGGCGCGTACGTGAGATTCGGGCTTGTTGTGTCAAGAATGCTGTAGTCATCACCACGACGTAAGCGAACAGTGACTTCACCAGTGATTGCGGTGCCTACCCAGCGCATGAGTGGTTCACGCAGCATCAACGATTGCGGATCAAACCAACGACCTTCGTACAGCAACCGACCAAGACGACGGCCCATGGTGCGGTAATTCTCAAGCGTTGCTTCGTTATGAATACCGGTAACGAGACGTTCGTACGCAATGTGTAGCAATGCAAGGCCAGGTGATTCGTAAATCCCACGGCTCTTTGCTTCAATGATGCGGTTTTCGATTTGGTCGCTCATGCCAAGACCATGACGGCCGCCAATGGCATTTGCCTCTAAGACCAGATCAACTTGTGACTTGAATTCTTTGCCATTTATTGCAACGGGGAAACCTTCATGGAATCGAATTGATACAACTTCTGAGGCAATGGCAATACTCTCGTCCCAATGGGCAACACCCATGATTGGTTCGACAAGTTCCATTCCGTTGTTGAGTTCTTCCAACAATTTCGCTTCGTGTGTTGCTCCCCAAATATTTGAGTCAGTGGAATACGCTTTTTCTTTCGAAGCCTTGTACGGCAATTTACGAGCGGTGAGAAACTCGCTCATCTCGGTACGGCCACCCATCTCGTCAACAAACGTGGGGTCAAGCCATGGCTTGTAGATCCGTAGGGCAGGGTTGACCATGAGGCCATAGCGATAGAAACGCTCGATGTCGTTGCCTTTGTAGGTGCTGCCATCACCCCAGATATCGACAGAGTCTTGACGCATCGCACGCACGAGCAATGTTCCCGTTACTGCACGACCCAATGGAGTGGTATTGAAATATGTCTTGCCAGCTGTGGTGATATGGAACGCGCCACACTGCAATGCAATGAGACCCTCGTGAACTAGTTCTTCGCGACAATCAACAAGGCGCGCAATTTCTGCGCCGTACTCTTTAGCTCTGTCTGGAATGCCGGAAAGATCAGTTTCATCTGGTTGCCCAAGGTCAGCTGTGTAGGCACAAGGAATTGCACCTTTTTCACGCATCCATGCAACTGCGGCCGATGTATCTAGGCCACCAGAAAATGCAATGCCGACGCGTTCGCCTGCTGGGAGGGTGGTAAGTACCTTTGACATTCCCTTAACGGTACTGGCGCATGACCACTACAACAGCGATGGATTCCATCAAGGCTGCAACACCAATGACCACAACAGCAACCGAGATGGCGGGGTTTGATGCAAGTTCCGCAATTCCTGTTGCAATCAGCGCAAGCGAACTGATCCAGCTGGCGGTTGTCATATGGCGTGGGTAGCGCAACGTAGCCACCAGAGGAACGAGAATGATGGCAAGGGGGATTGTGATGAACAACGGCGATGCAGGTGCTGACGATGGCCCGAGCCACCAAATAGGTCGTCCGATGGTGCGACTAGAGATAGCGACTGCGAGAAGGGCCCCGAATACGCCAGCCCATGTGATGGTGGAGACAGTTCGCCATCCGTCGCTCGGAAGCACCTCGATCGGCGTGGGGGGAGAGGCGAAATCCATACATGCCACCGTACCTAGCCAGCACCTGTGGGATGTGGCACCCACCGTTAGCCTTCATGCGTATGGAAAAGTCGCCATTCAGTAAATTGTCGATCTTTTTTCCGATGTGGAATGAAGAGTCGTATATCGAACGTGCAATTGATGCAGCGCGTGAAGAGTGTGAAGACCTCATGGCACAAGGCGACATTGCTGATTACGAAATGATCATTATCGATGATGCATCGACAGACAGCACATTTGAAATTGCACAACGTTTGGCTGCACAAGATCCGCGTGTGAAAGTGGTGCATCATCCTGAGAATCGCAAACTTGGTGGTTCCATGAAGTCCGGCTACGCGGCAGCTACTGGCGACCTTGTTCTCTACACCGATGCAGACTTGCCGTTTGATATGCACGACGTTCATAAGGCAATGCGTCTCCTTCGTTATTACAACGCAGATGTAGTTAGTGCTTACAGGTTTGATCGAACCGGAGAAGGCTATGTGCGCACGGTGTATTCGTTCTTCTACAACATTATGGTTCGTGTGCTTTTTGGAATTCGTATGCGCGATATCAACTTTGCCTTCAAGTTATGCCGTACTCGTATTTTTGATCATGTTGAACTGAAGAGCGAAGGGTCCTTCATTGACGCCGAATTGGTGGTAAAGGCCCAGAAGTTCGGGTATTCAGTCATTCAATTTGGGGTCGACTATTTCCCTCGTACGCGTGGGGTTTCAACATTGTCATCTCCTGCGGTAATCCTGAAGATTTTGAAGGAAGCACGCCAACTTCGTCGCGAAATTCGAGGCATTTCGCCCGTTGTTTAGGCTGAAGGTTGAGGCGCCCCCAGCGTTGGTAGCGTTTCGGTGCTGTGTCTGAACCACTTGAACCCGAAATCGCAATGCCGGTGCACCAGTCGTGGTGGGTGAGATGGCGTCAAGCAGTGATTACGTCTGTGCTGTTTGTAACGGTCGGTACTGGGGTAGCGGTTGCGAATAACAATCAGAGCACTGCAACCACTACTACAACAGCGGTTACTACGCCGGGGTTCTGTCCGTCTGATGCCCCGATCACCTGTTACACATTGTCACGCACAATCAAGGACGGGATGAAAGGCGAAGATGTTCGTCGTTTGCAGCAACGCCTGAAAGATTTACATTTCGATCCAGGTCGTATTGACGGTGTGTATGGCGGAGACACAATGATGGCTGTGTGGGCATTCCAAGCACTTGTACAAAAGATGACACGCGATACATTGGTCGATTTTGTGACCCCTGTTCTGTGGGAGTCAATGCGTGGAAACGTCACTATTACGCCGCGTCGCCAACCCGGATCACCAAATCATGTTGAGGTGTATTTGCCCGAGCAAGTACTGGCTGTCTTTAAAGGGCAACAACTTTTGCTGGTAACACATATTTCAACGGGTACTGGTCAGAAGTGGTGTGAAGAAGTGACAATTGACCCGGGCGAAGACGGCAACAAAGGAGCAGTGCCCATCAAGATGGGCATATGTGGAGAAGCAATAACTCCTGGCGGTATTTATTACTTCTACAACCGCAAACTCGGACTACGCGAAAGCAAGTTGGGCACCATGTGGAACCCGGTGTATTTCAACTTTGGCGTTGCAATCCACGGCGCGATGATGGTGCCCAAAGAACCTGCATCACATGGTTGCGTGCGCATTCCCATCTTTGTGTCGAACTATTTTCCTGCATTGGTGCAATACAACGACCGTGTGTATGTGTTTGACGGAGTGAAAGAGCCCGAGGATTACGGATCTATTGCACCACCTTGGGACAAGAAAGATCCGAACTACACCACTACGACATCGACTTCCACAACAACGTCAACCGTGCCCGTAGCGACAAGCACGACGGTTGCGCCGAAGTCAACAGTGCCGAAAACAACAGTCGCGCCGGTTGTGGTTACGACGGTGGCGTCGACCGTTCCTACTTAGTCAGCAATTGCAACTGTGACGGTGCACTCGAAGACGTCGGCAAGAAGAGCTGTTCGCTGTTGCGTGGCATAGAGGTTCAAGTCAAGGTCTGCGTTCTTCTCGCTATGAAGAGTAATTTGCAACGATGTGTTCTTTTGGGTGACAGATGCTGTCGTTGTTCGGCCGTCATGGGTGCGGTCTAGTCCGATAGCAATACGTAAAATTGCCGACAACATCCGAACCGTATGTTGGTCTGGTTCCGACAATGCAGCAAACGCGGCATGTTGAAGTTTCGGTTCGCTCTTTCGGTGATAGCGAGCTATTTGAGCTATCAACTCAATTTCGTGGTCAGTGAAACCGACTAACTCGGCATTGCGCACAATGTAATAGGTATGAAGGTGATGCCTGGCGTGAGAGACGATTAGTCCAACATTTGCAAGCAGGGCTGCAGTCTCTAAGTACAAACGATGATGTAGGTCTATTTCATACATTTGTGACAACTCATCAAAGAGAATGCATGACAGGCGGGAAACGTTGAGGCTGTGGGTCGGGTCATCGTCGCATCGCTCGGTCAACTTTCGGGCGCTCTGAATGGCCACATTGTGTAGGTCATTGTTGACGTCAGGGTCTAATCGTTGCGCGGCATCAAGCAGCACGCCTTCTCGCAAGGCATAGTCGCAATACATGAATGAAGTGATGGCGAATGACTCTGCCAAGGTGTCGAGAATAAGTGCGCCAGCCAAAATGATGTCGACACGATCAGCCTCAAGACCTTCCAATTGTGATCGCTCAACAAGTGTGGACATAGAAATCTTTCTGGTGACCTGATGGAGTTCATCGGCAGTAAAGCGAACACCGTTCATTGATCGAGGCATTTCGTCGTGTGTCAACATCCAGCACATTCGAGCGATTGTCTCGCCAGTGCCTGATGAAACGATTGCAACTTCGTGACCAAGTTTGAGTACTTCTCGCTTTACGGGTTCAACCGTTGATGCAATAAATTTGGAGCACGAAGATACTGAGGCAGGGTGCGTTGAACCATTTGGAAAGAAGCGATTGGATAATCGCACGGCACCAATTTTGAAGCTACGAACGAAGAGTTCTTCCGTATGGTCAAAAATTACAACTTCTGTTGATCCGCCGCCGATATCAATAAGTAGCGAACGTTTGTCGGAAAGGGGAAGAGCTTGTAAAACTCCGAGGTGGATGAGTCGCGCTTCTTCGACTCCTGAGATCACCTCAATATCAATTCCGGCCTCGTTGGCAACTCGGTCGACGAAGTCTATGGAGTTCTTGGCTTCGCGTACCGCACTCGTTGCAACTGCAAAGACACTTGCTCGGTGTGCATCAGCGACACGCCGCATGTGTTGCAATGCTTCGATGCCTCGTTCCATGGCCTCGGGGCTAAGCATTTTCATGTCGCCACCACCTTCGCCGAGGCGGGTGTTATCTTTTTCGCGGGCAATGACCTCAAAGCCAGAATCACTAACTTTTGCGACAACCATATGAATGCTGTTGGTGCCGATATCTATAGCTGCAATGATGCGTGTCGAAAAGATCATGATGTGACATTGGTCCAGACGGCAAAACTGATCTTCATGAATGTCACCGTAGTAGCGTAGTCTCCATGTCAAACGCAGTACCAACCGTTCTTACAGACCTCATTCCGATGCCACGTATCATGGAAAAGTCAGTGGCGCGTGATGTCACTCTCGTCGTGGGTGGCGCATTGTTCACCGCTCTGTGCGCCCAAATAGTTATTCATCTTGGTTTCACGCCTATTCCCATTACTGGTCAAACTTTTGCCGTATTGGCTGTCGGTGGGGCACTTGGTTCACGCCGTGCAATTGCTAGCCAGGCTCTTTACTGGCTACTTGGCGCAATTGGACTACCTTTTTATGCCGATGCAACAGGTGGTTGGAGTAGCGCAACAGGATCATCATTTGGGTACTTCGTTGGTTTCGTTGTTGCCGCTGGCATTGTGGGTTGGTACGCCGATCATCGCAATGACCGCAACTTCGTGATGTCACTATCAGCAATGGCCTTGAGTACCGCAGTAATTTATTTCTTTGGTGCTCTTTGGTTGGCGCATTCGATTGGTGTACCAGTTGCCACCGGTGACTCAAATGCCATCTCGCTCGGCGTTGCACCCTTCCTTGCTGGTGATGCAGTGAAGCTGGTTCTGGCAGCACTGGTCAGCCCCATTGGCTGGGCTTTGTATTACGCCAAGCCACGCTAAACCTTCAGAGGCACGTCTGGGTCATACTTGGGTATGGCTGAACACTCAATGAACAAGAGCACAGAGGCCAGTCGCAAGCGTGGACGACCTGCGGACACTGATTCCACAGACACTCACGATCGCATTGTTGTGTGTGCGCGTGAACGTTTTGCTGCAGAAGGTTTCGAAGGCACAACGAATCGCGAGATTGCTGAGACAGCGAAGGTATCTAGTGCGGCGTTGTATCACTATTTTCCTTCGAAGGTAGATATCTACATTGCGGTCTGTGATTCCATCACTGAGATTTTTGTGGATGTTTTTGCTCGAGTGAAAGCATCTGAGACCACTCTTGAGGCGCGGCTTGTTGCGCTGTTTGCAGAAGTCGGAACACTGGGGGAAAGCGCCCCTTCTACTGTCGGATTCATCACGGGTATTTCGGCAGTAGTGCAAAAGCACCCCGAAGTGTCGAAAGGTACCGACGCCTTCGGCAAGGAATTTGGTCGAAATATTATTGACCTCATTGCGACAGCAAAAGAGACTGATCAAATCTTGCAGGGCACAACAGTGCAGTCATTCGCCGATCTTGTGTCGTCTGTTCTGGCCGGATTAGGCAGAATGAGTGCTCGAGGAGACCAATCTCGCCATGTCGCAGTGGCTGCTGCCTTCTTAAGACTGATTCATACTGCTTCACAGAAGTAAGTTGGCGTCATGGACGCTGAGGTATTTCATTCGTTGAAGAATCTGACTCAAGGTGTCGCTCCTCTTTCCGAACTATTTCAAACGGACCCTTCCCGCAGTGACTGGCTGACTATCGATGCATGTGGAATCCATGCTGACTTCTCTCGCCAGCGCATCAACAGAACTTTGTATGAAGCGTTGCTGCACTCTGTAGACGTTGTCGATATTCGCGGTTCGTTGAAGAAAATGATGGCTGGGGACATTATGAATGCGACTGAAGACCGCGCAGTAGGGCATATGGCATTGCGTGCGCCCGCCACGTCATCGCCAATGGCTCAGCAGGCGTCGGGGCAATTAGAGCGAGCAAAGGCGGTGGCCGATGGCGTGCGCTCGGGCTCAGTATGTGGCGCAAGTGGAAAACAGTTTGCGACGGTTATCAATATAGGTATCGGTGGCAGCGATCTTGGTCCGGCAATGGTTACTCGTGCACTGCGGCGGTTTGCCAACGGACCTGTTGTGAAATTCGTTTCCAATATTGATGCAGCAGATCTTGACGAGGCGCTACTCGGTGCACATCCTGAAACCACGTTGTTTGTCATTTCATCGAAAACATTTACCACTCTTGAAACGATGCACAATGCAGAACGTGCACGCCGGTGGATGCAGACAATTGTTCCAGGTTGGGCACTCCATTTTGTGGCCGCAACGTCGCATACCGAGGCTGCTTTGAATTGGGGCATCCAAAAAGACCGATGCCTGGAATTCTTTGACTGGGTTGGCGGGCGTTTTTCATTGTCGTCGGTAATCGGGTTTCCAGTCATGTGTGCAATTGGGGCAGAACAATTCAGTCAATTTCTCGCCGGAATGGCCGATATGGACAGCCACGTAGTGACTGCACCATCGGAACACAATTTACCGATGGTGCACGCATCGATGTGGTGGATGAATAGCGCTCTCCATTCGTTTCCGACTGTTGCTGTAATTCCGTACAGCCATGACTTGTCGCGACTGCCGGCGTATCTTCAACAGCTCGTGATGGAGAGCAATGGAAAATCTGTTGGGGTTGATGGTCGTTCAATTCTCGGCGGCACGAGCCCTGTGGTCTGGGGTGAAGCAGGAACGAATGGCCAACATGCGTTCTTTCAAATGTTGCACCAGGGAACCCAAGTAGTGCCTGTTGAGTTTGTGACAACAGCGGCTCCTCTTGGCACAGATGACGAAGCACACGACTTATTGTTCGCCAATGTGATTGCCCAATCTGAAGCATTGGCTGCAGGTCGAGTACACGATGAGCCACACAAGACATTTGAAGGTAATCGACCAAGCAGTGTCCTGATTCTTGACGAACTTAGTTCTCGCGGTCTTGGTTCTTTAATTGCGATGTATGAACATTCGGCAGTCATTCAAGGCTGGCTCATGGGAATCAATAGTTTTGACCAGTGGGGAGTGGAATTAGGCAAAATCTTGGCAGTAGATGCAGCCACGGCAATTGAATCTGGCGTGTCTCAAGATGAACAAACCATGACACACCCCTTGCTGAATTGGTATGTATCAATTCGAAAAAAACTGTCACGCAACCAATAACAAAGGGGATAACCTGCCTGCAATGGCAAGTGCATCTTCGAAGCCCATCATCAATTCAGCGGAGCGGATGTTGAATCTCGTTGCGCTACTTACTGAGTCCAATCGGCCACTGACGTTGGAAGATATCGGTAACTACATGGAGCGTCAGTATCCAGAAAAGGCTGAAGCTCGGCGTACTGCATTTGAACGCGACAAAAGATCACTACGCAAACTGGGTGTGCCTATCACGACACAAGTGCTTGCTGGAAATGACGCCGGCAAAACTGCGTATTCAATTGACCGCACTGAATACAAGCTGATCAATTTTGATCTTACGGAAGATGAATTGTCAGCGTTGCAGCAGGCCGCAGCGTTAGTTCAGATTGATACGCAATGGGGAAAGCAGGCTGTTCAATGGCTTGGCGGCGACATTGATGAGTCATCATCTCGCACAGTCGCACATGTTGATGCTCGTTCCCAAGAGTTGCCTCAGTTGTGGTCAGCCATCGCGAAGAGTTGCCAAATTTCGTTCCCGTATCACGGCAGTGTTCGAACGGTGCATCCGTACGGTCTTATCTCTCGCAATGGGTTCTGGTACTTAGTGGCTTTTGATACTGACCGTCAAACACAGGTGACATACCGTGTCGATCGCTTCGAAGATGTGGCAACAATTGGCGAGCCAGAATCATTTGTTCGGCCAGCAGATTTCAATCTTGCTACTGCGTTTGAACGAGATGCAAAAGCGTTTGCTGGTGCAGACACAGAAGTAGCGGTAGTGCGTCTTGACAGCCGCATCGCTCCTGGTGTTGTTCGAGAACTTGGTGATGATGCGATCCTTACTCGCCGCATCGATGGTTCTGTAGATGTAGAAGTGCCATGCGGCAATCGTGTTGCTTTTCGCTCGTGGCTATACGCAATGGTCGACCGGGCGGAAGTCATTTCTCCTAAATCTGTGCGCAATGAAATTATGGCTGACTTAGTACGACTTGCCGGAGGTAAATCATGAGCGCAAAGCGTGGTCCTCGCTCTTCAGAAGTGCGCGTCAGTGGTTTACTGCGCATGTTGCCATGGTTGATGAAACAAGAACGTGTGTCGGTAGCCAAAATGGCCAAGCAATTTTCAATGTCAGAATCAGATCTCATTGAAGACATTGAAATGGCCTCCATGTGTGGAGTGCCTCCGTACACACCCTTTGAACTCACTGATATCTATATCGACGAGGGCTACATCTTTGTTGGTGTAAACAAGCGGTTCGAACGAAGCCTGGAACTCACCTCGTCAGAGGCGTTTGGGTTGAGCCTCATGGCGGCGGCGGCAAAGGAATTGCCCGGCTTTACACGAGGCAAAGATTTGAAGAGCGCAGTAAAGAAATTGCGCAAAGTGCTCGGCGATGATGTTGTCGACGTTGATATTGAATCGCCAGTTTTTTTGCCCGTAGTCACCGAAGCGGCATCATCTGGTCAACGTGTACGAATCACGTATTGGACACCTGCTCGAAACGAAGAATCGGAACGCACTGTTACCGTGCGCACCGTTTTTGTTGACCGTGGACATTGGTACATTCGCGCCGATGACGATGCATCGAACGAAAGTCGACATTTCCGCGTCGATCGCATTCGTTCAGTAACGCTTTTGGATGAATTTGTTGCAGTCTCTGATGCCACGGCTCAGATTCCTGCTTGGTTTGCCGATGCATCTGGTAGTGAAACGATTACAGCTGAAGTTGCAGCATCAGCAGCATGGGTAGTGGAAACATATCCGTGCACAGTACGAGAAGAGCGCCCAGATGGTTCGTTCCTGATTGACATTGTGTCAAATAGTGAACATTGGCTCGGGCGTTTGCTTCTTCGTGCAGGTGGTGCAATCACCGTGGTGGCGCCAATTGAAATGGCGTCGGTACAAGCTCGTACCGCTAATGCTGTGTTGGTGCGTTATCGCGCGAAAAGTTCAGATACCTGATCAGGGGCTTCAACACCCAATTCTTTGATGAGGTGCATGAGAAGTTGTGCGGTAGCGGTGGCATCTGACCTTGCATCATGCACCTTGTCTCGTTCAATGCCGTAGTGCTCACATAATGCAAAGAGATTGTGCCGGCGGGTGGTGTCTGTGCCTGTGGTGCGCCGTGCAAGTTCCAGAGTGTCGATATGAAATTCAACGCGCCCTTCGATGCCAACACGTTCAGATTCGGCATGAAGAAAGCCAAGGTCAAAGGAGGCATTGTGGGCGGTAAAGACATTGCCTGCGCTGATGCTCCAGAGTTGCTTGAGCGCCTCTCGTAATGGCATTCCGCTAGAGACTTGTTCGGCCGAAATGCCATGAATATGTTCTGCGCCGTGCTGATATTCATCAGGACTTTCGGGTTTAACAATGGTGTCGAATGAATCGACAATGTGGCCCTCTCCATTCACGATGATTGCAGCTAACTGCACAATGCGATCTGTTTCTGGGTTGAGACCAGTTGTTTCGAAGTCGACAACAGCGAATGACACATTGCGCATGCTTTGCTGAGTCGTGGATAGTTCATGTGATGTCATTGGTTGCACCCTAGAGGGGGGGTGAGACATGGTGATGTAATCATCGTGTGACATCAACCCGTAGGCGGCGTCATTATGTCGATAATGGTTTGTTTATCGAAGTAGTCGCGCCATAAAGAAATCTTTCCATCGCGAATCTCAAAGACTCCAGCGACTGGCAGGGTTGTCCATTTGCCGTGAATCTCCACCCGGTCGTCACGTTCGTTCATCACAATCCCAGATTCGAGCGTGCCATTAGATGTTTGACGCAGAATTTTCCAGTCGATACCAGTGCACATGCTGAAGAAACCATTCAGTGTGTTCTGAATGGCCTGTGGGCCAAATGTTTTACCCATTGGACCATTGTCATATTCGAAATCATCTGTGACCATGGCAGCAGCTGCTGCTAGATCGCGTGAGACCAATAGTGAAATGAATTCCCGAATAAGGGAATCAGGTGTATGAGAAGTAGCCATGACACGATTGTGCCATGTGGTGCTACAAAAGTTCTGCTGCGAGGCTTGCCACTTCGCTGCGTTCACAGGCAGCAAGAGTGACATGACCGAAACAGCGCTGGTCAGCAAAGGCGTGAATAAGCACAGCAAGGGCGTTGTTTGACTCGCCCATGTACGGCGCATCTATCTGGCTGGTGTCACCCGTAAAGACCACTTTCGTACCCTCACCAATGCGAGTAAGGATTGTCTTCAGTGTGGTGGGTTCAAGGTTCTGGGCTTCGTCGACTACGACGAACTGGCGATGCAGTGAGCGCCCACGCAAGAAAGTGACAGATTCAAGAGTGAGTTGTGAACGAGCTGTTAAGTCTTCAATGAGGCGCCTTGCGTCGTTGCTTGAGCGTTGGTCGGTGAGAGCAACAATTGCGTCGTGAATGGCTGACATCCACGGATCAAGTTTTTCGTCTAATCCACCAGGCAGGAAACCGACATCGGCTCGACCGACCGGTACTAACGGCCGATAAATAGCAAGCTTCTCGTATGTGCGAGATTCGACTACTTGTTCTAGGCCAGCAGCAATAGCCAAGACGGTCTTGCCTGTACCAGCGCGGCCATCAAGAGCCACCACACTGACATCGGGGTCCATGAGAAGTTCAAGTGCAAAACGTTGTTCTTTTGATCGGGAACGAAGTCCCCACGCTTCAGGCGACGTCGTAGCAAGAAGTTCCACTGTGTCACCGGTGCTGCGGACCAGAGCCGATTGAGAACCGGAACGAACAACAGCAAATTCATTTGTCGTGAGGTGAGTGTCGGCGTCAAACGACTCTGAAGGGATTTCACCGTGTTCGTATAGTGCATCGACAACCGCTGACGACACTTCGAGTGTGAACCAACCCATTGGACGAGTATGAGCAGATCTACCGACAGGTTGATGTTCCGCTGCAACAAGCCCCAAATGAGCTGCTTTGATGCGCAAGCCAGCATCGTTCGAAATGATTTGTGTTGGTGCTTTCAATGATTGGCCAAGAGCTGCACCAATAATGCGATTGTCTGGAATCTCTGGGTTCAGTCCGTTCTCTATGAGAAGGTGTCGCTGGATTCCGTTGACTTCAATATGAACTGTTGCTCCACCTGGTTCCTGATTCAAAGGAACGGGAAGATGAATGGACCCGCCAGCTCTGCGACGCAAATCTTCAATTGTGCGCAATGCAGTTCGTGCAGCGCGACCCACATCATCCGGGCGGCTCTTCAAGCCATCAAGTTCTTCCACCACGGTGAGAGGAATAACTACATCGCAACCAGGGAAGGAATGAAGACAACCAGGGTCAGCGACCAGAACTGATGTATCGAGAACTATGCGAGTACGGACGCCAATTGGGTACTCCGAAGTGCTCGTCATGGTGTCATCTGGTGACTCCATGTCGGCACCGATCTGCTCCGCAACACGATCGATGTCTCATCTTGGCATCACTGAATTACCCAAGTGGTGGATGCTGGGGCTCTCGGACAAAGTATTCACGTCGACGTAACTTTCGCACCTTCTCGTATGTGCGCAAATTGAAAAAGTGTGTTCAACATTTCGTCGCTTGGACGAATTTCGAACGTTTTTAAAATATTTTTTAAAATATTTTTAAGTATCTCAATGTCATAAATTTGTATGCGATGAACACGATGAGCCGATTGAATCAAGCGCGTGTGACGAATGACGAAAGCACCAATTGACATACGGCGCAGCATCAAAAATACTTAGATATGAATCAGAATCACTCGGCGATCTGTCCTCTGAAAGTCTTGTACTGTACGGGTTTGCGAGAAAACACTTGTCAATCTCTGCTGATCCTCGCAAGAAATAGTGCGAGACTAAATTACTCACACGCAGCAGTAACGCACGATTGAATCAACCAATGAGAACAGTAAAAAATACTTTTGTTGGTACACCGTCACATTGATCAAAAACAAGATAGTTGCATTTGCAACTAGTCGAATGCTTGCATTTTGTGGTGAGAACGGGTCAAATTGTTTGACAACTCCGATTCCGGGGAGGAATACACAATGACAAAAGCAGAACTCATCGAAGAGGTATCGAAGGCAGCAGAGTGCTCAAAGGCTGACGCCGAGCGCACACTTGCAGCGTTCTTCGACCTAATTGTTGCTTCTACTAAGAAGGGCGAAAAAGTGGCATGGCCGGGCTTCGGCTCGTTCAGCACCACCGATCGCAAGGAGAGGATTGGCCGTAACCCACAAACGGGTGTAGCCGTAACAGTCCCCGCCTCAACCGCGATGAAATTCACAGCGAGCTCTACATTAAAAGCTCAGCTGAACCCAAACCGTAAGTAACCACTTACACAACGAGAGGAAACTCAAGTGGCAGCAAAGAAAAAAGCAGCAGCTAAAAAAGCTCCTGCACGCAAGAAGAAAGCAGCAGCTAAGAAAGCTCCTGCACGTAAGAAGAAAGCAGCAGCCAAGAAGGCTCCTGCAAAGCGCAAGAAAGCAGCCAAGAAGGCTGCTCCTGCACGCAAGAAGAAAGCAGCAGCCAAGAAGGCTCCTGCAAAGCGTAAGAAAGCAGCTAAAAAAGCTGCTCCTGCACGCAAGAAAAAAGCAGCAGCCAAGAAGGCTCCTGCAAAGCGTAAGAAAGCAGCCAAAAAAGCTGCTCCTGCGCGCAAGAAGAAGGCCACTCGTAAGAAGGCCGTTGCAAAGAAGGCCTAGGCCTTCTCTACAACTTCAAATCAGTAGAACCCTCGGGTTCGGAGTGTCGGAATGGGGGGCGAAAGCCCTCCATTTCACTTTCTCCGGACAAGTTCTCTTGGTTGCATTTCGGGCACACTTGTGTAATGCCTAGCAACACTGACCATGTACTCACTGATCTCATTGCCGAGGTATCTGCACTCGAAGCGCACCTGTCAGGAATGTCCGAATCTGATTGGTCTGTTTCAACACCTGCGCCTGGCTGGGATGTAACTGACCAAGTGATTCACTTAGGTCTCATTGACCAGCGGGCCATGTGGTCAATGGTTGACCCCGAACGTTTCGCCAGCGACATGGCTTCGATGATGACTTCAGGCGGGTTGGATGCCATCCAAAATATCGAACGCGAAAAGACGCCACAACAGTTACTTGAGTGGTGGCGCAAAGGCGCGGCTGATCTTGTGGAAGCCGCACAATCAATTGATCTGTCAGCGCGGTGCAAATGGTACGGACCATCAATGTCTGGCACTTCTATGTTGACTGCGCGCTTAATGGAGACCTGGGCCCACGGGCAAGACATTGCAGATGCATTGAAGTGGACACGTATTTCGACTGATCGATTGAAGCACATTGCACATATTGGAGTGCGCGCAATGCCCTTTGCATTTGCATCAAACAAACTGCCAGTTCCTGAAGGAAGAGTCTTTGTTTCAGTTACTGGTCCGAATGGTGACACGTGGACATGGGGAGACGAGTCAGCAGATTCTTGCGTCACTGGACCGGCGTTGGGATTCTGTTTAGCAGTGACACAACGTCGACACATTGACGACTGTGGGTTAACAACGATCGGAGAGCCTGCATCGACGTGGATGCCAATTGCGCAGAGTTTTGCGGGGCCGCCAGGTGTTGGCAGAGTTGCTGGGCAGTTCTCTTAAAGCCTGTTCATGAGGTGAAAGATTTCAGCCGCCGCGAAACCGTGTGGCGCGCCAAGATCACTCATGCGTTGTCGCATCCGTGAACGAAACACTTCCATGCCGTCTTCGTCGGTTGCCTTCATTGTTGATTCAAACTGGCTTTCATGGCGTTCTAACGCAGTGAGTTTGACTGGAACCCAAGCGGAAATGTCTTCCACGTGGTTCGGTTCGTCTGCTTCCCATAACAGCAAAGCATCAGGGCGATGATGAACAACGCCGTGATCAGTGAAGTGATGCTTTAAGAAATGTGGGTCGCGTGCAGCAACGATTGCATCACACACATTCAGGCCAGTATTGCGATGGTCGGGGTGCAGGCGATATCGCTTCCACGGATCATGTGACAACACCACGTCAGGCTTCAGCGTGCGAATAGCGAGAGCAATGCGGTCAATTGCCTCTTTGGAATGTTCAAGTTCGCCGTCGATATAACCAAGAAACGACACTGTGCCGGTTGTGCCGAGTGCGCTGGCTGCGTTGCGTTGTTCAACTTGGCGTGATTGCACAAGTGCTGCAGTATCGGCGTCAGGGTTCCATGTGCCTTTTGAACCATCTGTGCACACAAGGTGATGCACGACTGCGCCTTCTGCAGACCATTTGGCAAGAGTGCCTCCGCTGCCGAACTCAATATCGTCGGGGTGCGCGCCGATTGCGAGAACAACCTTGGGTGTTGTGAGATTTGCAGTAAATGTGGTTGCAGATACTGGTGGTTGGCCTGGTTCGTTTGCGCTCATGATTGTTCCGTTTCTCTGCGTGCTAATTCACTTAAGTCGTCTGCTGTGTCAAGGTCGAGTGCCAAAGCGTTATCAACGATGATTTCATATTCAAGTCCTGCATCTACAGCGAGTTGAATGTGATTATCGAAACTGCCTGGACCATATGCGGTAGAAAAAGAACTGTTGACAGGAAAACTTAAAACATTGGTGCCATCGCGATGGCGGTCGGAGACAAGAGTTACTGTGCCTTCCCGCGCAATGTGGTCGAAACTGACTGCTAAGGGAAGATCTGCATGAGCAACAATGATGTGGTCTGCGCCATCAGCTTCAGCTGCTGCACGTCCGGCTGCAACCGCGATATCAAGACCAGGTGTCTGGCAATCAACAACGTGTGTGCCAAGCGCTGTAGCCCACGTTGCAACACCTTCGTCTGAGCACACCACATAGGTGGGTAATGACGATGCTGCTCTTACAACAGTCTCTGCACATGATTGAGCAAGTGCAGAACGTTGTGTAGCGGACAGGGTGTCAGCAAGACGCCCTTTGGCCATGGTGAATGACTTCACGGGGATCACAACGGCGAGGAGCACCTAGTCAGCCTACGAACCCTGTTGGGCTTGTGACCTACGCTAGAGATATGGCAGATATTCGTATGGCAGTAGTGGGTGCTGGTTCTTGGGGCACCACAGTTGCCTCGCTGGCCGCTGCTAACACCCCAACGGTTCTGTGGGCGCGCCGTGAGTCTGTTGTGGAAAGCATCAACACAAATCATGTCAACCCTGACTACATCACTGGCGTAGCGCTAACGCCGCAGCTTCGGGCAACATCGTCCTTGAGCGAAGCAGTGAGCACGGCGGACGTTGTGGTGATGGCTGTGCCGTCACTAGGTTTTCGCCAAGTTCTCACCGAAGCACAATCACATATTCGCCCGTGGGTGCCCATTGTCAGTTTGGCGAAAGGTCTTGAAGCGGGATCAATGTTGCGCATGTCGCAAGTTGCTAATGAAGTGATGCCAGGTCACCCCATTGCGGTTTTGACCGGCCCGAACCTTGCATCAGAAATTTCTGTTGGTCAACCAGCTGCCAGTGTCGTTGCTATTGATGATGCAGTCATTGCTACAGCGCTTCAAGAATTATTTTCCACTCCCACTTTCCGTGTGTACACGAACCCCGATGTGGTGGGATGCGAAATTGCTGGCGTTGTTAAAAATGTCATTGCTATCGCAGCAGGTATGGCAAAGGGGATGGGGTTTGGTGAAAACACTCGTGCGTCTCTCATTACTCGCGGGCTTGCTGAAATGACACGGCTGGCTGTTGCGCTTGGTGGCGACCCGGTATCTCTTGCGGGTCTTGCCGGTATGGGTGACCTCATTGCCACGTGCTCATCGCAGGACAGTCGAAACACGTCCGTCGGAATCCGTCTTGGCGCAGGCGAAGCATTGGTAGACATTCTTAGTTCCACCACAATGGTCGCTGAAGGTGTGCGTAGCTCAGCAATAGTTCTTGAGTTAGCGCAGCAGTATGGGGTTGATATGCCGATCACCGAGCAAGTGGTTGCCGTGTGTCACAACGGATTGTCTGCATCTGAAGGTTTACTGTCATTGATGTCTCGTCGCTCACGCCCAGAAGTTCAACTATGAGTCGCGTTATTGGTAATCGCGGAGGCACGTGGCGCGGAACTGTTTCTGAACACGGAACTCTGATCCCAGCCGATGGTGGCGCAGAACTTGCATGGCATGTTGCAGGCGATGACCGTTGGTACTCACCAGCGGCAGAGCCGACACTTCGTCAGAAGTGGTACGCAGGATTCCCAGTCTGTGAAACACGAATTCGTGTTGGCAATGGCGACATTGTGCAACGCATGTATTGCGTGGCTGACAGCGGTGGCATGACTGTCATTGAATTTGAAAATGAGTCAACTCTTCCTGTTGCTGTGGCAGTTACACGTTCCGATGTATTGACCACGCGTAAACCAATTGAAAATCCACCTGCCGGAATTGATCTGCCTGCTGGCTCAATGGTCATTCCTCTCGGTCACAAGAGCACTGCGCGTATTGCATTGTTACATGTCAATCCGTCATCTGGGCCGCTACCTGATGATGTCCCGGATCACCAACAAGTGGTGCGGGGTTGGGAAACTGCCTGTGATCTTGCGTCGCGTATCACCATGCCGGACCACTCAGTGGTCGCGGGCATTGCCCGTGTGCGAAGTGATCTGCTGTTAGGTGTTGGCGTTATAGAGGATGCCTCAATTGAATTGGTTCGTCTTGCTGAAACACACCGAGACTCCATTGTTGACGTAGTGGAAGCAGTGCAGCGCCGTGTGAAGACAGAAAAGCGCGCCAAAGTGTTGCAGTGGGACACGCCGCATCTCATGGCGTCTGCTGCGCGAGCATGCGTGTTGCTTGATGATGAAGTTGCCGCAAACGATATTGGCTCAACGTGGTTGCGCATGGCTGATCGCGACGTAGCGGAACTTCCCATGGAGATTCCTGTCGGACTCGGAGCAATTGCGTGGGCCGAATCTTTGTTGGCACAGGCATCACCAAGTGGCGGGCAGTGTGTGTTGCTTCCTCATGGCATTCCAGAGACTTGGTGGGGTTCAGCATTTGAAGCTCACGGTTTGACTGCAGACCCGTATCGCACGATTTCATTTGCCGTTCGTTGGCACGGGCCGCGACCTGCAGTGTTGTGGGAAATCACGGGTGCAGCAGGCTTGTTGATTACGGGTGGCACAGCTGACCCGTCATGGCACACCACAGATGCTTCAGGTGAAGCACTGCTGGCAGCACCAGTCTCTGCTTAGAACGCGCGAGAGGCGCTCTGAACGGCTGTACAGACGATGTCTGAACCCTCTTCGCTAGCGGTCAGTGAATAATTCAAACGTGTCGCCAACAGCAATGTCGCCACACGTGGTGACCATGGCGTAAAGACGGCATTGATCGCCGCGTTCATGGCTCATGCGCTTGTAATCCTTGTTCAGAAACCAATCGTTGTTCTGCTTGCACGGAATTGCATACGACGTGAGAAATCCGCGCATGGTTCCGATGCGAAAATGTGCACCAGGACGAAATGCTTCAGCCGGAATGCCCGCAACTGTGATGTTCTCTCCGGCATAACCCGGGGCAATGGGGTGACCTTCTGTGCGAAGCGTGTTGATTGCATCAGTTGACCAGATGCACAGTGCTTGCCAAGGGCGTCCGTGACCGACTCGCCACGATTGCACGTCGCCTTCAACACCCTTCCAACCGATCACTGCAGAATTCAGTGGCTTCTTCGGTAATCCTTTGGATGCATGCAAGTGGGCAACAGTGCCGACATGGTCAATCGCAAGAGAACGCATGGTGGGAAAGAATCTCCACATAGCCGCAAGAAGAGACTCGATCTGCGGGTCAGAGAGTTGATCGTATTTCTCCATCACAGATGCATGGACTGCAGCGAATGCGTTATCAACATTCTCAAGCGACGGCAATGAAATTCCTGCAAGTGATGACATCTCTGCGAGATACCCGCGTGCTCCGGCAAGCCAACCATCGGGGATAGAGGACTCATGCGTGTGGTGGCCCCAAATATCGTTTAGCTCGTCAAGGGTGCCCTTTGCATCTTGTGCTGTGTACACGTAGTTACTGACAGTGATCGATGCGGAGCGAGCCATGTTCGAAGCCTACGCTTCACCGTATGGCACGACCAGTTCCCACTCTTGATTATGAGCGCGAACTGATGGCGACAGGTGCACGCATTATTGCCGGAATGGACGAAGTGGGTCGTGGGGCAATTGCAGGGCCAGTCACCATCGGAGTTGTTGCGATTGATGCAACTATTGGCGCAGTGCCTGAAGGTTTGGCCGATTCGAAATTGATGACACCGAAACGCAGAGAAGCAATGGTGCCCATTGCCAAAGAGTGGGGTCTTGCCTGGGCAACAGGTTCAGCAACGGCAGCAGAAATCGACAAGTACGGCATCATGACTGCATTAAGCCTTGCGGGCAGTCGTGCGTTGACGGCGCTGAGCGTGCGACCAGACATCATCATTCTTGATGGCAACAACAGTTTTCTTCTTGAAGAAGATGACGGACCACGAATCGTGACACGCATCAAGGGTGACCAAACATGCGCAAGTGTGTCGGCAGCCAGTGTGATTGCCAAAGTGGAACGTGATGCGTTGATGACGGAACTGCATGAACAGTTTCCGCATTACGGCTGGAGTGGCAACAAGGGTTATGGCGCAGCAGTACACACTGATGCAATAAAAATTCACGGAGTCACTGACTTGCATCGCAAGTCGTGGAACTTAGGTATTTAGGCTTTGGCGCCTGAGACTTTGATGTCTTTGAATGGAGACACAGAGTCGATTCCCATGTCTTTTGGAAGACCAAGCACGCGCTCACCAACGATGTTGCGCATCACTTCGTCTGAACCACCGGCAATACGAAGGCCAGGTGCGCCAAGTACGAAGTTTGACCATGCGTATGTGCCCCACTCGCCGCTGTCTGCGATGAGCTTTGGTCCGAGAACATGTGACACGAACTTCACAAGACGAGCTTGGTTGTTCACCAACACCATCTTGCCAACTGAACCTTCAGGTCCAGGAAGTTTTCCGGCCTTGGCAGATGCGGCGGTGCGCTGAGCGTTCATAGCTGCAATGCGGTAGTTCATAACGATGTCTGCAAGTTGCACACGAATGAGTGGGTCTGTGTCGAGTCCGTAGTGCTTCACCATTGCGATCACGCGAGTGAGCAAGTTGTTGTCGCCAGAGTTGCCACTGCCGATTGCTGCACGCTCGTTCATGAGTGTTGTAAGAGCTACGTTCCAACCGTTGTTGATGTCACCAAGACGGTGGTCATCACGTACGCGCACTTCGTTGAAGAAGATTTCGTTGAAGCTTGCACCACCGGTCATCTGCTTCAGCGGACGAATGTCAACGCCAGGGGCTTTCATGTCGACAATAAAGCCGGTGAGGCCTTTGTGCTTCGGCATATCCCAGTCAGTGCGGCAGATGATTTCACCGATATCTGAGTAGTGCGCACCTGAGGTCCACACTTTTTGACCCGTGATGATCCACTCGTCGCCGTCTTTGACAGCTTTTGTGGTGAGTGATGCAAGGTCTGAACCTGCACCTGGCTCTGAGAACAATTGGCAACCAATAATTTCTGCGCTCCACATTTGCTTGACGTACAAGTCAAGAGCCGCAGGAGATGCATGCGCAAGGATTGTCGGAGCAACCATGCCAAGACCGATAGTGAAGCAGCTTTGGTCAGCAACACGGAATTGCACTTCGAGTTGGCTGTACAAACGATCGTATGCAGATGGAAGTTCGCGGCCACCGAATTTCTTTGGTCCGCTGATCCACCCGAAGCCAGCTTTGAATTTTGTGTTACGCCATACTTTGGCTTCTTGTGCCTGAGTGGACTCTGCGTCGCGGTCGCGTTCGCGATAGAAGGTGTCTGCGCCTTCGCCCCAAACGAATGCTTTTTCAGCCACACGGCGTTCCGCGTTTGCCTCAAGAAAGGCGAGTGCTTCTTTTTCAAATTCTGCGATGGTGATGTCGGCCATGGTGTATTTGCCCCTTAGTCGGACTCGAGCGAGTCGCTTTGTACTTTCCTCACATTATCGGGATGTCGATTGATGGGCGAAGCCAGGTGGGAATTGACTAGCGTGGAGTCCTATGGGACAGCTTGTGGCAGTAGAACAAAAAGCTGGTGGCGCGTCCACCGTTGTGCGGTTTGAGACCAACCGGTCCCTCACGGGTAGCGGCCACGAACGCTTTACCAGTGCCGCCGAAGCAAAGGGCCCTCGCCCTGCCGCGGTCATTGCCCGTCGTTTTTTTGAATCAGGGCATGTGTCCTGGGTCCATGTGTACGGCAACATCATCACCGCGTCGCTTGAGGCAGGAGCCTCGCAGACAGGTCTCAACGACATTGTTCGTGATCTGTATCAGTACTGGAAGCCCGGCATGGTGCCTCCAACACTTGAAGAACTTCTTGCGTCAATGCCAGCCGAAGTAGCTCCGGCTGCATCATCTGGCGGCGACACCGCGGCTCCGGCTGGCGAAGACCCACGCATTCCGCCGCACCTGTTCGAGCGCAGCCGTAACGCCCGCGCCCGTCTCACCGCCGCGTAAACCTGTGCAGGGGAGCCCCCTGAAACTACCGAACATGTGTTCGCTACGCTGGCCCCATGGGACGCGTCGCTTTTGAAGAACTTGCAGGCATGCGCATTGCGGGCGTGGAAACAGGTGTGCAGTTTGCTGAACGTATGCACGCCCATGTCGCCAGTGGGTTTGGTCCTATTGCGGTTGCTTCGCAATTAGCACCGTTGTTGCCGGCAGCAGGTCTCGAACGCGGCTACATATATGGATGTACAGGTGACGCCGCTACGTCGTTGCTGTTTGGCCTTGTTGCTGCTGCCACTGCTGGTGGTTCGTGGTTTGCCATGGTCAACATGCCCACTGCTGGTCTGATGTCGGCATACGAACATGGTGTGGCACTGCATCGCACCTTGTGTGTGTCTGGTGACAACACGTCATCTGTCATGTCACCAGTGGTTGGTGCATTAGTTGATGGCGTTGATCTTGTCGCGGTGTCGTCGCCCGTGTGTTCACAGTCTGAAGCGCGACGCATTGCTACGCGTGTGAAGGCGCAAGGTGCTGTGTTATTTGTATTGGGAAAGCCTGGTGGTTTTTCTCTCGATGCATCGTTTAGTGCACGCACTGTTGATTGGCAGTTTGATACTCACGCCAGGTCACGCACAGTTGAAGTGTCTGCATCGGGTCGTCGTGTGTATGCGCATCGCTCGTGCACGGTGCAGTTGCCAGGTGTGTCATGAGTCGTTCTATTGCTGTGGTGTTTCCACATTGGATGCAACAACATGGTCAGTTAGGCGAAGAACACGCGTTTCGTACTTTTGAACATGTAGTGCGTGCTGTTACTGCGTTGTCGCCGCTTGTTGAAGTGCAAGATATTGGCACCATTGTGTTGTCAGCGCGCGGCCCATCGCGTTACTTCGGTGGCGATAGCGCGGTTGCACAGAAACTGCATCAGATTTGCACCGACACCAATACAGGTTCCGCATTTGGGGTCGGTATTGCTGATTCGCGTTTTGCAGCCCTTGCTGCGGCTCACTTGGCGGTGTCACGTCAACATCCGTGCGTTATTGATACGGCTATTGCTGCTGAGTTCATTGCAGCGTTGCCGGTGGCGTCATTGTCCCGTGTGGGTGGCATTACTGCAGACTCTGTTGATCTGTTTCAACGGTTAGGTCTTGGCACATGTGGAGCATTGCTGACAGTGGGTGAAGCTGCTCTCATTGATCGTTTCGGCATTGAAGGCAAACGGGTGTATCTGTTGGTATCTGGTGACGAAGTGCAACATCTTGCACCCGGTGCACCACCATCAGACTTTGCGTGCAGTGTTGAGTTCGAATCACCATTGGCAAATGCGGCGCATGTGGTGTCGGCTGCTCGTGACACCATTGATGCCATGGTCAGTGCCATTGCGGGCCATGGTCAGCAATGCGTGCGACTGTTAATCACGTGCCATACGGATCATGCAGAAAGCACTGGTCGTATTTGGGGTGAACCACGTGGGTTTAGCGCTGCAGTCACAGCGCAACGACTTCTGTATCAACTGGAAGGATGGCTCACTGATTCTGCTGCTGACCCTGATGCGCCCACTAGTGGCGTTGTGCGTGTTGAGTTCATGCCGTTAGAAAGTCGAGAAGTGTTGGTGTCGCAACCGTTGTTATGGGGCGGCAGTCAAGAAAACACCGAACGTGCAGCACGCGCAGCCAGCATGGCAATGGCGGTGAACACCAGCGTGCAAGTAACGGTGCCGCGATGGGAAGGTGGTCGCGACATGGCAACGGTGTATTCACGTGTGCCGTTGTCTCTTGTTGATATCACCAACCCTGATGCAAGTGAGCAACGCGTACACACGGGTGATGGCGTTGCACGCCAATGGTCAGGTTCTGTTCCGTCCCCGTCACCAGCTTCTGTTGCTGTTGAACCACCACTGATTCGGGTTGTTGATGCCAGAGGAAGCGACGTCGGGGTTACTGGCCGGCATGAACTAAACACCGTGCCGTCATATGTAGAAGTCGGCAGTCAGAAGTATGACGTTGTGCGTGTTGCAGGGCCGTGGCCGCTTGAAGAGCGATGGTGGGATCCGCGTCGCAAACGTCGCCAGGTACGCATGCAGGTATTGGTACGTCACCCACGCCGTGGTGTTGGTGTGTTTCTTGTTGGTTTAGAAAACCAGCAATGGACTTTGCTCGCGCGTTACGACTGATGCCAATCGGGATTGTCGGGATCAATTGATGCCAGGTCTTCAAGACCATGAGTGATTGCTAGGAATTCATTTTCAAAGGAATCTTCTATGAGATCGAGGGATGTCGGAGCATCGAGGTCTGCTTCCACTCGAAT
>Ga0209444_10000364_pt1 | contig 24778 bp, 24 predicted proteins | sample LauGreFaBDMM15DN_2_FD_188215 | JGI IMG/M metagenome (GOLD analysis project Ga0209444, IMG submission 188215) | Freshwater lake microbial communities from Lake Michigan, USA - Fa13.BD.MM15.DN (SPAdes) (version 2) | ecosystem: Environmental > Aquatic > Freshwater > Lake | place: Lake Michigan... | reverse complement strand
TGTTGCTGCACGACACCCAGCCAATCACGATCGAATGCACACCAAGTAGCATCAGCATCATCTTTTCCCCGGGCACGCTCGAGCAATCCGACGATCTCTTTCGCTGGACACCACAGCCCGCAGCCACCAGTCCGCTTGTTGTGCCGCGCAGTGCTCTGCCCTTCCGCTCCTTCTATCGACTCCGGATACCATGACCGCAACGCCTAACAAGACGGTGGTGGACAACCGGCTACCCGCCCCGGGTCGAAATGACCCTCCTGACTACAATCCTTATTCCTGTTGCGGAGTGGCGCTCCCGGTAGCCGGTGACACACCTTAGACGTTCGGTAATATGAGAATTCCTCTACTACTCCTTATAGGTTCTCTGATGAGTTCCTCGGCTCAAAGCCCATCTCCGCAATCAGCCGTCCCCCGGAAGGATCTAGATCTGGAACTTCGCGGGGTGTGGTCCCAATCAGGTGTGGGCATTGGCAAGGTGAACTACCACTTATTCGCCTACACCGAGAAGCATCCTGAACGAGTGAAGTTCGCCGGAGAAGATGAGGTAGCCAATGTGGAAGGATTTGTGGAATACCTAGCTGGCATAAGTCCAATCACTGTGAGATTCACCGACAATGGGATCCCATTCTCTCTGCTATTTTACGAAGGAAAACTTCTTACGCCTTGGGGGGATGAGATTTTCTTCCTGGTTGACCGCAACAAGGATCGGTATTTAAGCGCCTTTGGGGTAAAATGCAGCGTAAATCATTTTGCAGATCCTTGGAAGCTTGAGGGTTTCAACTACTCAAAGGCCGTAGGAATCGCGTTGCACAAAGGACCGGCCTTTCTTCAGGGCGAAGGAGGACCGACAATTCTTGCGCTCAACGATAACGACTACATTAGGCTAAAAGATCTCGTGCCTATGCCACAGTTACGTCCTGACGGATCGGTGTCAGCACCACCGGCCGCTAAGGTAAAAGAAGCTGATCTTCAGGGGCCGCACAAGGCCGCCTTCTTATTTTTCGCCGCATGTCAGTCTGAAGATTTGGATGCCCTCCGAAAATTAGTCACCAGACGCCAACTGGATCATGTCAAAAGGTCTGTCCCTTTGTCATTCCGTTCGCTTCTTCGCGATGTTCTTCATCCTTGAAAAAAATCTTGAAAAAGCGGTTCGGAGGGCTATTTTCGCGGCGCACTGCGTGCGCAGTGCGATCTCTTCATCACGCTACTACCGCTGGCACCATCAACTTATTTCTAACTCAAAACTTTTCAGCCCTATCATGAAACTATGGATGATTTCGCTAATGTGGATTTTATCGCTTTCCGTGGCTCCCGCGATGCAGGTTTTTGTAAAAACGCTAACGGGAAAAACGCTCACTCTCGACGTTGAGCCCAGTGACACGATTGAAAATGTGAAGGCAAAAATTCAGGACAAGGAAGGAATTCCACCTCAGCAGCAGAAGTTAATCTTTGCTGGGAAGCAACTTGAGGATGGGCGCACTTTATCGGATTACAATATCCAGAAGGAGTCCACATTGCATTTGGTGCTGCGCATTCTGCTGGATGAATCGAGCGTGGCGGAACAAGCGCAACTTACTCGCACAACGATGCGCACGGCGGGGATGGTGTTGCATGGCTTACACGGGCATCCCATGGATTTTCGGATCAAGCCTGGCAAGGATCATGCGGTGTGGATGGGTGGAGATTGGGGCACGGATCAGCATGACCTTAGCGATGGCGAGATTGGTATTGCCGAGTTCGGCGCGGCCAGGTCTCTCGGTTCATCCGGCATGCAATTGGGTGGCGCAATTGGTCAATCATGGAGTGATCACGACACCTACCTCGGAGGCAATCAAGACATACGCGGTCAATATCTCCTTAGTGAACTCATCTTGCCCATCGAAATAGCTGGCCCCACAGCGTGGATGACCCTCACAGCATATTATCATCAGACCGATGCTGATATTCTTCGTGCCTATACAAATGGGCCGCTCATCGATACATCCTATGGCGAGACAGATATCGACACATGGGCTTTTCGGGCACGCATTGATTGGGAGAATATGACCAAATTTGCAGGCGTTGCGTTTTCACCTTTTTTGGATTTAGCTTTCATCAATGCTGACGTCGACGGATACAGCGAAGCGGGTGGTGCAGCTCCGGCGGTTTTTGCATCGCGCACGGATCATGCCTTGGAAGCGCGTGCAGGAGTGAACATGTGCTACGAAATCAACAAATCGCTTGCCCTCATCGCAGAAACGAGTCTCGCTCACCGATTGAGTGATAAAAATTCCGCCGTTACAGGTCAAGCATCAGGAACCGGATTTCGTCTGATCATGCCAGATGATCATGACACTTGGGCAATAGGTTCGTTCGGCATCAGAGCCGATACAGATGCAGGAGTCGTAAATCTCCGTGTGAACGGAACCACCCAAGGTAGTGGCTCTGCTGCTTGGGTTTCACTCATGTGGAGCCTTCCGCTTTGAGCGCTTAAAAGAGAGGGCTTTCAAGTGCTTTGAGGTCCTTTCCATCGCGCCTGAACGCCGTGCTCGTCGAGAAGTTGCTGTAGGTCGTTAAGAATGTCGGATTCGAGTGACATGCTGTGGAGTGCATGTCAATCCGACTGGATTCTCAAACTTCTAATCGCAATCGCAACTCGTCAGCCTGTCGCGCGAACTTTGCTGGATTCGATTTTCTCAAGCGGGAAAGGTTTTCTATCTTCCAACGTATGGCAGGCATCTCATGCAAGTGCGGGCATGAAACCAAGTTCCAATCCGGTTGGCCGTTTACAAACCCAACCAGGAATTGGCGTTGTTTTTCTGTGAGCAAGATGGGTAGTTCGGTAATCAGTCGTTGTCGGGTTTCGACCAGCACATCGAGGCTAACAGTTTCCCGGGTCATTCCCACGAACTCATTGGAAAATGCTGATGAGATGTCGATTTGATTCGCAAACAATACCTCGTGAATCGGTCGATTATTTCCAGCAAGATAGCCAATGAAACATTCGACGATCCCAGGCGATAGCCCGCCGTGAGCAAACAGTTTCCATACGTCGAACAAGTCTCGGGGATGTTGCCTGTCCATTGCTGCGACCAACTTGCTGCCATAGAGTTCATCATCATGAAGCACGGGGATTTCCAGATCAGTGAAAAATAATGTCCTGTGCATTCAATGCCAGGGGGCGAGATTGCACCGGTAGGATTGTACCTCGAAAGACGTGATTGACCTCGATTTTGACGCGCGTCCGATCGCGTTGGACAAAGAGTTTTACTTCACTTGCTTCGGACATCGAGCCCATTTCACAGAGGAATCAAAGCTCGTTGAGTTCACCTTGGGGAGTCAGCAACTCGGATGAAATCGCAGCCAACGCGGTGTCTCTCTCCGCGCGATGATTCACATAGACGAGATCGAGATCAACCGATAACCGTGGCATGTCCTGCACAAAGAGGTTGATGGCTGTTCCTCCTTTGAGAGCAAAAGTCGGTCTCCGAAAAATGATCGGAGCCACCGCAAGTAGCAGTCTTACTGCATCCAAATATGCTTGGTTCATGATGGATTGAGGATGAGAGTCCGTCCGGTTTTGAAGCGGGCAACCCAGCGACCAGTCCCCATGTTGTTGGCGGCAGCATCCCGGGCTTGTGCGACCCACGGGAGGTTTAGCTCCGTCGCCCAGCCCACGCAGAGTCGGACCGCTTTCACCATGCGACAGTGGATCAACAGCTCTTGCAGATGGCGGCTACGGAGCTGTCTAACACTCTCCATGATCGCACGTGCTTCATCCAATTCCTGGTGCACGTCGATTTCGCTCAGCATCTCCAGCAATGCTCTCGCGGGAGATGATACCAAAGGGCCATTCGGAGATTCGGGCAATCGAGCTAGCCCATGTCCTGATGGCAGTCCCTCGTCAAACAAAGGCGAATTGCTATAGCGTGATGGAAAACGCACCTGAAACCATTCCGGCAGGATGGACCTCTGGTTTCCCCAAAGGATAGTAGTTTCCTGAAATGCGACGTTTTGCCGGAACCCATGCAAGCCTAATGCCGACTTGGCGGCTACATGCAAGCCGGGGATCTTGGTCGCGAGATATTTTACACAGGCATCTTGGCTGAGTTGATCACCAGCGAACATGAATACGCCACGTCCGAGTTTTTCCAACCAACCGGCCTTCACGTATTCGTGTGCCAAGGCACGAGAAACCCCCAGGCTCTGCAGTTTGCTAGAATCCAATGGAGCTCCGCGTGGTGCGGTCACCTGGAGTTTTTTGATATGATTCCTGTCAGCCATCCGTCGGGATATTGGCACAAGCCGCGGTCAAACTCAAGGCAAATGTTTGAGATTTGATCCATTGGTCAAAAATGGCTTTACCTGTAGTGCGGATTTCAAACAAATCACCCCTCCCAGTTTCCCGAGAGAGGGTGATGAATGCAAAACTACGGGGGTAATGAATCACTCATCGATCCATTAAAAACGCACCAGTGCGGAAGCTGCCTTTGACGCCTATGGTGGGGATTTTGAAAATTCTGAAATTCTGTTTCAATTTGCCTCCATCACGACTAATTTCCCCATACTCTGAGATCTAGGCTAACTTAAAATTTTTGCAAGCCTGCCGCTTGACCACTAGTTTCAGTTACACCCAGTCACGTTTCTGAACTGATTGATGGTGAGTGCCAAACTCATTGCCAGAGCCACCGCTGTTGTCGGCTTGAGGTGAGGATTTACCGTGGCATCCGCGGCGATCGGACCGAAGCCATTGCTATACGACAACTCAGCACTGTCCGCCACACGACGCCATAGAAGACCGTTTAGGATGGCGGTGAAAGGGGTTTGCGAAAGGACACCGGAATCTCGTAGCGAGATGATGCCACCGATAAACGAATTCGGTTTTCGATACGGCTTCATCCACAGTGTAGTCTGTCCGGTGGCACTGAGCCTCACAGTGGTCTTGAGAGATTGAGCATCACCCAGTTGTCCTCCATTTTTTCTCGTAAATACTACGGGGCATCACTGCTTCATTTTATTTTTTGCGTATGTAGTGACACATGCTCATTCCATGAAATCCTTTCATTTGCATGGGTTAAATGCTCACATGGCACTCTTTGTGCGTGCTAAAATCTAGAAATCTGCTTTTATGTTCCCGCCCCATGTCGGAAACACCCACAGCGCAGACTGTTCTCATCGTCGATCAAGAAATTGAATTTCTCGATTGGGCGACTAAGCACCTTGCCGCCAAAGATCTTAAAATTTTACGCACCGATAACGCCGACAAGGCCATCAAAGTCGTCAGCAAAACTCATGTCGATGTCGTTCTTTCCTCCATTGATCTTCAACCGTTCGACGGCATGGAATTGCTTGGAAAAATCAAAGCGCAATCACCAGCTACCCTCGTGATCCTAATCGCAGGTTTCCCGACGACTGGGCAGGTCATCGAGGCCACGCAACGAGGCGCACACGATGTGTTGCGAAAAGAATCTCTCGCTTTCGAATTGCGCTCCGTTCTCGAATCCGCATTGCAACTCGCCGAGGATCGTCGCTCTGCCGATACCACATCGGCCGCATCACCCGCTCAAGACGGGCGAGTCAAGATCATCGGTGTATCCCGCGCTCTGCAGGATGTTTTTAAAATCGTCGGGCGTGTTGCTCGCTCTGACGCACCTGTTTTAGTTTCCGGAGAAAGCGGATCAGGCAAGGAACTGATCGCCAAAGCCATTCACGAGTATTCACCACGTCGTCTCAAGGAGATGATCCCACTCAACTGCGGTGCGATACCTGAAAACTTGTTAGAATCCGAACTTTTCGGCCATGAAAAAGGCTCGTTTACCGGAGCCATTGCTCGCCGTGCAGGTCGCTTTGAACAAGCCGATGGTGGCACATTATTTCTGGACGAAATCGGCGATATGCCGCTATCGATTCAAGTGAAATTGTTGCGCGTCCTTCAAGACGGAACGTTTTCCCGCGTCGGTTCTAACGATACGCAAACCAGCGATGTGCGCATCATTACGGCCACCCACAAAGACCTCGCCGCAGAGGTCAGCGCCGGACGTTTTCGCGAGGACCTATACTATCGACTCAACGTCGTAGATGTGCGCATCCCTCCCCTGCGCGATCGCAAAGACGACATCCCACTGCTCGCCGAATATTTCCTCCAACGCATCACGCGTAAGAACGGCATGGCTCGCATCCGTCTCTCTCAAGAAGCGATCAGCGCCTTGCAAACTCACCATTGGCCAGGAAATGTGCGAGAACTCGAAAACACCATCGCTCGTGCCTGCGCTCTGGCGTCTTCCTCAGTACTATTGCCTTCCGATATTCCGTTAGCCTCGGCACCCATTACGTCACGCATCAAGCTCGATGACGCACTCGATCGAATGATCAATTCAGCGCCCTCAGGAAACATCATCGATTGGGTCGTTTCGCAACTCGCCCAACGCGCCGTAGAGCTTGCCGATAACGACATCAAGAAAGCCTCGATCAATCTCGGCATTAGCCAAGAGGAACTCAAAAAACGTCTCGCGCCCTAAACAACATCATGTTTCTGGAACTTAAGCATCCGCTCATTGCCAACGAATTGGGAATCCTGCGCCAAAAAGACTGCCCGCCACATCTGTTTCGCCAAAGCGTACGCCGCGTCGCCACATTGATGACCCCTTACTTGTGCGAAACATTTGCCACCGAGTATTATTCCGTCGAGACTCCGCTCGAAACAATTTCCGCACAGCGGCTCCAATCCCCCGTCATACTCGTGCCGATCCTCCGCGCAGGCCTCGGCTTTCTTGATGGCTTTCTCGATGTCATCCCCCAAGCCTGCGTCGCTCACCTCGGACTCAAGCGCGATGAAGAAACATTGCGGCCTAAAACCTATTACTCCAACCTACCCGATTCTCTAGCAGAAAGTGAAATCATTTTACTCGACCCCATGCTCGCCACCGGCGGATCAGCCATTGAGGCCGTTAGACAACTTCGTGATGCTGGCGCGAAAAACATTCGCTTTGCCTGCCTCGTCGCCGCTCCCGAAGGCGTAGAACTTTTCGAAAAAGCCTGGCCCGATGTGCCCATCTACGCAGCCGCGCTTGATCGTTGCCTCAACGAACACGGCTACATCCTTCCTGGTCTCGGCGATGCCGGTGATCGATTGTTCGGCACCTAATGGAAGCCATCACGGAGCATTGGTTTCAACATCATCTTATAATTTAGGAGCACACTTCTTCCCCATTTCCGATTTCAGCATTTCTGTCTTGATTGCCCACGCAAGCTGTGATCTGATCACCCTTTCCCACATGAGCAATACAGCAATCGTCGGCATTATCATGGGCAGCACCTCAGACTGGCCCACCATGGAGCATGCAGCCAAAACTCTTGAAGACTTCGGTGTCGCCTGGGAGGCTCAAGTTGTGAGCGCTCATCGCACTCCACAGAAACTTTATGATTTTGCTAGTTCCGCCAAAGAGCGCGGGCTCAAGGTCATCATCGCTGGCGCCGGTGGTGCCGCCCACCTTCCCGGTATGTGCGCCGCTATGACACCCCTTCCCGTTCTGGGCGTACCTGTTGAATCCAAAACACTCAAGGGCATCGATTCACTGCTCTCCATTGTCCAAATGCCCGCCGGCATCCCTACTGCCACTTTTGCCATTGGTAAGGCTGGCGCCATCAATGCCGCACTCTTCGCCATCGCGCAACTTGCTACTACAGACATCGTACTTGCTCAAAAGCTCGACACCTTCCGTGCGAAGCAGACACAAACCGTGCTCGATGCCGAGCTCCCTCCCCTCGCTTGAACTGAATCTACCATGAGCGCCTCATCCTTTTCTCCCGGCAGCACCATCGGCATTCTCGGCGGTGGACAACTCGCCCGCATGCTCTGCATGGAGGCCAAGCGCATGGGCTACAAAACCCTCGTCTGGACGGGAGGCCTCGAGGCTCCTGCATCCGCCCTCTGCGATCAAGTCATCGAGCTTCCATTCGATGACCTCAACGCTTTGCAACAATTCAACGAGCTCGCCGATGTCGCGACCGCCGAATTCGAAAACATCCCTCGCGCCACGCTCGATGCTGTAGAGGCTGCCGTGGCCCTTCGCCCCTCGGCTCATGCCATTGCCACCTGCGCCAATCGCGAGTTGGAGAAAAATTTCCTCCGCTCGCAAGGCGTGCCCTGTGCGCCCTTTTGGATCATCTCGAACGCAGAAGAACTCGCCGCCGCCATGGCCGAACTCGCAGGCCCTGGTGTACTCAAGACCTCCGCCTTCGGCTACGATGGTAAGGGCCAGCGCAAACTCCTAGGCGACGAAAATCCGCAAGAAGTCTGGCAAGCATTTCAAGCCCCACGCGCCATCCTCGAAGGCTTCATCACCTTCCAAGCCGAGCTCTCGGTGATGATCGCACGCAATGCCAATGGTGAAGTTCGCTGCTTCGATGTCGTCGAAAATCATCACCGCCATCACATTCTCGATCTCACCATCGCTCCTGCACCTTTCGCTGAATCGGTGCGCCAGCAAGCCCAAGACATCGCCACCAAAATCGCCAATGCCTTCGACTACATCGGCATCATGGGCGTCGAGCTTTTCCTGACTGCAGACCAGACCTTGCTGGTGAATGAAATGGCACCGCGCCCGCACAACTCCGGCCACCACACCATCGATGCCTGCGCCACCTCGCAGTTCGAGCAACAACTGCGCGCCGTCTGCAACGTGCCACTCGGCTGCACGCGCCTTCTCAGCCCTGCAGTGATGCTGAATCTATTAGGCGACATGTGGCCTGCCATCGAGCAAGCGCCGAACTGGATACCTCTCCTCGCCGATGGCTCTGCCGCCCTGCATTTGTATGGCAAAAAGCGCGCCATCGAGCGCCGCAAAATGGGCCACATCACCTTCCTCGGTGATGATGCTCTCGCACGCGCCAACGCCATCAAGCAAAGCCTCCTCGCGAAAGGCAAGGGATGAAAAAATAGAACGAATCTAGCAAAACAAGCTGCGAAAGTAACAGTCGCCCATTTGTCACAAGATTCCAAGATCTACAGGATTAACAAGAATGCAAAATCTGTAAAATTTTGGGCGTAATTTTGAATTTCAGTGAGGCTGCGGCGCATCATGTTTTGTGAAAATTGACTTTAGAGCAAAATCAAAAAATCTGTAAAATCCGTTTAATCCGTCGTAAAAAAAACGAAATGGGAAAACGCTTTTCCGCAAACCTTGCTGCGCGCGAGTATAATCCCGCTATCTCCACTACGCTGCGGTTATGATCACTTCGCCTTCAGAGGCGTCAAGGTAACAGGGCCGATCAGGCCCGCGGGACGCACCGGCCATGTCGAGGCATCCAGTGGTTTGTAGTCGCGATTGACGATATTGATCTCCTTGAAAATTTTCCACTTTTGCTTGCTGCGATCCATGTGAGCAATCCGATTGGCCGCGACATTGGTGATCTCGATTTCCACCACATTCTCTCCGGGCTTCAACACATTTTTTAACACCACGGTGAAAGGACGCGCCCACAGTCGTGCGACCGACTTCCCATTGACTCGAACATCGGCACTGTCTGCCACCTCGCCCAAATCGAGCATGTAGGCCGCAGCCGCCGTTTCGCCAAGTTTGATCGTCGTTGTGTATCGTGCTGAACCCGCAAAATTCTGATAGTCTTCACCCTGTTGCTCTGTCCACGGACTGAATGCATCAAGAGAAAATGCAGCAGGCAACTTCGGTCCACCTTGTAGGAAATCCACTTTCCATGCTTGATCAAACACCAGCGCCTTGTCGGCTTTCTCGTGATAGACCCAGTCTGCCACTTGTGCATCCGGCGCAATCTCGCGCACGATCATCGATTCGCCCGCTGCCAATTCAATGCGTACCTGCACTTCATCATCCACTTGTTTCATCTGCGGTCTGCCCATTTCCTGTTCCGCCATCGGATTCATCAATAGGAAATTTTTACCACGCAAGGGCAGATACGCATCCACCGCACTCTTCCCGCGATTCACCAGAAAATACCAATGCCCTCCCTGATCCTTGCGCCGAATCCCCTGCAAGCCCGCATGCAAAAACTGCTCAGGCCGAATCGCTGCTGCTTGCACCAATGCCGCACGATCAGCCGATACCACAATCTTACCCTTGCCCAGCAGCACCACTTTCGTCGCACCTTGATCGATGAATTCGAGCGAATCTAACATCTTGCGCAAACGCTGCTCACGCTCCGCATGCTGATGAAAGCCCTCCACTGTTTGCGGTAACTCCTTCTCAAAACAAATCGTCGCCCCATCGCGCGCCAAGACTAACATTTTTTCCATCGTCGCCACAGGTATCACCCGCGCACCTGCCAGATACAGACACTGCCATTCATTGCCACCTAACAAAATCTTCCCATCCTTCACCACCGCTTTCTCCACGAATGCATCCGAGAGAAAATCATACTGCACGCCCTGTTGCCGCAGCGCCAGTGCCGCTTGATAGAATGCATGCTTCGCAAAATACTGCTCCACATTGTGCATCGTAAACGCCATCAGATTTCCTTCCTCAGATTGAAACAAATCTGCCATCGGAAAATACACCAACGCATCGCCATCGGCTCGACCACTTTGCAACACCGATTGCACACGCGTGATGTAGGCATTGAACGCCGGCATCGAGTGCCACAGTCCCCCATTCGGCCCCATGTTCACACTCGCATAAAATTGCCAACCCGGCCACGGAGCATCGCTTGGCGAAAAAGGAATGCCATGGAAAAAAATGTGATTCACCCCACACAACCACAAATAATCCGCCGCCGCTTTTAAGTCCGCATGCGGCGTCTGAAAATGCTCGCCCAACCACGTGAACGACTCCGCCGAACTCAGCGTGCTGCCTTTCACATGCGCCGATGATGACGCCATCTGCAACATCGGCATATGCTCATCGGGCAAGCCGCCAAAAGCCTCCGTCTCAGGAATGTCCGAGGCCGCATACAGATCGATCAAATTGCACGGCGCACCATGCCCTTGATTCCGCGTCACGTAGCCCTTGTCCTTCGACCACGCATTCCACCGCCGCATAAAGGTCAAGTGCAACTCATTCAAGGTCATGCGATAGTCATGCTTGATCCGCGCCACATAATCCGCCTCACCATGCCCTGCCAATGCGGGCAAATGCGCCAACAAATCATACCCACGCAAACGCAAAAAATCCTCCTGCATCGTCCGCGTCCAGTTCGCGCCAAAATACTCGAACGAGTCATGAAACTGCGCGCGAATCCCCTGCGGCGGCGCACTCTTCCACGCCGCATCAAACGGTTGCAAGTAGCGATCCAACACCGCCACCGAAAAAGGATCGACCACATTGCCCGCTCCTCCTGGTGCCGCCCGCTTCACCAACATCAAGCGCTCACGAATCTCCGCATTCTGCATCGATGCCGACTTCGCATCCTTCCACGCGATCGACATCAGCGAGTCCTCACGCTTCACCCACGGCCCGCCAAACGGCCAACCCGTGCCCGTCGTCAGATCCAGGCCCATCTGCAAACGCTTTGTTTCCTTGCCCGTATGATCCAACAACTTCATCCAATCGTTCGACAAAAACTCCTTCTCCCGCGCATCAAAACCCGTCACCCCATAGATCGGACAAATCTCCACCCCACCCATACCCGCTTGCGAAAACTGCTGCAATTGCTTTGAAATGCTCGCCTCATCAACGGCGGAGCCAAGCCACCACCAACGCGTCCACGGCTTACTCGTCATCGTCGCCTGCGGCCACGTCAATGCCTCCTGAGCAACAACCGAAAAACACAACAAACTTAGCAACGATCGATGCAACCACTTCATGCCCTCCATTCTATCCCGAGCCCCCATTTTGAACAGCCCCCATTTGAGGTATGTCACATGCGAGCACAACCATCAGGCACAGGACGCCAATCAATCACATATCGCATCGTAGTACCCATAGCATGCTATCCCCCCACTCGACTGTTCTAGCCCATTTTTCTATGTTTCCACATAGGCAAAGAAAAACCGCGCCCACCACTGCGTGGACGCGGTTGTTATAATCTACAATGAAAAAGTTTTCGTTAGATGATCATGCCTGCGCCGACGGTTTCGTTGGTGCCGGGGTCGATGAGGATGAAGCTGCCAGTTTGGCGGTTGCGGCTGTAGCTATCGAAGATCAAGGGCACGGCGGTGCGCAGGGTGATGCGGCCGATGTCGTTCATGGCAAAGGTTTCGAGGCCTTCGACTTTATGCAATGTATCGATGTCGACGTGATATTTCACTTCTTGCACCACAGCTTTGGTTTCGCGGGTGGTGTGGCGCAGCACGAGCTTGGCTTTGTGTGGCATCGGCTTGGCGGAGAACCAGCAGATCATCGCTTCGATGTCCTGCTCAACTTGTGGCGGGTTGTTTTCCTTCACAATCATGTCGCCGCGTGAGATATCGATCTCATCATCTAAGGTAATGCACACCGACTGCGGAGCGAAGGCTTCTTCCTTTTCGCCATCGGGCGAATGGATCGCTTTGACGCGTGTGGTGAAACCCGATGGCAAGATGGTCACTTTATCACCAGGCTTGAACACACCACCAGCCACGCGGCCTGCGTAGCCGCGGAAGTCGTGCCATTCGTCGCTCATCGGACGCACCACCCATTGCACCGGGAAGCGGGCATCGACGTGATTTTCCTCACCGCCGATGTAGACGTGCTCCAAATGATAGAGCAAAGCAGGGCCTTGATACCACGGCATGTTGGTGGATTTATCGACAACGTTATCACCATTGAGCGCCGAGATCGGGATGAAGGTGATGTCAACGATGTTGCCAAGACGTGAGGCGAGTGATTGGTAGTCGGCTACAATTTGATTGTACACTTTTTCACTGTAATCCACGAGGTCCATTTTGTTGACGGCAACCACAAGGTGCTGGATGCGCAGCAAGTTGGCGATGAAACTGTGGCGTTTGGTTTGCTCGATCACACCTTTGCGAGCATCGATGAGGATGATGGAAAGATTGGATGTGGAAGCACCGGTCACCATGTTGCGGGTGTATTGAATGTGACCGGGTGTGTCGGCAATGATGAACTTGCGCTTCGGCGTGGCGAAGTAGCGATAGGCGACATCGATGGTGATGCCTTGCTCGCGCTCGGCTTTCAGACCATCGGTCAGCAAAGCGAGGTTCACATGCTCGTCACCACGCTTGCGGGATGATTCTTCCATCGCCTCGAGTTGGTCCTCGAAGATCGATTTGGAATCATACAGCAAGCGGCCGATGAGAGTAGATTTGCCGTCGTCAACGGAACCGGCGGTGGAGAAGCGTAGGAGGTCCATGGTGGTAAAATTTTAAAAACTGAAAAGCTAAAAAGCTGAAAATTAGAGGTGTGATTGATTATCGTTTTAGGGTTTGGCGAACTTTTGAGACAATGGTGGTGAAAATGGCGATGAGTTCTCCCGCTTCGCGGTGAGCATTTGGTATAGCAGGAATTGAAATGTGGCAGTCTTCCATAATGTATTCTAACCAGAGTTGTGTTTCATCAGCCTCTTGGAGCAGATGATCAAGTTTTGAACAAAATTCTGAGTCTGATCTGGAGCGAGAAGCTTCTCTAACCGTTGCCGGAACAGAAGTCCCTGCGCGTAGCATTTGTTTTCCGAGGATTTGAACTTCTACTCTGGCACGAGGCAATGCGATATAAATACGTATGATCTCAGAGCCAAAGGCTTTAGTTCTCTCTCTGAGTTCAGTTGTGATACGCATTTTGATTCTTCTTTTAGATTTTCAGCATTTTAGATTTTCAGCTTTATATCAAAAATATCCTTCTTTTTTCCTGTCTTCCATTGCTGTTTCGGAGCGTTTGTCGTCGGCGCGGGTGCCGCGTTCGGTTTGGCGGGCGGCGGCGACTTCTGCAATCACTTCATCGAGGTTCGAGGCGTGGGATTCTACAGCTCCGGTGCAGGTGGCATCACCGATGGTGCGGAAACGCACGATGCGTTTTTCGACGGTTTCGTGATCTTGCGGCTTGAGGAAATCGGTGACGGCGAGGAGCGAGCCATTGCGCTCGAAAATTTTGCGTTCATGCGAGAAGTAGATCGAGGGCAGAGGAATTTCCTCGCGCTGGATATACATCCAAATGTCCATCTCGGTGAAATTCGAGAGCGGGAATACGCGGAAGTGTTCGCCAGGATTCTTTCGACCATTGAAAAGATTCCACAACTCAGGGCGCTGATTTTTTGGGTCCCACTGACCGAAGTCATCGCGGTGGGAGAAGAAGCGCTCCTTGGCGCGGGCTTTTTCTTCATCACGGCGACCACCTCCGAGGCAGCAATCGTATTGATGCTTTTCGATGGTATCGAGCAAGGTCACGGTCTGCAATTTGTTGCGTGAAGCATGCGGGCCTTTTTCTTCGACCACACGACCACTGTCGATCGATTCCTGCACCAAGCCAATCACCAAGCGAGCGCCGATTTTTTCGACAAACTCATCGCGATAGACCATGGTCTCGGGGAAATTGTGGCCGGTGTCGACGTGAACCAAAGGAAAGGGCATTTTGGCGGGCCAGAACGCCTTGCGAGCGAGCCAGGCCATGACAATCGAATCCTTGCCGCCAGAAAAAAGCAGCGCGGGGTTTTCAAACTGGGCAGCGGTTTCTCGAAGCACGAAAATCGCTTCCGCTTCCAGTTGATCCAAGTGACTGAGGTGATAGTTGGGCATGATGAAAAGTGTCGTAACGCACGCGGCGCAGGTGCAGTCTGCCATCATGCATCCCATACGTCAATAAAAAATATTAGTTTGTTGCGCAATTTACTAATGATTCAATAAATCGTTGTAAAATTAATGAATCACACGATTTTTCACTGACTCCAATAACAGATCCACGCAGTCTTCCAGCTCGTTTTCCTCGGTATCAAGCACCAAATCCGCCTGCATTGGTTCCTCGAAGGAAGAGTCCTTTCCGGTGAAATGGGCGATCTCGCCTTTGGCGGCTTTGGCGTAGAGCCCCTTGACATCGCGTTGCGCACAAGCCTCATAGCTCGCCTTAACGTAGACCTCGAAAAAATCATCGCCGAGAATGCCGCGCGCGACATCGCGCAATTCGCCGCGCGGGGTGATCGCCGAGACAAAAGTCACGATCCCCTGCTGCGCGAAAAGTTTCGCCACCTCAGCAATGCGGCGGATGTTTTCCAATCGATCATCATCGCCGAAGCCGAGATTGGCATTGAGGCCGGCGCGGATGTTGTCGCCATCAAGAATCGCAGTGGTGCGCCCGCGTTGATGCAGAACGCGCTCGGCGGCATTCGCGATGGTCGATTTGCCCGAACCCGAGAGTCCGCACATCCAGATCACCATGCCACGCTGCCCGAGCTTATGCTCCTTGTCTTGGCGATGGAGAAATCGATGGAACTCGGTGTGGATGTTCGCTTTCATAGTCCGACCTATCTGCACCTGCTAGAGAAGAAAGTAAAGCCGAAACAGCGAATCAACAAAAGTAGCCGCAAGATAAAATCCTCACGGCTCAGGTGTAGAAGGCTCAGGTGTAGAAGGCTCAGGTAGCGCAGGCGCTGGCTCAGGTAACTCCTGTGATGTTGCTCGCGGTTCATCAATGGGTAGCGCTGGCTCAGCCGCAGGTGCGGGCAACTCTTCCTCAGCTGCGGGCAACTCGCCTGTCGGAAATGGTAAAGCGCTCTCCGTGGCAGGAGCTACTAACGGCAACACAGGCTCAGTATTAACGCGCGGAACCAGAGATTTTTGTTGAGCCTCGCAGACCTTGCGCTCTTCCGGAGTCATCACGGGTGGTATTTTATTTCCAACCATCATGCCAAATAGCACCGCGAGAAATCCCACAACGCCCATGATCGCCATGAAAACCATCAACACCAGGCCAATTGCCGGCCGAAAGCGCGGATGCGAGCCACTCCTTGAAAAACGCCAACTCGCGAGCAATGCTACCAAAGTTCCCACTGCTAGGGTGATCAAACAAGTTGTCGTATTCATAAGTTGCACAAATCTTCTCGGAGTAAAGGGAAAATCTTGCACTGATACAATCACAAAAAAAAAGCAAGTATTCAAGGAGTAAAATCAATCGGCATCGGCTTACGCGGTAGCAAAATCGAAAACAAATCAACGTCCACCGCCTGCGCTTGACCGAGAAATTCAAGCAACACCTTGACCCGCTCGACGCTCGGTAAGATATCGACAATTTGCCCTTTCAATCCCTTGAGTGGGCCGACTGCGAGTTCGACTTCATCGCCCTTTTCGAGCGCTGGCATCACCGTGACAATTTCCTCCACCGCATGCGTTTGCCATGCCTCACGCATTTCGCGAATGAACCACTCGGGAACATCGGGAATTACACTACCAAATTTCACAAATCCCCGCACGCCTTGGCAAAACGATACCGCTCGCTCATTCTCTTGCATGTGAAAGCGCGCCAGCACATAACCCGGAAACAAGGCCTCCTCCCACCAGATTTTGCCGCGCCGTGTCGCCTTACGATAGCGCAATACAGGACAAAAAACCTCCACCGCGGCGAGCTCGCGTAAGTTCTCCGAAGCCACCCGCTCGCGCTTCGTCTGCGTTCTCACACAATACCATTTTCTCTCGTCGTCCATTAGAAATCGATATCATTCTCCCAGCATTCGCTGAATCAATGGCAAGACAATTCTCCCCCGTCCCATCCATGCGTCCAGTTTCTGCAAGCGCGCGCGATAAAATTTCCGCAGTTCTCTATCCTCCTCCGAAGCCGTAGCCTTGATCAGCCCACTGACCTTCCCTTTTCCGCTCTCCAAATGTGGCCGCACTTGCTCACGAATGAATCCACCCACTAAGCGTTTCAAATCCACATCCGGCGTGTATAGCGTGCGCCGTCCGCCATTTCCCTCTGCCTCCTTCACCGCTCCCAACTCACGCAACATGCGCAAGCCCTGGCTCGCTGAACCCTTGCTTAATCCTAGCTTCTTTACGACATCGTCAAGGGCAAGCGATTCGGGTGATAAAAACAGCAAGCCATAGATCTCGCCTAGCGATTTCGGCAGCCCGATCACCTTCACTCCATCCACGAAAACATCCACCACTTGGCGTTCCAGCGCGCTCAATTCCCCTGTCACGCCTTCCTCCTGTTCGAGTTTCAATTTCACAACCATTGATTACTCAATTCGTGTAGTTTGTTCAATTCTTTTTGAACAAAAATTCTGCCAATCAGCCACGGCCTCGCGCAATCCCCGCGCCTTGTGCAAGGTTTCTTCATATTCTGCGGCAGCCTCCGAATCCGCCACAATCCCCGCACCCACATGATAATGCAGCCGCCCCTGCTCTCTTACCAAGGTTCTGATCACAATGTTGAAAGCACTTTCGCCATGAAATCCAAGGTAGCCCATCGCGCCACAATACAATCCACGCGGCACTTTTTCGACCTCTTTAATGATCTCGCAGGCCCGTTTTTTCGGCGCGCCCGTGATGCTTCCGCCAGGAAAACAAGCTGCCAGGGCATCCACCACATCCTTGTCATCACACAACTCGCCTCGTACCGTCGACACCAAATGAAATACTTGCTCCAAGGTCTCCAAATGCAGCATTTCATCCACCCGCACCGTGCCAAATTCACACACTTGCCCGATGTCATTGCGTAACAAATCAGTGATCATCACCAACTCCGCAATCTCCTTCGCCGAGGTCTGTAACTCATAGGCCGAGCGCCGATCCTCATCGGGATCGCGAAATCGCGGACGCGTGCCCTTGATCGGTCGGGTCTCGATCTGATTGCCGCTCACGCGCAAAAACGTCTCGGGCGACGAGCTCAATACCTCGCGCCCAGCCAAATTCATCCAGCTCGCCATCGGGGCCGGCGAGCGATCGCGCAGTCGTTGATACAAACTCCACAAAGTCCCCTCCTCCGAGCAGACTGCCAAAAACTGCTGCGTCACATTTACCTGATAAATGTCACCTGCCACGATCCACTCGCGGACCCGCTCCACCGCGGTCAAAAACTCCTCGCGCGACATCTCGGGAAAAAATTCGCCGACTTCAGCAATCGGCACATTTTCCCCATTATCCTCGTCCGCCAGCTGCGCTGATAAATTTCCCGACTCCGACCACTGGCCCGTCTCATGATGATATACCAACATTTGCGGATAGACACCAAAAACAAAATCGCCCTGATACTCCACCCACCCGCAAAGCCCGCCGAGCGGAAAACCACAATCCACGGCATCGCCGCATCGCTCCGACCAGACTCTTTTCAGCCGCGCCAGATCCTCCGCATCGCTCAAATTACCGCGTAATAACTGCTCCGGCAGCGCTGCAATAATCGAAAACACAGCCCCTACGGAGCTGGGGAAATTCCCCACGCTATCAAAAAACACCAAACCCTCACAATGCTGCAAGCGTGAAGCCACTTCCACTGGCGACAAACCTTCCAATTCTGGCACACGCATGATCCGCACAAAGCTCACGCCTGCAGCAAACCATGGAATCCCCCACATGCAAGCGAAAAACCCCGTGCTCAGTCTTTCCAAACAAAGCTCGCACGCACGGGATAATGATCTGAGGGATAGACGCCATTTTCGTTCGCACGAACAATTTCCACATCCTTTGCCCTCAATTGCTCCGAGGAGAAAATGTAGTCGATACGCGCCCCATCCGTGTTTCCATGAAACCCGTGGAAGGTGCCAGATTCCTGCACGGACAAATTCGGACGCAGCGCCGCCCAGACATCGATCAACTTCGGCCTAGCAACCGTGAAGCAAGCAATCGCAGGATTATCGGGAGCCGCATTCAAATCTCCCACCACCACCACCGGCAACGATCCCTGCTGATCAGAAATTTTCCGCACAATCAATGCAGCTCCCTTTTCTCGGCATGGCTGAGACTCGTGATCAAAATGCGTATTGTAGAACAAAATCTCGCGGCGATCCATCTTGTGGCGGAATTTCCCCCACGTGCAAATCCGCACCACCGAGTTCCCCCAGTGCGCCGAGTTCGGCACATCTGGCGTGTCCGATAGCCAAAACGTCCCGCCATCAAGCCTCTCCCACACGCTACTCCTATACAAAATCGCCGAGTATTCGCCCTGCTCTTTGCCATTTTCTCGCCCCACACCCACTTCCCAAAATTCCGGCAATCGCTCCTTCACATCATCCAGCATCGAGCGAAATGCCTCCTGCACCCCGATAAAATCCGCGCGATCCGCTTTCATCACCGCCGCCACTTGATCACGCCGCGCGACCCACGTTTTCTCTGCCCGATCCCCCGGATTGATGTAGCGCAGATTGAAACTCATCACCCTCAACTCATCACCCGCCTGCACAGTCGATATCGAAAAAATCATCGCATAGAAAAGGGTCAAGTTTTTCATAAAAGTGTCTCCAATAAAGTCAATAAAAGTGATTCTGCGCCAACAAGAAAGAACCAAAGGCCCTCAGTTGCAAGAGAAAAACTGGGCAAAAACCCGTCCCAATCCGAGGGCAACCCATGCCGATAAATACTTTCACCTCCCGCTTGCTTAGTTGCCGACTTTGTGAAACATTTCACTAGATCTTCTACGATATGCCAGCCATTACACAACATCAAGGTCGCAGTGATGCCTTCCCCTTTGAACTTGTCCGACCTCACTTGGAATTGGTCGAGGTAGCCATCCGCGAGCAAGTGCGTGCCTTCGATCCCATGGTCGAGCCCTACGTTTCCTACGTTTGTAATACCTCTGGCAAACGCATTCGCCCTGCACTCTGCGTACTCACGGGCGGTGCTCTCGGAGCGGCCAATGACGATCACCGCAAGATGGGCGTGATTTTGGAGCTCATCCACATGGCGACTTTAGTACACGATGACATCATCGATGGTGCCACCACACGCCGCATGGTTCCTACTGCCAATGCCAAGTGGGGCAGTGGACTCTCCGTTTTGCTCGGCGATGCCTTATTTTCGCATGCCTTGACCTTAGCGACAGATTTCAATTCGATCGATATCTGCCGCAAGGTCGGACACGCCGCCCGCGAAGTTTGCCAGGGCGAAATCATGCAAACACAGCGCCGTTTCGATCTCACCCTCACTAAGGACGAGTATTTCCAAATCATGGAAATGAAAACCGGCGCGCTTTTTGCGGCTGCTTGTGGTCTCTCTGCAAAGCTCTCGGGAGCCGACGAAAACACCGAAAAACGCATGTATGATTACGGTCTGCGTCTCGGTGCGGTGTATCAAATTTATGACGATTGCCTCGATCTCGTTGGCGTCGAAGAAACTGTGGGCAAGACCTTGCGCACCGACCTTGAAAAAGGCAAGTTAACCTTGCCAATCCTTAATTTGCTTGAATCCGCAAGCGATTCCCAGCGCATGAAGCTCACCGCACGCATCATCAATCAGCAACCGCTCGATCTGCCTGTTCTGGTAGGCATTGCCGAATACGATGGTGCGGTAGAGAGTGCCATTGATACCGCCAAAGACTTGCTCTGCAAGTGCTACGATGACCTCTCCGTTCTGCCCGACAACGAAAGCACCCAAGCGCTGCATCAAATCGCGCGCTTCCTCGGTGGCTTGCTCGAAAAATGCCGTCGCTGATCCGCAGCGCACACCTCCATGGCAGAAGAAAAAACAAGTACCGCCGCAAAAAACCGCAGCACTGCCAAAGCTACTGGCATCATCGGCAGCGCCGTGATGCTCAGTCGGATTTTGGGGCTGGCGCGAGATATGTTCATGTATCGGCTTTTTGGTACTAGCGCTTTTGCCGACTGCTTCAATCTTGCCTTTAAGATTCCCAACTTGCTGCGCGATCTTTTTGCCGAGGGCGCTCTATCGCAGTCCTTTGTTACTACTTTTAGTAAGCGACTCAAAGAAGAAGGTGAAAAATCCGCCTGGCAACTCGCAAACAAAGTTCTCTCACTTGCCGTGGTTATGATGAGCCTCATCACCATCCTTGGTGTGCTAGTAGCGCCATGGATTGTTGACCTACTGCTCTCTTTCGCTGATAAATCCTTCGGACCTAACGAGCGCAATCTCATCGTGCTGCTGACACGGATCATGTATCCATTCATCCTCATCGTCAGTCTCTCCGCACTGGTCATGGGCATGCTCAATGCACGCAATGTCTTCGGCATGCCCGCGCTTGCCTCGTGTTTTTTCAATCTCGGTTGCATCATCGGCGGCGGACTCATCGGCTACTGTCTCGATCCTCGGTGGGGTGAAAAAAGCCTCATCGGCATCAGCATCGGTGTGCTCATCGGCGGCATGGCGCAACTGGTGGTTCAGTTTCCCTCACTTTGGAAAATCGGCTTTCGCCCGCGCTGGGACGGTGCTTGGCGCGATGGCGGCGTCAAAAAAATTCTCTCACTCATGCTCCCTGCCGTGATTGCAGCAAGCGCGGTGCAGGTGAATGTCATGGTCAATGCAATGTTCGCCACCAGCACAGGTGCAGGCGGGGTCTCCGCACTGAACTACGCTTTTCGCTTGATGCAATTGCCCATTGGCATGTTCGGCGTAGCTGTTGCTACAATCACCCTGCCCGCCTTATCGCGTGCCGCGATCGGCTCGATTGGCAAGGACTTCGCGCCCACGCTCAGACGCGGCATGAACATGATCACGATTCTCGTGTTGCCTAGTTGCATCGGACTCTCCTTCCTCGCCGTGCCGCTGGTTACCTTACTATTCAACAAAGGGCCGAGCGATATGCAGGGCACAATGATGATCGCAGGCGCGCTCCAAGCATATGCCTACGGTTTGCTTTTCTACAGTTGGATGAAAGTGGTGCAGCCAGCATTTTACGCCATCGATAAGCGTTGGATTCCGATGCTGGTGAGCTTTCTTTCGATCGTATTAAACTTTGGACTCAACTGGTATTTTGTCAGAGTCAAGGGTTGGGGTCACGAGTCACTCGCACTCACTACGAGCTTACTTGCAGTCCTCAATTTTTCCTTGCTGTTTGCCAGCTTGCGCAAGCTTACGGGTGGTCTTGGTACACCTGCCATCCTCAATACCCTCTGGCGTTGTGCGATTGCGGCATTGGTCATGGGCTCTCTCTGCTACCTTGCCAACAAATTCTTGCTCCAAGATCTCTCATCAATAATATTGATCTTGCGCTGGCTCCTCGTCGGTGCCGTGATCGGCGTGGTAGCCATTGTCTATTTCGGCCTGTGCTACGTCCTCGGCGTGCGCGAAGCCCGTGATTGCATCGGCATGGTACTGCGACACATTCCCGGACTGAAAAAGTTTGCACCGAAGTAAGCTCCATGCTTTGATCGACTCATGAGAGCTCGTTTGACCAAAGAATTTCGCTTTGAAGCTGCACACACCTTGCCAAGTTTGCCCGATGGCCACAAATGCCGGAACATGCACGGTCACAGCTTTAAGGTCACCATCACCGTCGAAGGCGAAGTCGATGAATCCATCGGCTGGATCTATGATCATAAGCGTATATCCGATGCCATGAATCCGCTGCTCGAACTGCTCGACCACGGCTATCTCAATGACATCGAAGGCCTCGAAAGCCCGACCATCGAGAAAATGTGTGCCTGGTTCTGGAAAAAAATCGAATCCCAGTTGCCCGGGCTTTTCGAGATCTGCATCTACGAGACACCTACGGCTAGTTGCTCCTTCCGCGGGGAGTTTTAAATCGTAAGAACCGTCTGATCTACCAAATCGCCATGATCCGCCCGAGCAACTTCTGAAAAATCACTCGCTCGCATCCGGATACGACCCGAGCAATTTCACGAACGAGCAATGGCTACGCAGCTCATCAAGAGCGTCGCTGACTTTTTTGTCCTCACAATGTCCGCCCAGATCGACGTAGAAAATATACTCCCAGTCTTTCTGCTTGGAGGGACGCGACTCGATCTTGGACATATTGATCTCGAATTGATCAAACGCTTGCAATGCACTTACCAGCGCTCCGGGTTTATCCTGAATGGAGAATAGTATCGAGGTGCGATCATTGCCCGTCGAGGGACAAGTTTTCTCACCGATCACCAAAAAGCGAGTGGTGTTCGTCGCCCGATCTTGGATCGAATGATCGAGAATTTCCAATCCATGCAGCTCGGCTGCAAGAGCACCGCCCATCGCCGCCGCGCCTTGATTCGCATATTCTTTGGCCAACTTGGCGGCCTTCGTCGTAGAAGAAACTTCCACCAAGTCCGCTTCGGGGAAATGTTTCAAAATCCAATTGCGGCACTGACCAAATACCTGCGGATGAGAATACAAGGTCTTGATTTTCTCACGCGGAATTGCCGCCATCAAGTTATTCTCGATGCGCAATAAGATCTGCGCGCAAATGTGCAACGGCGAATCCACAAATAAATCGAGCGTGTGCGAAACCGCCCCTTCCGTCGAGTTTTCAATCGGCACCACGCCGTAGTCCGCCTTGCGACGCGCCACTTGATCGAACACATCCGCAAAGTTCGGCTGCGATGCGTAGCCCACCGAGTTGCCGAATTTTTTGATCGCGGCCTGATGTGTCCACGTGCCCTCAGGCCCAAGATAGGCAATTTTCAAATCATCCTCCAAAGCCAGCGCCGCCGACATGATCTCACGATAAATTGCCAAGATCGACTTATCCGGCAAGCGCCCAGCGTTTTTCTCCAAAAGCTTCTTCAACAACGCATCTTCACGCTCAGGAGCGTAGATTTGTAACCCCTCCTTTTTCTTAATCACTCCCACCTCATGCACCAATTCAGCACGCTCCGAGAGCAGATCCATCAATCGCGAATCCACATGGTCAATTTTTTTCCGAATGTCGTCGAGGCTCACTTGTTTTCGTCGTTGTAAGGTTGATTGTCGTCAGAAACGGTTGCGTCTTGCTCACTAGCAGGCCCATCAGAGGCCACATCAGTAAAATACAATTGCTCGCCCTCAGGCACAGCTTCCGACACCGGCTCCGGGAGCTTCACCTTGCGCAGCTCAGCCGCATTCGGCAGATCATCGATGCTACGGATGCCAAAATGCTCGTAAAAAAGATCCGTCGTCTCGTAAAGCATAGGCCGCCCCGGCAAGTCGGCACGTCCACCAATCCGCACCAAATCGCGATCCAGCAACTTCTGCAACATCCCATCGCACGAGACCCCGCGCACCGCTTCGATCGCCGCCTTCGTAATCGGCTGGCGATACGCTACGATCGCCAAAGTCTCCATCGCCGGACCACTCAGGCGCTCCGGCTTGCGACCAGGGAATAACTGCCGGACAAAATCACCATACTGCGGCTGCGTATAAAACTTCCACCCTTTCGCCCGCTCCAAAAGCGAAAACGAATGACCTGCTTGTTGATAAGATTCATTCAGGGCCGCAATCGCCACCAGAACCTCGGCACGGCCCACCGCCGCATAGCCTTTCAGCCAATCAGGAAGGTCCGCAGGCTCTGCGCCATCATCGGCTTCCCGCTGATGCACATCCTCCGCTTCCGCCACGCGGCTGCGAATTAGCCGCGCTAGCTCATCTGCCGATAGGGGCTCACTTGAGGCAATCAGAAGGGCTTCTATGATCAACGTTAATTCCATGGTGCGCACGCAGACTAAGAAGCTTCCGCGCATCGTGCAAGCCTGCAAAACCATTCATGAAAAATTCTTGTGACAAATTATTTTCTTACAAAATCACTTTTTCCCTTGCCGCCAGTGATTTGCACCGCTAATCAACCACGCCCGCTTGCGATTTGCGCAATCGCGGAATTTCCCCCATCGGATCAATCACATAACAGAAACAACAAATCATGGCTGCGAAAAAAGCTGCAAAGAAACCGGTCGCAAAACCCGCGTCAAAAACTTCTACCGCTAAAAAGCCGGAAGCAAAGAAAGCTCCTGCCAAGCCCGCCGCAAAAGCACCTGCCAAGCCCGCAGCAAAAGCTCCTGCCAAGCCCGCGGCGAAAGCTCCTGCCAAGCCCGCAGCAAAAGCTCCTGCCAA
>Ga0209444_10000361_pt1 | contig 24849 bp, 36 predicted proteins | sample LauGreFaBDMM15DN_2_FD_188215 | JGI IMG/M metagenome (GOLD analysis project Ga0209444, IMG submission 188215) | Freshwater lake microbial communities from Lake Michigan, USA - Fa13.BD.MM15.DN (SPAdes) (version 2) | ecosystem: Environmental > Aquatic > Freshwater > Lake | place: Lake Michigan... | reverse complement strand
GCGCTACGAGCGCATCATGGATGACCTCTACATGGTTGAGGACAGTAACAAGAACCCAGAAGACCAAAAGGTCATAGACGTTTACAACAAGGCAGCAGGGACTCCCGGCTTCTTCGTTTCGCAGGGTCTTGGCAACAAGGAGTATCCTGGTCTAATGCCTTCCGAAAACGACCATTCAAAAGGTATGACCGCTGTTCGTAAGTATCTCAACAAAAAAGGCTGATTGACACTCGTCCATAGCGAATGGGCTCGCTATGGGATGAGATGGCATCTGACGGTCCGGAGTTTCAAGAGACTTTCGGCCGCCCTGTCATATTCCGTGGGGCCACTGTGTCGGCGCTTATCAGCAGAGCTCCCATTGACCAAATGTTGGGTGATGGTGGATTTACCTACAACGCTTCGTGGTCAATACGCTTCCTTGCTCCGACCGGAAGCGCCCTTGCTTTAGCCCCTCCGTCTCACGGAGAGCGCATTACAGTGTTCGGCAAGGTCAGCACCATCCTTAACGTCACATCCCGTCCGCCAAGCCCTTGGATTGATGTCCTTGTCGGCCCAGCCGCTACGGTATGAGCACGCCCCAGCCAGGCTTTGGCGTTACGTTGCGTGGTGATGGCATGCAGGTCCATTACCTATGCAAGCTTCAGGCGGCAGCTTGGAAGGCTGGATACGAGAAGATGATGGCAGAGGTGGCATTGGAGAACGCTACGGCGCTCTACAAGCACTCTTTCCCTGCTCCGGGCAACGACCCCCTCAAAGGGAACTCCGGCGGGCCAGAAGCCTATGAGCAGGGGCAGTATAACCTGACCAAGGACATCAACTCGATGTTCTACCCCATCGGCAACCATTCGGTCAGGGACCTCGTGGGGATGCGTAACCGCGCCGTCTTCCAAATCGACAACCCAATACAGTGGGAAAACCCAGACCTCGCAAGAGCCTGGCAAGCTCAAGACATGGACATCCTATTCATGGCGTTCCAGACGCTGGGAACTGATACCGGCGAGTCTGACTACCTGAACTTGGAGAAGACCAACTTCAACGAAGTGGCGGCAGACACGGTAAACTACATCGAAACGCCGAACGAAGAAATCCACCAATCGTCGATGCGAAACGGCCGGTGGGACGGCAGGACAAAGACCGCTGTTCGCAGTCGAGCAGCTATTCAAACCTTCTTGTCCCAGAAAATGAAGAGCATAGGTCGCTCCGCCAACGGCTGGGTAGACTGTATCAAGAAGCTCGGCGGCCAAATCAGCGCCCTTATGCCAGGGAAGGGCTTGGGGACGGTAGACATCAAGCGTGACGCTACCGGCATAAAGTATGTCCTGACCAACGCTTATGGGAACCCTAATGGAATGGCAGACGATGCCATCGCAAAGGTCATCCAGGAAACCAACGCTACTTTTATCCGGAAAACCAAAGAGCTAGTGGACATGGTGGCAAAGGTGAAGCCCCCACCCAACAGGCGTAACCGCGGCAGACCAAGACCATGAGCATCCGAAGAGCAATTGAAGCACACGTCAAACTTGTGCTTGACCCCTATGTCCCGTCTGTGCCGAACGGCTGGACCCATGTGGTTGTCGAGTCCCTCCGGATTTCAGACCGCCCAATGCCAGGGGTGGTTATCATGGCAGGCGTAGCCTCGCCCGCCTTCAATGACCTTCCAGACTCCTTGGGGAACTACACCCTGCCGATAACGGTAGCGGTGATGTCCTCCATCGACGATACGACAGTCGATAGCCACTCCGAGCTTGCCCACCAAGTAGGCCGCATCCTCCAATCCCCCGCAGCTCGCAAGAACTCCAAGATACAGGGTCTGCGCTTCTACAACATCATCCCCACCAATGTGGGTCAGGAGAACCAGGGTCGGCGTATGGTGACTGTCCTGAACTATGAGGCCATCGTGAATTATATCCCGGAGACGCCTATCTAACCCATAGTTGACAAAACCCCACGCTCAATAAGCGACCAACATGGCAAATCCTCCTCTTCCCCTCACGCCTTCCGCCTCGCCCATCACATACGGAGTCGTTGTCCACTACGGCCTTGATGACCTTGCGGTGACGGGTATCATCATCGACTCCTACAAGCGCGACCAGCAGTATGCTGACACGCAGGAAGTGCAGAACCAGGCTGGGGTGACGGTTGGCGTCCGTATGACGGACTTCCGGGCCAACGTCTCTGTGGATGGTCGAGTGATTGAAGAAAACGCCGCCGGCGTTGCACAAGCTTTCACCGTTAAGGTGGGCGACATTCTGGAAATCAATGGCGACAAGATTGTCATCAATAGCGTGTCCTATTCTGGCGCTGCCAAGGGTTTCCACTCCCTGTCGATTTCTGGCACCTCTTACTCCGGCATCCTTGTTCTTGCCCCTTCGGGCATCACTACCGCCTCAACCACATAACCGAACATGGATGGTCGTTTTCTAACGGCCTTTATCCTGCCCGAAAAGTGGGAGATTATGGGTTACGAACTCAAGCCTTTCAGCTTGAGGCACACCATGACCCTCACGGCGCTGGAGTCGCCTATTATTGTGGGAGAGGCGTCAATGGTTACGCCAGAGGACATCATTATATTCCTGCGCGTCTGCTCGTCAAAAAACGCCTTTGTGGCCCTCAAGAAGCCCTCCTTGATGGACAGGTGGAACCAAACCCGAATGGAAAGGGATACGTCTTATTACTTCGACCAGTGGGTGGCTATCAACGGATACATGAAGCACTGCAACACGATGCCTAGCACATATACGAAGCCAGACGATACTGAAAAAAAGAAGCAAAACGTGCCGGTGGTTCTTGGTTTGGTGACCTCTTTGATGTCCAAGATGAACATGTCGGCAGATGAGGCGTGGGATTGCACATCTGGCCAGGCGGTGTGGTATCTGACGGCCTATTCAATTGGGGAGGGAGCTGAAGTTAAGATACTTAGCACCCAGGACGAGGAAAAGATGGACGCTGAAAGAGCGATGCTTTCTAAGCTGCAAGCTGCCTCCCGCGCAAAACTTAAAGGAGTTAAAAGCTAATGGCTGGAGGAGCAACCACAACAGTAACCGCCGAGTTCCTGGGAACAGAGAACGTCGCCCGGCAGATGAACGTCTTGGGGCGTGCTGGCGCGCAGTTCAGCTCTGACTTGACCTCGAAGCTGGGCAAGATGTTCGGCGCGGTTGCAATAGGCACCATGGCCTTCAGCAAGATGGAGCAGTCCATCTCCAAGAACATGGCTACGGCCAAGCAAGTATCGTCCTTGGCCATCAAGTTCAACGTAGACCCCTCACAGGTTCACTCGATGAAGATTGCGGCCGACGACGCTGGCGTGTCCATCCGGTCGCTGATGATGGCTTCCAAGCAGTTTGGTAAGGTCGCTGGGGAGTCGCTATCCAACAAGGATGCGGCCGCCAACATGAAGCAACTTGGCATAGATGCGGCGAAGCTAGCAGAGATGCAGGCGAAGCCTATGAAGTATCTCCCTGAAGCTGCCGTAGCCTTAGCAGGCATCGCCGACGAAAACGAGCGTGCTGCGGCTGGAGCTTTCCTCTTTGGTCGTCAGTATCAGCAGATTTCGCCCCTACTTGAGAAGCTGGGGACTGATGAAGAAGCGCGTGGCAAGTTCCTGTCGAACAACAATGCGATGACCAATGAGCAGATTAAGCTCAACAAGGAAGCCGCCCGCATACAATCGGAGATGTCAGAAGGTTGGGACAAGTTTATGGCAGGGGCCGCAAAACCATTGAATTGGGCGATGAACTTTGTGTCCTACCTTTCTAATGCCTTGTCGGTTCAGTTGGAATTGATGGCCAACTCCGATAAAATGGAGAAGGGAAAGGCTAAGGAGGATGCCGGCAAACGGGTCTATGGTGTTTCAAATTACACTGGAGCGTTGGCTATGAGAACAGACATAACCCGTAAAAAAATCGAAAGTAATAGCGAAGGCGAAGGTTTTCAAACCGACGAAGAGCTTGGCATCACAAAGGAAGACCGAATGGAATACGACAAGGTCGTTAAAGCTGGCGGGGTCGAGAAATACGCAGCCATTCAACTTCAAAAGGCAGCCGACATAAGCGCAAACAGGCGCCGGCGCGGTGACCATCGAACTAACAGCTCTGGCGACGATAACGCCTATGTTCCTTTAGACAAGACCGGCAAGATGGACGATAAAGAGATGGAAGCCGAAGAGTCAATTGACCAAAAGTTTTTAAGCCAGGCGTTTGGCAGAAACGGGCATCTTTTAAAAGAACTTGATGAAGATACCGCCAAGAAAGCTTTGCGTGAACTCCAGATTGCAAGTGCTAATTCATCGGTTGTAGATGGATTGGTTCAGACTGGGAACCTAACCGAGAACGAGGAAGGTTACAGTTACAAATCTGGATTGAGCAACCTTGCCTTAGACATGACTACTGATGGTCAAGCCCAGCAGAAAGCTGCCTCTGCCGCCGCCTTACAGTCTGCCAATGCAGCGAAGCAGGCGCTAGCCCGCATGGATGGAAACGAGTATGACACGGTAACCGGTCGTGAGTATAGCCGGGACCAATATGACGAGTTGATGCGTCAACGAGCTGCCGACTCTAAAAAGGGTCCAGGGGAGTTCCTAGAAGCTAAAGCCGCAGCAGCGGCGAAGAAGAAAAAGAAGGCTCAAACTCGAGCCTTGGAGAAATCCGAACGGCATCTCAATGAGGGCAATCTCAAACCTGTTGAAAAAGCCGAAGCCGCAATCGTGGATGTGCGTGGAGACATGCTTCCTATTGAGGAAGACATTTTAGATAAGACTGAAGAAATTGAAAAGTCAAAGGAGCGTCTTAAAGCCGCTGAAGAAGGACTTGTTGAATTGAGCAAAAAGAAAGAGGCCGGCGCCGAAGCGGCTGCTTTGCACATCGCTGAAATGAACAAAACACTTGCTAAAGAAAACACCAAGTTGACCGCCGAGGAGGAGGCCGACATCCGCAAAAAGTATGATTTAACCAAGGAAGATACTGAAAAAATAGCTCAACTTAATGGTGCCATCCGGGGCGAAGGCAAACTCATCTCACAAACGGAAGGAGAACGGCTTGAGTTGCAAACCAAGTTGAATGGCGAAAAGGCCAAGGAGGTTGCTATGATAGACGCACTTCGGAAGGCAAAGGAAGCTGAGTGGGCAAAAGACAAGGCAAGAGCAAAGGACTTGCACGAAGACGACCAAAATTATGAGCGAGAGATGCAGGAGTTAAAATACAAGAACATGAAGCTGTCCGGGAAGACGCAGCTCGACATCCTGAAGGAAAAATACAACTTTGAACTCAAGCGTTACGGCGAAGCGTCCGCAGAAAAAGATAAGCTTGAAGCAGAGATTGCTGACAAGCAAGCCGCGCGCGTGGCCGAGGCCTTCGCCGCTGGCGATGAGGATGCTTACAAGGCGGGTGAAGCCACGGACGAAGAGACGGCAGCCTTAAAGGCAGCTCGTGAGAAGAAGGACAAGGGGCGGCAGGACCTAGAGAAAGCCGTCTACGACTTTGACCAATTCAAGCCACAGGCCGTGGTTAGCGAGTTGGGCAAGATGGGTGGCGGTGCAGCCGTCCAGTTTGGCAACAACCCCATCGACGAAATCCGCAAGTCCAACAGCTTCTTGAAGGCCATTGAAAAGAACACCGCTACCGGCAACATCAAGAGTTTGAAGACATTTGAGACGGCCGATGATAAAACTTACAGGGAGATGGAAGCCGGCCTGTTCGGGGACGACGTTCCTATGTGAGGTGTGGACAGGCTGCCATAAGCACACATGAGTAACCCACCGACACCGCTTGCCCCAACAACAGGGCAAATAATCAATCATGGGGTAACGAACAACGTCATCCAGCCAGGATGGACCGTGAGCGAGGATACGCGCGGTCTGCTTGAGGGCGATTTGAGCATCAAGTATACACAAGGTGACCCCAATAACCCAAGGACGCCGGTCTTCCCTAATCGTGGCTCTATTCACCCATTTGACTCCAGGCTGAAGTGCTACAAGTCGAGCTCAACGATGTCTTCAGGTGGCACTATTACGGTGCAGGCGTCTTACATTGGACTGAAGCAAGACCCGACCTACTCGGAGACGGAGACGTCGGGGACAACCTCCGGCAACCCCATCCCGCTCCATCCAAACTTCAAGACCATCGCTATGGCGGTGCCGCCCGACGCCAACGGAGAGAACTTTCAATACTACCCTTACGTCCGAACGCAGAACGACGATGGTATTAACTTTGAGCGCTTTGATGCGGTCAAGGCCCCTGAAGGGCTGCGAGGGGTGGAGTCCTACTACGCGCCTCGTGCGACCGTCCGGGTGAGCTTCTACACCGCTTCCTTGGGCACTGCGGAGAAGATGCTGTCCAACATCGGGACTGCGGCTGAAACGCCGTATCTTGCTAATGGTCCGCTGCCCAAGGGCGGCAACTTCCTGCTAACCAGCGCCTCGGTTTCGACCTATGGCACTATCTACAAGGTATCCTCCGAATGGATGATGTCAGAGCAGGGTCACACTTGGACGGACAAGCTTTACCGGGCCTTTGGCTCTGGGGGTAAGAAGGTCCCTTCATACGCTATTGGCGGCGATTATTCCATCAAGGCCTCTTGGACGTTCTAAAATGTCGAACGCAAAATCATCTGGGCGCAATAACTTTGGCCTACCGAAGGTGGGTCCGGGCGACTCGCTGACACCATCGCTCGTCAATAAGTTGTCTGATGCGGTAGCAACTAATGCTCCAAAGCTTGGTATGGGAGCAAGTGTCCAGAACACTCCAAACGGTTCTTTTCTGTCAATAAGTAAGCGCGGTCAGGGCGGCCATCCGTGGAAGGTATACTTAGATGGGACGAACCTACACATTGAGCCTGGGCAGTTCTTCACAAACAGGCAGGGTGGCGGCGGGGAAAATCTCGTTACCGTCATGTCATCCAAGCTTGGGGGCAGTCGAAACGCATGGATGCACCAATCTTATCTTCCGGGCGGTCCTGGTTGGAACGATGCCAACGCCATCGACCTATTCTTTCTGGGAGGCTCGGAAGTCTTCTTTGAAGACCCTGACTGCAACGTCATCTCAAACAAGCAGCTCTACGTCTCTACGGATGGTTTGCGAACCAAGCGTAAGCGTGGCCTCTACTACATTGAGGTAAGCGCGTGGAACGGCCGGCAGATGAACCCGCCCTACCCCACTCCTGGGACTTCAGCACAGCTACTAGCCGCCAATCAAGCAGCCGTTGTTTACAACGCATACTCGCTTCGAGTGAAGGGCAAGATTGTGCCTATCTTTAAGTGGGCTCCATTTGAGGAGACAATCGTCAATGGCATTGAATACCCAGGGATGTATGACATCAAGCAGTTCGTCTACCCCATCGCCACGGTGTCAAAAAATTGGCAGATTTACCAAGGGGTAAGCTCGGACATTTATCATGTCTCGCCGGCGCCGCGTCCATTCGAGGTGAACCTAACAAATGATGCGGGCGCATACAAGGTATCGGTCTACCCAGGACTGGTTAATGGGATGGTGGCAAAGATGGGTGGCAACTACCTTGACGAAGTTCCAGTGCCGCTCTTGACGGTCAGCGGAACGGGACGCCTATTACTCAGGGTGACGCATGAGTCGCAGAAGTTCTTCCCACGGAACGTGGACATAATCTTTCAGGCCGGCACGACCATACCAGAAGATACGGAGCAATACGGCTATTGGCCTCTTGCGATGCTGGCGTTCGCCAATAATGCCTACACCTTGACGCAGCTCACATACGGCAACAAGTTGGTTAACCGGTTCAAGATGGGCGCAGCGGGGGCTTATTGGAGCTGGTCTGCATGAGCCTTCCGCCGCCGCCTAAATTACACCAAACGGTGTATGGTCCTGGCTCTATGATTGGTTTGGGGCGCGTGGTGGGATGGGACCAACCTTACTGCGTAATTACCGATTTCTTTGACTGCCAGCCCCTCTCCTCCGGGGCGAACACGGTAGACCCAATTACTGGTGAGGAGCTTCAAGACTTTACGCTTCCGACTAGCGCAACCTATTATTGGCCAGAGTGGTCGGAGACTCTAGACTACTCAGACCCAAAGCTCATCCCGCAAGTCGGCTGGATAGTTCTCTACAACGGCCTCTACTATCAGCCAACCATTTGGCTCTCCTCCTCACAAGTAGGCAAGAAGCCCAACATCGCCGAAGCTGCCGTTGGTGACCCCTTGGGCATCAAGTTCGACGCCGGTCAGTATGTTAACGTGGTGAAGAAAACCCGGTGCAAGAACCAAAGCCACGCCATAAGAGCTTGGGGGTGTCTTGGTTCGCGCGAGAATGACAACGGCTGGCAGCACACTGCTGGTGAAACCTTCCCGCAATACACCCCCGACAGCGATGAGTATAGGCATAACTTCATCCCGGTGTTCCTTAACGAATGGACAAACAAACCCACCCTCGCCGGCGGCGATGGCTATAAATCCTGCATCGAGGAATACTACCCAAAGCCACACAACTTGGTTGTATATGTGGAAGACCCTGAAGCCACCAAGCTCGCAAAAGAACCACGCATTAAGGTGTTTACGGGGACAAAAAGCAAGCCAGCTGCAATAGGCTGGGACCGCACTACCGGCGCTATGCCAGATAAGCAAATTGCCGAAGTTTCTCCATACATGTCATATAATTACTACGACTACGTTAACCTTGGAAGTGGTATTTCCCTGACCCTTTGGTCGCAAAAGGTTAAAGTGAAACAATACGAAACGAAGGTTTCAACGTCTGTCTTGCAGCTCCTAGAGCCGCCATTCTCATATACACAAAAACAAATTGTGTTTAACGCAAACCGTGTTGAAACCGTTGAGGAGACACCTCTTAATGCCAACTTCCCTCACATTGTAGACAAAAACCCTGGTGGCTACGGCAGCTTCCTCCGTTACGAATACATCAACAACACCGGGCCAGTTGTCGGCTATATGTATACCCTCCCTTCAGGCGACCCTGTGGTCGTTAACACTGCGGACCCTATCAACGGAAGCATTTACTCAAATCACACCACCCAGAAATACGACGTGTTTTACATAATGCACCACCCGCTTGTGTGGACGCGCACAGCAAAGTATTACTATGAAGTTGGTATTGAGAGCGAAGCGTCAAAGTGGGTTTACTTGCCTTACCCGCCCTATACACCAACGGACCCGCCTCAAAGATTTAAGGCCGTTGAAGACAAGCAGCACATTTACACTTACCCGGAAGTCCCCCTGAACATGGGATTGAAGCAGCACGCAGTTTCATTCAACCTTGGCCCTGCTCCTAACTACTTTGATGACGGCTCAAACAAGCTCGCCGTGTATACCCTCAAGGAGTTCTTTGATAGCACAGAGCTAGCTCAGTCAAGCGAGCGCAGTTTCGGCCTCTACTTTGGTGAATGGGCGATGGATTGACATTAGGCCACTCTTACGATGCCTCTACCCGCTCTGACACTATGGGCTGACTCCAACAGGGGAGAGCTTGTCACAGGCTGGCAAGTGAACTCCAACCTCGGTCCGCTTAATCTGCGCCAAGGGGACACCATCGGCATTGAGCTCCATTGGGTTGAGCAGGGTGCAGGCACGCTTATGCGCGAGGTCGTTTGGCCTCCCGCCGCCAACATCACCCTTGCCATTGGCAGAATTGACTCTGCCCCTACTTCTGGTGTCTATCGCTTGGCATACGCTGGGGCGCAGACAACGGACTTGGCTTACAACGCTACGGCGGTTCAAATCCAGGCTGCCCTGAACGCCTTGGCGGGCATTACGACTGATGGTGGCGTGACGGTCATTAAGGCCACTACGACCATCCGGGTGACTTGGAACTTGGTGGGTGTGCCTTCGGGCACTCTGACGGTCTATGAAAATGACCTGACGCCTACGTCATCTATTGGGATTGGGACTGCGCGAGCCGGCAGCTTGACCGCAGCTCAAATTACCCAACTGCACCTCAAGCAGGCGCCGGTTGCCGTATGCACCGTATGGGAAGACCAGACGACGCCTACAATCACGGTGACGGAGACGCACGCCCCAGCTTACAGCGGGGACTTCCGCATTTGGCGCGTGGTCATCAACCCGGCTCCCAAAGCAGGCACATTCAGGTTGTCTAAAACGCTCAATGGGGAGGTATACTGGTCGGCACCTATTAACATCTCGGGTCTGTCGGCGAACACCATTCAGGTAGCCACAGGGATGAACGTCTCAGCGGTGGATGACTTTGAGTTTGAAATCAGCCAGTCGCAGATTGAGTTTCAGCCTAATGTGAACGTGTCGGCGTTTGGCGCGGATGCCGCGGGGCTTATCCCATACTCGTCAAAGTATGGGCAGCTCTCGATGAACGCATTGGACGTGGAGTTGCTCTTGGCTGGGGCTGCATCGGGTAGCGCCACCCTGGAAATTGAAGTGGAGATGGACGGCAAGAGGCAGACCTTGGTTCAAAACTCCGTAACCATATACAACGACCTAATTGACACGGACTCTTACACGCTTCAGGAGTGGGGGGATGTAATCCCAGCGGATAGCGTGGTTCGCTACGACACCGTTCAGACGCTAACCACCGGTCAAAAGCTCCAAGTCCGAACTAACATAGGTGCCGTCGGCTCTGATGTCCTTGTGCCATACACGACCAAGGACAATGAGTTAGAGGTGCGCATCGCCGCCCTTGAAGGCGTTGCCGTCATTGGGGACATAGCGGATGCCCTTAATGGGGCCGCCACGCCCTCTGCGACCAATGTCTTTGCCACCGCTGACGACCTTGCTGACCTTGCCCCTCTAGTCCACACGCACATCATTACGGATGTTACCGGGTTGGCAGCCGCCCTAGCGGACAAGGCAGCTCTGACCCACGGACACGTCATAACGGACATCACGAACCTCCAAGACACGCTTGATGACCTGTCCCTGAAGGCAGACGCCGTTCACACGCACGTTGTTGCCGACGTCACCGGTCTACAAACCCTATTGGACGGCAAGTCAGATGTCGGGCATACCCACACAGGCTTACCGACGCCTGACCAGGCAGACGCTATGCTTTACGCATCGTCGCCGAACGGCGTTAATCCCTTTGCAACGCAGGATTGGGTGGCCGCAAACACGATGACAAATAACCCAGTCGTGAACACAACCACGGTAACCGGAACGCACAATGGCACAAACTACCCTTACGAAATACAGTTGGTTGTTAATGGGACAACCTACTATGTTCCGGCACGCATCTAATGTCTAACAGCAGAATAAAACTATGGATTGATGCCGAGTCTGGCAATCTTTACGAGACATTTGGGTCAAATACGCCCGCGCAACCCCTCGTATTCCTTCAGGGTGATGCCCTGAATATGGAGCTGCACTTGGTGCGCCTATCGTCTGGGCTGAACCGCCTGATGGAGGAAGTGCCGTTCCCGACTGGATGCACAGTCAGACTGGCTGTTGGTAAGATTTCGACTGCACCAACAGCGGGGACATTCGACCTGACATACGGCTCGGATACAATTACGTTGTCCTATGCTGCGACGGCGGCTCAAATCCAAACGGCGCTTAACGCCTTGAGCTCGATTACGGCTGCGGGTGGGGTCTTGGTGTCGAAGACATCCAACGCCCTCATTAAGATTGACTTCAATGACCCTGGGGTCAACTTGGGGATGTCGGTGGATGGTAGCCTACTCTCCCCGCCGACTGCGGCGAGGTTGGTCATATTGAGAGCGGGCAGCGTGTCTGTGAATGGGTCGTTCCTCATCAAGCTGAAGCAATCGCCGGTCGTCTTCCAGAACGTGTGGGAAAACATTGAGCTGCCTACGCTCACGGTGACGGTGCTTACGGCGAACCAATCCAAGCGCGTCTCTATTTCCCCAGAGCCCAAGGCGGGGTCTTGGTCGCTAACCGGCACAGAAGACCTTGTCTTCAAGACGTCGGCAGCAGGCGGGGTGGTAGACCCTGATTGGTGGGATGAGAATTATTCCTCGCGCTTCAGCATTTACGCACTCGAAACGGACACCAACTTCTCGAACTACCAATACTCGGTCACAAAGGTAGATAACTTTGTGTGGGACTTCAGCTTGAAGTCTGACCCCGAAGCTCCCCCAATAGGCTACACGATGCCATTTACGGCCACAGGAGACGGCTTGGTGGGCTTTAAGGGCAAGAAGGCGTATGTTGACCTCAACACGGCTGAAATCGAATACATTCTCGATGGTGCAACCTCGGTATCCGCGCCCCTTGAAATCGAGATAGAAGACCTGGATGGGAACAAGTGGACGGTCTTGCAGACCTCTTGCACCATCAAGAATGACCTAATAGACCAGTCGACCTTCTCGCCTCTGTCCTTCGACGAGTCGCTTTCCGACGCTCCAGTGGATGGTTCGCTCTACGCACGCCGGGATGGAGCTTGGGAAGTGTTCATCCCCGAAGACAATGTAGGCATCACCGACGCACCTGTTGACGGAACCCCATACTTGAGAAAAGACGGAGCGTGGAGCGCCGTCATCGACGGAGGAATATACTAAATGAGCATTTCCAATCAAGTAAAGTTCAAGCGCGGCGCGACCTTTTCGGCACAGATAACCATCACGCCAACGGGTTCCTTGACCAATCTTGTTGGCGTAGCCATCCAGTCCTCGGTGCTAGATACACACGGGTTGGCCTATCCTCTGACGGTGACCATTCCCAGCTCAAGCGGGTTGGTCTTCTCCCTCCGGGGAGACAATACATACAGATGGCATCTCGGCCCAGCAACCTGGGACATCAAGTTCATCCGTGATGGGGTTGTATTCTACTCGGACACTATCGAGCTCAACATTGTCAAGCCGGCTACACCCGCATGATTACCGCGCAACTGAACAGCATTGGTTCGCTTACCGTCCTTATGGAGGACGCTTGGCCGCCTTCCATCACGGTCAACGTGGGTTCGGTTACCAATGTCTCCTTCCTTTTGGGCATCCCAGGACCAACAGGTCCCGCAGGCCCGCCGGGAAGCATAGTCTTTGGCACTCTAGGTCAACTCACCGACGTCGAGCTGTCAAATCCCCAAGACGGCGACACCATCGTCTACTCTGCGGACAAGTTCCGCAACACCCCCATCGAAGACCTTACCGATGGAGGTAATTTTTAACCCAAAATATAACACCCCCCAATGGCAAACACCGTCCGCATCAAGCGCTCCACATCAACAAACACGCCTACGACCCTGGCTAACGCCGAACTCGCATACTCCGAAGCAAGCAACAAGCTCTTCATTGGGGTTGGCACGGGTGGCGTGGGTGGCTCTGCCACAAGCATTGTCGCTATTGGCGGCACCGGCGCGTTCCTCGACCTGACCACGGCTGCATCGACCTATGCACCTCTTGCGTCTCCAACCTTTACGGGCACAGTTACCATCCCGTCTGGTGCAAGCATCTCTGGCTTTGCTCCGCTGGCTTCGCCCACTTTTACAGGCACGCCACTTTCAACAACGGCTTCGGTTAGCACAAACACGACTCAAATTGCGACAACTGCGTTCGTCCTTGGACAGGGCAATTCGACTGCTGGCACGATTGGGATGAACGGAGTGCAGGCGGCAGGGACATCAAACTTATATGCCCGCGCGGACCACATTCACCCGACCGACACCACGCTTGCTCCTTTGGCTTCCCCGACCTTTACGGGGACGGTGACTATTCCTTCGGGCGCATCTATCAGCGGGTTCGCTCCGTTGGCGAGTCCTACGTTCACTGGCGCCCCCATTTCAACTACGGCAGCTGCGGACACCAACACGACGCAGATTGCGACCACCGCATTTGTCGTTGGCCAGGCTTCCTCGACCAACCCGGAGGCAAACGGAACTGCGGCAACAGGCACATCCTTGAAGTATGCTCGTGCTGACCACGTTCACGTCTCTGACACGACTCGCGCGGCTTTGGCTGGCGCTACCTTCACAGGTAAGGTCAATACTGTTGCCTCGGCCACGGGCACCGCTGGCCTCAATGTCCCGCATGGCGCTGCGCCTACGTCTCCGACGAACGGCGACATCTGGACCACGACATCTGGTGTCTACGCCCAAGTCAATACGGCGACTGCTCAGCTTGCAACAGTAGCTTCTCTTACATCCTATGCACCGCTCGCCTCGCCGACGTTCACCGGCACAGTCACAATCCCTGCTGGGGCGTCTATCTCCGGCTTTGCTCCTCTCGCTTCTCCGACCCTTACTGGAACGCCTGCCGCTCCCACGGCAACTGCGGGAACTAATACTACCCAAGTCGCCACGACGGCCTTCGTCTCGACGGCGGTAAGCAACCTAATCGGGGGTGCGTCGGCAGCTCTTGATACCCTGAATGAGTTGGCTACGGCGCTCGGTAACGACGCATCGTTTGCTGCGACGATTTCGACGTCCTTGGGGGAGAAGCTTGTTAAGTCGAGCAACTTATCGGACCTGACATCAAACTCTACGGCGCGAACCAACCTGGGGTTGGGAACAATGGCTACCCAAGCTGCCTCTTCCGTCTCCATTACCGGCGGGACAATCGACGGGGTTACTATTGACGGCGGCTCATTCTGATGACAGATAGCCAAAACAATGGCTAATACGATTAAGCACAAGAGGGGGACGACTACGCCGACTGCTGGGCAGCTCGTAGTTGGGGAGATTGCTATCAACACGGCTACCGGCGCGGTCTTCACGAAGACCGATGGTGGTTCGGTGTTGGCTTTGAACTCGGCGAGTCCTACATTTACAGGAACAGTGACCATCCCAGCAGGGGCTTCCATCTCAGGGTTTGCGCCCTTGGCCTCCCCTGCGCTGACCGGAAATGTCACGATTACAACCAATTCGGCATCGCCTGCCCTTGTCATTGTCCAAGATGGCGCTGGAGACGTGGTTCAGTTTAAGGATGTTGCGGCTGACACCACCTATTCGTTTATTAACGCATCGGGTAAGGTAAGCACGATTGCGTCCGCTTCTGCTAACGCTGGTTTAAACATTCCTCACGGAGCTGCTCCGACCTCTCCCGTGAATGGGGACATTTGGACTACATCGGCTGACGGGCTTGCTGTTCGTATTAACGGAACAACGCAAACGATGGCGACAACAACAGCGCTTGGGTCTTACTTAACTACCGCAACGGCGGCCTCAACCTATCTTACTCCGGGAACAGCGTCTTCAACTTATTTGCCATTGGCAGGCGGGACATTAACTGGAAACCTTAATTTTTCTTCGGGTTCTATTTATACTAATGAAATTGCTAGTGAAACAGACTGCAATTTTGTTGTTCAGACTTACGACAGCACTCCAGGGACGTATTATAACCACACGTTCAACAACGCAGACGGAAGGCTTATCCTACCCACTAACGGCGGCGGTTTAACTTTTCCAGACTCAACCACCCAGACTACCGCTGGCATCCCAGATGCTCCATCTGATGGCGATGAGTATGTCCGCTTGGACGGGGCCTGGGCGATTGCTACCGGCGGCGGTGGAGGCGGCCTTTCCATCAGCGACCTCTCTAATGCGGCGACCTCTACGCTTAACGTTGGCGTCCCGACTTCCGGGCAGGCGCTAACTTATGACGGAACTGACCTAATTTGGGCTACTGTTGGCGGTGGCTCTTGTCTCCCGCTGGCTGGCGGCACGATGACTGGGGCAATCGTCTTTGACGGCACATCTGGGCAATACATCTCAAAGGGCAACTTCGATACAAGCCGTGGAGGCAACTACGGCATCAGCCTAGTCTGCTCGATTGGATACGAGTTCAATTGGCAAGCGGGTTGGCTAACGACGACCGAACAAAATAGCGTTACCCCTCGTCCGCTTTACTTGGACAGCCTTGCTGGAACGACTCTTCGGGTATGGGACAGCGCGACCAGCTCCGGGACAGAAGTATCGCACGAGAACATCGTGATAAGCAGCGATGCCACCTATGACATTGAATTGGCTGGCTGGGGGTTGGGAGTCCAGCAATCAGCCGACCACACCAAGGGAACTACGATTGAATATAACGGGCTTCACGCCTACGATGGAGCAGACCATATATATATTAATCCGACAACTGGAATAACTTTTGCGGACGCTACATCCCAGACAACGGCATATGCGGACGCTCCCTCTGACGGCAAGGCATACTCCCGTAAGGATGCAGGATGGGTAACTGACCGCATCAACGCATACGACAACTCTGTCATTTACGCCCTTGGCGACCAAGTGGTTTACTCAAACGTCATTTACGAAATGACGCAAGTCGCTGGGGTGGCTGGATACGACCCTGTTACATACATAAGTAATTGGACCGGGATTTCTGGGCCAGCGGGAGCGGCTGGAGCGAATGGAGCAAACGGCGCGAGTGGGGCGATGAACTACTTGGACATCGTAACGATGACCTCCTCGGCAAACCCTGCTTATTACGAAAGCGGAGGGACTTGGAGTGTGTATTACGGCTTTATGAACACGAGCGCGGGCTGGTTCTACAACAAACTTAACGCCTCTGGTGTGGATTTTAAATTATACATTAACGGAGTTTACGACTCCACCGACAACGCCGCATACAACTACTACTATTCATCTGGCACCCTAGTCGGCTCGCCTGCCTCTGGAGATGTGGTAACCATTTTCCTTTCTGACGGAGCGGCAGAGGCAACCATTCCCCTTGTTACATACACTTACTAATGACCCAAAATCTATCTAGACGATACGAGAAGGACGGCTTCGCAGCCCTACTTGCTGATGGCAACAAGAATGTCCTCAATGTGTTTCCTGTTAAGGCGAACCAAATCTACAACGTTGTCGGGATGACCGTCCTGTTCGCTGAGACGAAGGCCGCTCTCAAGACCCTCTGCATCGACGCTGGCTACAATACGTCTGAAAAGTTGTTTGCCTGACCCCAAGGGTGGACAATTTGTCCACTACTAGATGGGCAAACCGTTCACACTATTCACAGGGTTGCTCACAGCCCTGACAATCCTAACAGGATGCTCGCTCTTCGACTCCAAGCCGGAACTGCCGCCCCTTCCCGAACCCGCAACGACCTCTGGTCTTGCAGGCGCAGAGAAGGACTTGGACAAGGCTACGCAGGACCGCCTGTCAAAGGTGGCAGCCTCCGTGGGCATCTCTTACATCCTGTCCCAAAGAGAGCAGGACGAGAAGACGAACCTGGTTCTCCGAAGCGAGCTTCAGCTTGCCAAGACTTTGACCGGACATGCAGACCCAATCGACTGGGCGTTAACCAAGAAGCGTGTGGAGGCGGTCCTGGGAGGTATGCCGGTGGCAGATGCCTATAAAAAGGAGCAGGAAGAAGCGACGGCGCTCAAGAAAAAGCTGTCCGACGCTGACGCTAAATACGAAGCGGAGAAGGCGAAGAAACAAGCGGAGTTCAATGCGAAGCTCCTGGAAAGGGAGCAGGCGTTGGCGCAAGAAAAAGCCATGCGTGTATTGGAAGCTGAAGAAGCGCGGAAGGACAAGTTCCTATACCTGGGGGGACTTATTTGCCTTGCTGGGGTGGCGTGCTTCATCTTCGGCCCGAAAGTCATGGGCCTCCAGCTCCTTGCGGCTGGTTTCGCCGTCTCGTCCTTCCCGTTCATCTGGGGGACGCCTTACTTCCCTTACATAGTTGGAGTTTTTGCCCTACTCGGGGCGATTGGAGTGGCACGTGTGGTCTTCAGAAAGAAGCCAACGCTCGTTTGCGAGAACCAGCCGGACGATAAACCCGCTGAATGACCGCTCCTCCTTCACCTGACCCAAACTCCGCAGGCGACGCTGGTCGTGCTGCTGTGGACATCGGTCCGTATGTGAAGGACAGCATCATCGCTTCAATCCTCGGTGGGTTTGCGATGACGGCGCGTATCCTACTTTCGACGGAGCCGGTTAGCTTTGGCTTCGTGTTGCGCCGCTTCCTCGCGGCTGCCATCACGGCTGCTATTGTCGGCCTGGCTACCAAGGACCACTTTACAAGCACCGGACTATGGCTCTCATGCGTAGGCGGTGCGGGTTACGCCGCTCCCGAAGTGGCAGATTACTTCCTCCGCTATGTCAAAGCGAAAGGGGAGGCCAAACTAAAGGAGGTCACCGGTGGCAAAAAAGCTAAAGGCAAAGCCAAGAAGCGCAAGTAAGGCATCTACCGCGCCCCCTAAGAGCGCTGGAGAGGTCAACCTTATGTGGGCGTTGCTCGGCCTCCTGTGCATCTCTCTGCTTGCCGCAGGGTTCACGGCGTGGACCTGTGACTACGTCCTTGCGGGCTTCCAGGATAGTCAGACGATGGCCCTACTTATTACGGATGCCGGCGTGAAGAGCGACGATGCCAAGCTTGAGGGTCAACTAACCGCAGCCACGCGCACGCTCGGCTACCTGAAGGACATTGGCTTGGCGGTTGTCATTGGCGGGACAGGCATAGCAGCCTCGCTAATCATCCGCAACTACACGCAGCGCAGAACCTAAGACTGCGGCCCTTCCCAGAAACCTTCAAAGGACTCCTTGACGAAGAGCTTTTGTTCGGGAAGCGGGCGGTCAGGATTGAAATCCCAAATGGAGTAAGCCCCACAGCCGGCGCATTGGCTCTCTGCCGTCCAGGTCTTACCGTCGATGGATAGTTCTGGTTCGCCAATCCAACCTTTGTCGCACTTAAAGGGACATCGGATACTAGGTGGTGTGCCCAAGTTCATAGTCGGTTGACACTGGTCAAGGTGAGTCGTTGTTGTTGTTTGGTCATGTGGTAAAATGCGAGGACCCCTTACTCGCTAACGGCTGTTAGCCGTGGAAGCCAGATGTAACAGTCTGGCTTCTGTCTTTTAGAGAAGCTCCTTGGCTTGGCGTATCATCACCTCGGCTTCATCAATTTGAGCGCGGAGGAGATTGAGTTCGTTGCCTGCGTATCGGGATGATAGGTCCGTCTTCGCTTTCTCCATCCGGGCAAACAGGACATCGTGCGTATCGGCATCGGGAGCAGCCCACCGGTGGTGGTTCTCCACAAGGAAGGTGGAGTTATCCACTTCCTCGGAAGCGACGTGCATCTCGATAAGGTGTTTCTTCACGACTGTTAGGTATTCTACGGCGGTCACAGTAGCCATGAACGCATCGTGGACGGCTTTGGTTGAGGGTCTGCTGCTCATTGTGGTTAGATACTCTTACCCTTGGGCATTAGTCAACCGCTTTGTATCCGTAGTCTCTTGGATTGAGGTCGTGCTTGGCGCAGATGAGGAAGAGTTCTGCCTCATACCTATCAATCATAGCGTGCGCCCGGTCGATGCCATCGGGAGTCTTGGTTTGCTTCAGAGCCAGGTCCTGACGCAAGTGTTGGATGGCAGCCCACAGGCGGTCAGCCCTGCCCAGGTCGTATGACCGCTCCTGGCTCATGCGACGGTGACTCCGTAGAGCTTCACGCCGTCCTTGCGGACGTAGTCCCAAGACTCATCCCGACCACAGGACCGGCCGTGATTGTATCCGCCGTTATAGGCATCCCCTCGCAGCCTGATGGCCTCGCCGTATGCCTTAGCCTTCTCCTCGGTGTCGAAGAAGTGGATGCCGAAGCAGATGCGGCCGTCGATTTCAGCGGGCTTGCCGGCGAGCTTAAACAGTTCAGCGCTATTAGGCATTGGGCACCTCCTGCTTCTCAAACTCCTGAATGAACCAAGGAGTCCACGCCTCAATGTATTGGAGTCCCCGGTCAAGGTCGTAGACCTCGTCTTTAAGGACCTTGGCTTGCCCGTGGAGGCCGTTAGCCTTGGCGTCGGCAAGTTCACCCTTGGCTTTATCTAGCCGGCGTTGGAAGCGAACCAGCAGCATCTTGTGATAGGTTTCAGCGTTCATGTTAGTTGGATTTGGGGGTAAGGCGGTTAAGTCGGGCGCAGGCAGTCTCAATAGCACGACGCTGGAAGTCAAGAGTCTCGTCCTCGGCCTTCTCTTTCCAAGTGGACCAGATGACGCAAAGAGCCATCGCACCGGCTTCCATAGCGTCAGCGTGGTTCTGGTCGGTGTGGCTCGTCTCACGAGCTTTCTCGCGCAAGGCAAGGGCTGCCTCGAAGAGAGAGTCGATGACTTGGGCTTTGAGTTGGATTTCGCTCATAGGATTAGAGAGGGTTGCCGTTAAGGTCGTAGCCGCCGACGTCACCCATTTCGGGCGAGGGCGTGCCCAACTGTTCTGCGGTGGGCTTCTCCCGCTTCGGGAGCAAGTAGATGTTGTGCGGTTCGCGGCGGGGCTTGGCCTCACGCGCGAGGCGTTCCTCACGACGGCGTGCTAGGCGGGCAGTCCCTGCGACCGGCTTGGAGTTTGCGTCGGTCATAGTGATTACTCGGCGAGGCCGGCCATCTTCGCCTGCACCTGACGGTGGGCGGCAAGGGCGTGGGGGTTGACCTGTTTGTAGAGGCGCTCCAAAGTCTTCTCGGCCTTGTGAAGGGCGAGTTGCGTGGAGAGCGTGCGGTTGTTCTCGTGGCGGAGCTTAGCGACCTGGAGGTCTTCTTCGGCTCGCACAACGTTCTTAGGGCTAATGTTATTGCGGTTCATGGGTGAGAGAAAAGTAATGTGGGCTACCGGTTGCGAAAAGTCAAGCGTTGGGTTTCAGATTTTTTCTGAAGCGCCGGAGAGAGATGATGCCGAGCAGAAACGCGCGGACTTCCGTGAGCGTGTCGACGTCGTATGAGTGCGTCTCCATATCCTTTGCTAGGTCGTAGACCTGGACAGAGTAGCGAGGCACTCCTCTAGAAACTTCCCAATGGTCGGTCTGCCTGAAGCGAACCAAGGGGTCGCCCTCGCGCGTGGTGTTCAAAGCCGACACGATGTTGTGCAGCCCGCCGGCGGTGCGGACTTTATTGAGGAGAGCCACCGGCGTATTAGGCACCTCCGCTGGAGAGAAGGTCGGACTGGTGTTGCGGGACTTCACGACTTGAGGTGCTTGATGTAGTGGGCAATTGCCTCGCTCACAAACGTGGAGGCCTGCATACCAAAGAAGGATGCCACCTTTCGCGCCTCCGTTGCTGCGGACAACTTGCACTTGATGTGGACATAGACCCGCTCGTCGCTCGCCGGGATGCCGGCCAACTTGCGGTGGCGGTAGATGCTCGCCTCTGTCACGCTATACTTATTTGCTAGGTCCTTGGGGTGAGCGCCCTGTTTGGACAGGACAATGATTTGCTGGATTTCAGAAGGCTTGAGCGCCGCACCGGACTTGCGTCCGTGTTTGATGCCGTAGTCCTTGAGGCGATTGGCTACAAAGGCGTGGGAGACCTGGTGCTTCACAGCAATCTCCTTGAGAGTGAGTTCCGTCTGCTCAACATCATCGAGGATGAGGTGCGTGACACGGTCGTATTTGGAGGCAGGGTAGCGCATGTGAGAGAATTGGTATGCCCGATTAACTGCGACGCACAAGGTGCCACAGACCGAAGCGAACGCATGCCCACCGGGGGAGCGTTGTAATGAACAGGGCGTCGCCGATGACGATGGTGCTGACCGCAGACTCATACAGGTCCAAGATGCCTTTGGTCGTGGTGACGTAAAGCTTCGTGCCTTTGCGGGCATCTACCTTGATAGGATTAAAGAGTTTCATCTGCATAAGAACAGATTGGTCAGGTGTTGCGAAATAGTCAAGCGGTTCTTTACGCCTGACGAGCGGCGTGGTAGCGGACTCGGCTGACCTGGCGGGTGAGCCACTGCTTGAAGGTGCCGGGGTTCATCTCATTGGCACGCATCTCGCTCGCCTGTTCGCCATACATATCGGCATACATCTGGTAGGCGCCCCCCACGCCGTAGACGGCTTCGTCATCGAGCGTGTAAGGCAGTCGCTTAACAATCTGCTGGGCAGAGAGCTTGGTGAGGTCAGAGGTGTCAGCCCGGAGGACGCTGACGACGGAATATAGTTTGCGGGGCATAGTTGTGTTATTGGAACGAGATAGAGGTTGATGACTTCCCAAGCGGTAGTCAATAAGAAAGTTTTGCAAGCCGTCTTATCCTAATAACCGGGCGCAGGGATTGACAGGCAGCAACGCATCCCGCTACGTTACTCCCTTTATGCCTCAAGATACTCCTTCCCCTGTCTCTACACGCCTCTTTATGCTCGAACAGGACTTCATCTATGCGAACGAGCTTGGGGCACGCCTACGACGCTCGGAGGCCACTCCTGTGACCACGCAGGCTCACCTTTACATGCTCGCGGCTATCGTAGCGGAGATGGACACGCTCAAGCCACAGTCGTAAGACCGGCCAGGAGGGTGCCTGGAAGATTTCTGAAAATAAATCTCGACAATACGCAATCGGTTGACCAAGTTGTGTGGACTCTCATCACACGACTATGCCTAAAAACACCCGCGCCGACTGCGCCCTCCTGCTCAACGTCAAGGAGAACACCATCACGGAAGTTGTCATCAAAGACTTCTCCGACATCAGCCGCCTCATCGGCTGCAACTACTTCACGACCGTCCAGGTCAATGACAAGGGCGACACGCTCTACGTTGACGACGAGGGTCTGATTAACGACACCACCGTCGGCTTCACTTACGATGGCTACGACAGCCCGCTGATGGGCAACGCCCTCCTGCTCGGCACCGACCTCCGCACCGGTGACTCCAAGGACATCTCGATGACCACGGCAGAGTTCGCCTCCAAGGTGAAGACTCTGATGCGTGTTGGCCCGATGTTCGCTATCAACCGCGCCGCTCCAAAGGTTGTCGCTTGACATTCTACGCAACCGCTAACAAAGACACACCACAATGACCCAACCAGAACTCGACCTCGTGAACGGCCTACCAACGCTCACGCCAACCCAAGACGGAGATAGCGGACGCTACTTCAAGCTCGCCGTGTCCAAGGACATTACGCCGGCCTCGAACGCCAAGTGCGAGCTCGCTGACCTCTCAATGTCCTCGCTGACCGACAGGCACAGCAACCTTATCATCGCCCTGGACATCCGCAAGGAAGCCGACGAGAAGTTCAATGTCCTAGAAAACCTTATGACCCGCGGCAGCGAGTCGTGGGACGGCGACGAACGCTTTGTTGAATACCGCAAGCACCTCGCTTCCGTAATGAAGCAGGTCCTCGCCAATGGTATGGCTACGCTCCCCTCCGGCTACACGATGGCTGATGTGGAGAAGGCGAAGGGTGTCCGATGGGCACGCAAGGCGGGATGCTCATGCCCCTGCTCTCCCGGCTTCAGCACTCCGCTTATTCCTACGAAGTCTTATTGGCGTTCCTCTACCCGACGCAACGGTCGTGGTCGCTGGTCCTCTAATGAGGCTGTCAATTGGGTGAACGCTACCTTGGTTCTCAAGGCGGGCAACAGCGTGGCTATGCGCGTAGCTCGCAACGCAGAGTCGCTCGCTGCGACCATCGAGGTGCGACCTATCAACGACGAGAAGTTTGAAAAGGCCAAGGCAGAGATGCCGGCCCTCTACTTCAAGGGGGCTGAATAATTCTTCTTGACTATTCTCAACCGCTTGTCCAACTTGTCCGAATGAACCCAATGATGATGATGGCTATGGCTTCCCAGAAAAAGCGTCCCGCTCCCACGGACCGCATCACGAACCGTCCTACGAAGGCGCAGGTCGCCTGGATTAAGGCGATTGAGGATGACTCCACCAAGGAGGTCATCCACGTCTCCGAGGGTTCTCCGGTGTCCCTCTCCGTTGAAGTCCTCGACCACTCGCTCTCGCTGTCCTTCAATGGACCGGTCCTTGTGACTGTCGTCCTCGACCTTCTCGCCAACGAGAAGACTGTCGAAATCCACAAGACTGGCGTGCAGAGCCGTCGCCTCATCCTGTGGGCAGACCACGGAGGCCGTGAGCAGACGAACATCTGGCACCCTTACAACCCCTCCTCGCCCGTCTATTGGGACGGCACTGCCGGCCACTACTACAACTGCGTCCAAGACAATGACAGCGGTAAGTCTCTGATTGCCCACACCGAGCTTATCGCCCGCGCCCTGTTCTGCTCTGCAACGAATGGTCGTTCGCCAGGATACCGCGGCTCGAAGCTCACCGCCGCCTCCTTTAGTGAAGCCAAAAAGAAGTTCAAAATCACCGCTTGACAAACGCAAGCGACTGCGTTCTACTACCCGCATGAAAAAGATTACCTTCAAGGAAGTCCTCGCCTCGGTTCGCAAGACCGGCGGCCGAGCCTCTGCGGTCTTCGTCCCGAAGAAGCAGAAGCAGAAGTCTGACCGCAACGCCTGGAAGCGCGACGTCGAATGACCGCCTTCTGCCTTGCAGTCATAGTCGTGGGCTTCTTCTACCGCCCCTAACACCTTATGCCCCGATATAAATACGACCAGTTCATCAAGGACCTTGCTGCTGGCCCTTACGCCTTTCCTGGCGGTTACCCTCGCTTCTTCATCACCGCTGACGGTGAAGCCTTGTCCTTTGAGTCCGCACAAGCGAACCAAGCCCTCATCCTAGAAGCCATCAACACCGACGACAAGTCCGGTGGATGGATGGTCATCGGGTGCGACATCAATTGGGAGGACAACACTCTCACCTGTGCTCACTCGAACAAGCGCATCGAGGCTGCTTACACCGACCAGGACAAGAGCTCTTAATCCTTTCTACCCACAACCAAAAATGAAAAACATCAAACGTAAACGCGGCCGGCCTACAAAGCTTGAAAGCGTTGCAATCCACTATGCCCGCAGCATCCGCAAGGCGAAGTCCAAGTCACTCAACATGACAGTAAGCTTCACTCCTGGTTCGCAGGAATACAATGAGGTCGCTCCGTTCCTCAACGCCCTGCGTGGTCGCCGCCACGGTGTCGTCTCCGTCTTCCTCCGTGAAGCCGTGGTCAACGCTGTGAAAGAGGTCACTCGCAAGTCTTGACAACGCACCGCAGGACTGCTTGGAGTCTTCTTGCCCGTCGGCCTAATAGCCGGTGGGTGGGTTGACAGAACCCAAACACTTGCATAGAACCATATGAAAACCAAACTGCGCGACCAAGAAAAAAATGAAGCCGTGGCTGAAGCCCGCC
>Ga0209444_10000352_pt1 | contig 25061 bp, 33 predicted proteins | sample LauGreFaBDMM15DN_2_FD_188215 | JGI IMG/M metagenome (GOLD analysis project Ga0209444, IMG submission 188215) | Freshwater lake microbial communities from Lake Michigan, USA - Fa13.BD.MM15.DN (SPAdes) (version 2) | ecosystem: Environmental > Aquatic > Freshwater > Lake | place: Lake Michigan... | reverse complement strand
CCCTACCGAATCAGGGTTTTGCAGGTAGTGGTTAAAGCAAAAAAAATACAAATAATATACAAAGAACTTGCAAACAGTAAAAATTTTATTGGTGCAACTCTTAATCATGAAAAGTTAACAGAGATTAATGCAAACGACCTTAACGCAATGCACGGCTGCGCGTTAGACATAGAACACACCGAAGATAAATATATTGGCTCAATAGAACCAGGCTGCAAATGTATAATTGAAAAAAATAATTCTAAGACCTATTTGCAAAGTCAATTCTATATAGACAATTTGGGCATGCGAACATGGGACCAAGGGTTTGATGTTGAAACTAAAGAAATTTGTTGGGGCTCCCTAGCTGGGCCCTTCGAATTCAAAAAGCATCTAAAACCCGAATTAAAGCCACCAGATTCCTGGGAAAACTCTTGGGAGAGCAACTAAGCAGCTTCATCCATAAAAAGTTGCTCAGGTTCTTCTTCATAATTTAAATCTGCAATTAGCTCAAGAGAAGCTTCTGAAATAGGCTTTGGCTCAGTAGCTAGGGGAAGCTGAATGGGATCGAGTAATCCGTTAATGCGTTCAATCCTTAAATCAGAAGCAGCGAGTAAAATCCTGTCTCCTTCATGAATCTCAAGTGGCGCTGGCGTGATCTTCTGATTCATTAGCCCTACACGTTCCTCCAACTCCAGCAAACGCACCGTAAGGGTTTCATTCACCTGTGATAAAGCGTGGAGCTGATTTAAAAGCCGTTGCAAGAGCTGGGAAGAGGCCATATCTAGCAAAAGTGAATTTGCGTAGATAGTAACAAATATGCCCACAAGCGCCAGTAGCTGAAAGCTGGAATAGGCTCTGTGTGTCTTAAAAAGCTAGGGAGCTATGGGCCCAACAGCGCTCGATCAAATTGCTGCAATGCTTCAATCCTGCAAATCAAGCCAGGAGATCAAAATAAGTAGAGGCGAAACTATTTTAAGAATTAATTTGCGCCTTGATGATTTAAATCTATGGGGGGAATCCGCCGAAGTGCTGCCATCAGCAAATATTATTCTTGCTTGCGATAATAACACAGCTGGAATTGAACAATCAAACCTCACCTGGGTAGTGGGGGCAGCGATAAGAGGTATAAATCTTGACAATCCGAATCAAGTCATCGCCCTGCTCATAAAACTTGGAATTGAAGAAAACATCGCTACCGAAATTATTAATGTGTGCCCCGGGCTCTGCAAGGAAGTGAAATGGGCTTTCTACAGAGAAAGGCATGGCTGGCTCTGCGCTTCACCTGCATTAAACCGGGAACAAATAAACAAAGTTTACGGAGGGGGAAATGGCAGCACTTAGCCGTTTAATAACATTGATGAAGAGCTGCTAAGCATGTGAATTAATTTAGCGAATTTGCGAAATAATAGCGCCACAGCTTTTTATGTCACGACAACACGCCCATGTCGCTACCGCTGCTCGCTTATCCCCTCTCAAGCCAAAATTCACGGGTATATCCCCCTGGTGGCGGAACCCTTGCGGAACAGAATTTCCTAGAGGGCCCCTCTAGCGCGCACTCAGCTGGCAGTGGAGTTGATTTAATAATTGAAAAAGCCTATAGACAGATATTTTTTCATGCGATGAGTTGCGATCGCGTTGAGCACCTAGAATCGCAATTGCGCAATGGAATGATACCGGTAAGGGAATTTATTCGAGGACTACTTCTTTCAAGACGTTTCAAGGAAGGCTATTATCAATGCAATTCTAATTATAGAATGGTAGACCAAGTTGTAGGCCGAGTATTAGGCAGGCCTGTTTATAATAACGCTGAACGTATAACATGGTCTATCGTTATTGCCCAAAAAGGCCTAGAAGAATTTGTTAATCAGCTGCTTGATAGCGAAGAATATATAAACGCATTTGGCCTAGATCAAGTGCCCGAACAACGCTCGAGAAGCCTGGCTGGCCGAGCTACTGGAGAGATGCCGATTTACCAGCGCTACCCCCGCTATGGATCTGGTTGGCGCGACACGATGCAAGAAAGAGCGCCGAGCGGTGAGATGAAATCTTATGAGCCGGCTCCAGCGGCTAAATGGTTACCAGCCAAGCCACCAGCATGGGCTCTCAAAGTATGGCTTGGCTTATTTGCAATTGGCGGATTTGAAATCCTAAGGGTGCTTGTACTTGTTGGTTTCTCTATGCTGCGCACTAGCTAAGGGAAATCTCGAATTTGATGAGCCTTGAAAACTGGTGGCCACCGGAGCTAACAGAAGCAAACAATTCCAACCTCGGGGTTATAGACGCAAGGGGTGCAGATTGGAGTGGCAAAATAATCAAGATACCTAATCTTCAGAAAGCCAGGCTTTGCAGAGTCAACCTGCTGGGTGCTGATTTAAGCGGCTGCGATCTTGATGATTCAGATCTAAAACTTGCTAAATACGATTCGAAAACAATCTGGCCCGCGGGTTTTAATTATCAAAAATCTGGTGCTATTGGTCCAGGTGCAAAATTAGATTCTGCGTTCCTTGCCGGAGCTGATCTACGGGGTATGGATTTTAGAGGTGCCTCCTGCATGGGGACATACCTAAGCGGCGCCAATCTGAGCGGTGCAATTCTCGATGGAGTTCGGCTGATTTCGGCAGATCTTCGTTGCGCCAAATTGCAAGGGGCCATGTGTAGGGGGGCACGTTTTACCGGGAGCCAACTGAATCAGGCAGATTTCCGTGGTGCCGATCTCAGCGATGCTGCTCTTGATGGCGCTGAAAGCATTGAGGGTGCGGATTTTTCGTTTGCAACCGGCCTAGAAAATATCGCTTCTGAATTGCTACGTCGCCCATATAAGGAACTCGACTGCTGGAATCCTCTAACAAGAAGCACCACCAGGGTAAGCCTGGAGCGGCATCTCAAGGAATACATCGGCAAAAGTTGAGCTATATAAAGTTGGACTCCATAAAAGGCTTTCTCATCAGATGATGGTGAAGACCAGTTGTTTTACTCATCGATGCCCTTCGGTCCTGCCTCGCGCTTAGGAGTAGAGCGCTTTGATAGCGATTCCCCCTACGAAAATTTTTCCGGGGATCCAGATGCAAGCAAAGTAGAAGTTATCAATGCCGTATACAGGCAGGTGATGGGCAATGCCTATGTGATGGATAGTGAGCGGCAACTGGTGGCCGAGTCGCAATTCAAGCTCGGCGAAATAAGTGTTCGCGAATTTATCCGCAGAATTGCCAAGAGCGAGCTGTATCAAAGCCGTTTCTTTGATGCCTGCTCCAGATATCGCTATATCGAACTGGCCTTCCGCCATCTGCTCGGGAGAGCACCAGCCAGTTTTCAAGAGATGCGTGTTCATGCCGAACGCCTGGATTCCCTTGGCTATGGGGCAGACATAGATAGCTTCCTTGATTCGGATGAATACCAAAATACCTTTGGTGAATACACCGTTCCGTACCAACGCGGCTGGAAAACAGAAAGCTGCAGCACTATGCAGGAATTTGGCTGGAGCTTCCAGTTACTAAGGGGCAATAGCAGCAGCAGCCTTAAAGGAGATCTTGCCGGAATTAGTTCAAGGCTAGGGGGAGCTGTTTACCAAAACCGTCCGTTAGCAGTAATTGCACCTTCCTCTGCTGAAACACAAGGATGGAGCTTCCGGCCGGCTACAAATCTGCAGGATGCAGCCACAAGGCTTGGTGCAGGCGCTGTTGGGCGGATGTATCGAATTAACGTAACTGGATATAGGGCCAATAACATTCGCCCTATATCGCGCTATATAAAATCAAACAGGGTATATTTCGTGCCTTACGAAAAGCTTTCGCAAGAATACAAACGGATACATAAAGAAGGCGGTGTGATCTCCAGCATTACCCCCATGTGAACTGGCGCGCACAAGCATCTAAATAGACTTACCAAACAACACAATTCACCTATCAAACGAGGTTACCAAAATGACAAACAATCAAGCAAAATCAGAATTATTTGGAGGAAATATGCTCAATGAAGGCCCAGTTGCCTTCACTCGTAATCGCATGCCTTCAAATAAAGCAGCTCTTACAGATAGCAACTTTCGTGACAACGGACGGGTAAGCTTTGACAAATTCAATAGAAGTGATCAAGACCAATTGTTAACTGCTATAAACGCAGCATACAGACAGATATATGGCAACGCACATGTTATGGAGAATGAGAGATCCCCAGAGCTAGAAGCCCAACTTTGCGATGGATCTCTAACCGTTCGAGATTTTGCACGTGCACTTGCAAAAACCACCTTTTATAAAGCACGATTTTTTGAATCCGTAGCACCACAACGCGGAATTGAGCTAAATATTCAACATCTTTTGGGCCGGCCACCAATTAATCAAGCAGAGATGTCTGCTCACATTTCACTGCTCGCTAGTTCAGGGCATGATGCAGTAATCGACTTTATTATCGATTCACAGGAATATTCCAAAGCGTTTGGCGGAGATACAGTTCCCTATAAGCGGTCGTGGAAATCTGAAGCAGGGATACCGGTAAACAGTTTTGCAAACATGGCCGCACTAGAACGCAGCTTTGCAACAAGTGATAGTGCCGTTGGTAATAAAAGCCAAATCTCCAGCACACTTGCCGTTGGAAAAGTTCCATATATTAAAATACCAGCGCAAGTATATGCATCAAATAGCATATCCTCAAGTAAATCAGGCATTAGGCTTGATTATTCTTCAGCGCAAGGCAACAAAACAGCTGGTATCTTTACCCCTCTGCGCAACGATATCTATGTGGGGTTTGGCCTAGGACAAAGAGAACAAGAAGTATTCCAAAGAAATACTGGCGACTCAACTGATCAAATCAATGCGCTTATTCGAGCAACATACAAACAAGTAATGGGCAACCCGCATCTGATGGAAGCTGAAAGAGCTCTGTCAGCTGAGAGCAAATTCACAGAAGGCTACCAAAGCACTCGTGAATTCGTTAGAGCTATTGCATTATCACCAGAATACGTAAAAAGATTCTTTGAAACAAATGCTCCCTATAGGTTCATTGAACTTAATTTCAAGCATCTTCTTGGTAGAGCACCAATCTCACAAGCAGAAATAAGTTTGCATACTCAAATACTAGCAAATGATGGATATGAAGCTGAAATCAATAGCTATATTGATAGCAACGAATACCAGGCAACATTCGGCGAGGATACTGTTCCCTATATGCGCATACTTAGTGAAAAAGGCCGCTCACAGTTGGCATTTAATCGTCACTTGTCATTAGCAGAGGGTTATGCAGCAAGCGATTCTGTTCTAAGTTCTTCAGCCTTGGTGAATTCGATTGGAACAGGCGGTGTACCAAGTGGATGGCGCAACACTACCGTAAGAATTAATCGTAATAGCGCTATTTCTGGTGTATCAGACCCAACCAAGAAAAGATTTAGAATTAACGTGCAAGCACAAGCTGCGGCTGCGCGGCAAAGATCTGCTAACTCAACTTACATAGTAAGTGGCAAGGACATGTCAACCCAAATTAAATATATTCTATCGAGAGGTGGTCGCATAGCATCCATCACTGAAATAATGTAATTAGATCTAGGAATAAAAACCTAAAAACAAAACCCAAATTCTCAATCCCATGAACAACGTTCTTACACTCACAACAAAAGCAAATCAAGATACTAGCCAAGCTGCCAACATAATTAAAGCTGCCTACCGGCAGGTTTTTGGCAACAGGTATTTAATGGAATTGGATGTATGCACATCAATTGAATCTCTCTTCATGAATGGAGATTTAACAGTGCAAGGCTTAGTTACTGCGCTTGCGCAATCTGAAAGCTATAGACGTCTATATCTAGAGACAAATAGTCCTTACCGTTTTGTAGAACTTAATTTCAAGCATTTACTGGGGCGCCCGCCTAATAATCAGCAAGAAATAAGCGATCATGTTACGAGGCTTGCCGAGGAGGGTTTTGAATCAGAAATTGCAAGCTACACATATAGCGCTGAGTATTTGAATTGCTTTGGAATTAATACGGTTCCATACACAAGAACTAATATTTCAATTTCCGGTCAAAAAACGATAACCTTCAACAGAACCAAGGCCTTTGACCCTGGATATGCTGGATTTGATGGCAGCAAGAGAGCAACTCTGCTCACAAGTATTGCTGCTAACACAAACCCAGCCGGGATGAATGTACGTAAATCCGCTGGCACTAGTGGCAGATACAACATAAGCTGGATTTCCATGCAACAACCAGCTACGGTGAATCGCTCCCAGCAGAGATCAATTGTAAGCTACTCTTCTCTCTCTGCAACTATACGAAGCATCCAGGCTCAAGGTGGAAAAATTGTTGCAATCAATGCAAATTAATCAATACACAATAGTATAAGTGCATTAAAAGACACTATGCTTCAAAATGGATATTGATCAATTTGTCGCAAAGAGTATTGGCCTGTGGCGTTCAATGCGCTCAGGTCATTCTCTTGCGTTTCAACAGTTTGAAGATGTTTTGAGCACAATATCTATAAGTGCTGCACAAGAAAATGATCCAGAAATAATTAATTTTTTACTCACCAACAAGAAGGCTGATTCAAGTAAGATTTCATCACCATTTAGAATGACATGGAAAGCGGAAAGTGATTGGAATACTGAAGAAGAATCAGTCTCCTCCGGTTCATGTATTTTAATTCCATTACCAGTAAGCTCTAATGCAGGCTTGCTATTTAGAAGCGTAGGATATGCTGAGGAAGAATCCGCCATATCTGAATACCTTTTCCTCGATGATGGAACATTTATATTAAATACAAAATATGGGCAATCAATTGCAGAGGAACGCATCTGGTTCGCATCCGAGAATCTAAGATGTCGATCCTCAATAATAAGAACATCCTCAGGAACAGGAATCTTACAAACCTCTTTTGCCTCCGAAGTTCGGAAAATTCAGAACTAAATCAAAACTATTAATGGAAAATCAAAGCGAGCTTCTAAAATTTGCAAAAGTATTACTAGGCCATTATAGTAATCAAAAGCAAGCCATTGAGAATCCCAAGGATTTTGCACATATAAATATTTTTTTTCAACCTATGCCAAGTGAATTCTTCAATATAGCGCATATATATTCCGAACAAAGCTATGACCATGACCCATGGAGACCATACAGGCAGGGAATTCACAAAGTAAGTATTAGCAAAGGGATTATTATTGTTGAAAATTTTGAGTTTGAAAACATGTATAGACTAGCCGGTGCTGGCTGCAGACCAGAACTATTAAAAGATATTAATAGTAAGTCTATAAAACAACGATTTGGATGTGCAATGCACTTCAAGAAAAAAGGGGAAACCGCATATACGGGGGAAGTTGAGCCTGGATGCAAATGTATTGTTCCAAGAGATGGGCAACTTTCATATTTAGTAAGTGAAGTAGAAGTGAATGAAAAAACATGGGAAAGTAGAGATCGAGGGTTTAATATAGAAGACCATAAACAGTGCTGGGGATCTGAGCACGGGAAACTTATATTCGAAAGGAAAGCATTCCTAGGGCTAAACTTGGAAGATGATTGCTTTAATTAACGCAAAAATAAACAAACGCCAATGGAAAATATAGAAATTGAAAAATTATTAAAGGGGTGGATTCGCACTCAGCATCTGATATGCCTAAGCAATCAATTTATATTTGAAACCGTTGACCAAACAGCCCTGGAAAAATTTGAACATTGCATTCTGTTACTCGGCGGACAAATTAGATCAATAACTGCGATTGGAAATTGGCCAATGGGCCCACGTCGATCATTTAAAATTTTGAGAGCAATCGCATTAATACCAAGTTCTAATTCCAAAAGCTTAGTAATTTATTGGGCAAAAAGAGGATCAATAACTACACGTTACCACGAAATAACCTAAATTAATCATTTGCAAACCATCCATACCAGGTAGGTTTTGAAAAATCCGTATGTTCGCTCCATTTTCGTAGTATAGACAAGGAATCAATTACATAGCCCTGCTGAAAAGCAATATTAATTACTTCGTCTTCATTACGTGCTAGCTGAATTTCCTGCACAATATCCGGGCGATTATGAATTGCTTCAATAAAACATTTTAATGCATTATCACTATCAGAAAAAGAGTTGGTTAATGCACCAGGCAAGATAGCAGGGGCAAAATTAATTGCTTCAAGTAAACCCAAATCTTTAGCCCCATCCATCAACAATGTTTGCCACTTTGATATTTGGCGAAATGCCCAACTCCAATGTGTTGGATCTGCCTGAAGAACAGATTGCAGTTGAGAATCAGATAATTGCAACCAATCAAAAGCTAGAAAACGAGCCCAGGTAGAAAGTTCAAAATTAAAATTAATTGAATTAGCAAAAGCAACAATTTGGTAATGTGTCTGGAGTGTTTTAATGCGTTCAGTAACTTTATGATCGTCAACAACTAATTGTACAAAATTTTCAATTTGATTGGGTGGCATAACTAGCACTCCTGGCGCCACAAAGCGAAGCAACGATTCTGACATATAAGTTGCAATACAAATGGACCGCCTGGACATTGTAATATTCTCCACGACGTACCATATTCATTAATACCGGAAGCTAGCAAAATTTTTGCTGGACGTGTGGCCTGCTCATGCGGTATTAATGCACATGCTAACGAACTGCTTAATACTAATAAAAACTCATTAAGTTCAGAAATAGAAAGGATACAATCAAGCCGTTGATTTAAGCTGTTGTCTAAGTTAAGTAATCCAACAAAATCTCTAATCTCGGCCTCTGCGGCAGACAGATGGTTCACAGTTGAGGCTTGAGACACGTGGAAGTGCTATTGTTTAGATGTTAAAACTTTAGCTCAAACCAAAAAGGATTGCATTTAATTTGCAAGAATTTTTGGATAGCTCACAAAAATCTTAAATTAATTCAAACTAAACTAATGAGCGAACGTTTCGACACTATTTTTGAAAGTATGAGCGAGGCGAGTGCAATTGAATATTTAAATGCAAAAATAATTGAACTTGACAATCCAGGCCTTAAATATATAGCCGCAACTCGACTCGGGGCCTGCACATCAATAGTATCATTCAATACTCTCCTTGAAATTGCTCGTACACCTAAGGAGAATTTATATGAAAAAATTGCGCGCCGCAAAGCAATTGAAGCGCTTGGCCGAAGAAAGAATAAAGAGGCAATTCCTTTCCTAATAGCCGCACTTAAAGACCATGATGAACCGACAGTTGTAAATGCAGCAGATGCAATTACTCGGATAAATACATCCTTAACCGATCTTCAACAACAAGAGCTTTTATTAGCACTCAACGGGCCAGACAACCAAAAGCGCGCTGTTATTCAAGCTTTTACACGATTAAATCTTTCCGATCCAAATGAAGTGATAAATCAATTAAAATCAGAGGTTAATCCACTTGTTTCTGGTGCTGCAGTTGCATATAGTTGCAGATGTCAAAATGACAATTCTCAACTCCATTTACTTATTAAGCAGCTGCAGGATGAAAACGTAGGTAGACGCAGAGCAGCAGTTATTGACATAGGTGATGCCGGGGTTACGAGCTGCCTAGGAGACCTTGTCATGTGCCCAGTATCGATGCCGCTAAAAGCCAAAAGCGCATTTCAATTATTTTCTGATGTTGACTTGCATTCAATCCCTCTATACCAGGTCGAACTACTTGAAAAGCTTTTAATAGATGATCCCAGAGAGCTTAATCTTCTGCCAACTTGGCAGGTTTCATTAGAGTCTGATGCCATTAAGGTTCAACTTAAACATAGGGATGAAGGTCGTCAATACGCCGCAGTAAAAGCATTGCTTTGCTTAGACCCAAAATCACAAGTGGAATTAATAAATGAACTTCACACAAATCATGGAAGCGATTACGGAATTCATTATTTTATAACTAATTGTATTGGCTTTCTTGGCCTGAACGACAAAAGCAATTTGGTTACAGATTCACTTTTTGAAGAGGCACCTCAATATGCAAAATCAAGGATTGCAGCTGCCTGGAGTTGCCTAAAGCTGTCTCTAATAGAACATAAAGAATTCATCACTACGCTTGGGGATTCAACGCGATGGGAACCACTAAGATGGACTTGCAAGCAAGTTTCACGCAAACTTTCTTAAGGTAATTTTGGTAGCTATCGATATTCCAACAAATGCAAACTTATATTGAGAAGCGCCTGCCGAATCGTTTTATTCAAATCACTAATCGTATTGTGCCTGAGTGGTGCAACATCTCACCGCTCTCAGCCCCGTAATCAAACCTTATTATGCTCGACGCATTTTCTCGGCAGGCAATCTCTGCTGATTCCAGCGGTAGCTTCATCGGTGAAGGTCAGCTTTCATCCCTACGAGCTTTCATCAGCGAGGGCAATAAGCGCCTTGACGCTGTGAATGCAATTACTAGCAATGCTTCCTGTGTTGTATCTGATGCAATAGCTGGCATTTGCTGCGAGAACACAGGGCTGACATCCCCCAACGGTGGTGTGTACACCAATCGCAAAATGGCAGCCTGTCTGCGTGATGGTGAGATTATTCTTCGTTATGTTTCGTACGCATTGCTCGCAGGTGACGCATCTGTACTGCAGGATCGCTGCCTAAACGGACTGAAGGAAACCTATTCAGCACTTGGCGTGCCCGCTGGTTCTGCTGGACGCGCAGTAGCAATCATGAAAGCCAGTGCTTGTGCGCACATCACCAATACCAACAACTTCACTGGCCCTAAGCGCAAGATGTCAGTAACCCAGGGTGATTGCAATTCCCTCTCTTCAGAAGCAGCTTCCTATTTCGACATGGTGATCAGCTCCATTAGCTGAGATTGCCAAACCAGGTACAAACAAAACCCATCACCTAAATCACATGAAGTCTGTTCTCACCACCGTTATCGGTTCCGCTGACAGCGGTTCTCGCTTTCCCTCAAGCTCTGATCTGGAATCAGTGCAAGGATCGCTTCAGCGCGCTGCTGCTCGTTTAGAAGCTGCAGAAAAAATCTCAAAAAATTATGACGCAATAGCTCAAAGAGCTGTTGATGCTGTTTACACCCAGTACCCAAATGGTGCTACAGGGCGTCAACCCCGTCAGTGTGCAACCGAAGGTAAGGAAAAGTGCAAGCGCGATTTTGTTACCTATCTGCGTTTGATCAACTACTCATTAGTAGTTGGCGGCACAGGCCCTCTTGATGAGCTTGCCATCAATGGTCAACGTGAGGTTTACAAGGCTCTAAGCATCGATCCTGGTACATACATCGCTGGTTTTACAGCGATGCGCAATGACGGCTGTGCTCCTCGTGATTTGAGCGCCCAGGCTCTTACCGAATACAACAGCGCTCTCGATTACGTAATCAATTCACTGGCCTGATCCAACCAGCTACTAGCATTACATAACTAAAGGGCGGATTACACCGCCCTTTTTTTTATGCTAAATCTTAGATCTTGTCATTCATAATTTGAGTAGCTTTGATTCGAACAAAAGGCTCAGGATCATTTTTTACTAATTCCGTAAACCTAAATCTCTCAGGGTTGATCCGCAGGTATAACTTTTCTACAAGCATCAATGCAGCGTATCGCACTTCCCAAAAAGCCTCACAATCAGGTGATAGAATTTTTAATAGTAAATCCCCACATATGGAAGGGCAAACAAAACCAAGCGACCAAGTTGCTGCCGCCTTAGATTTCATAAATTGCGGCCTTTCATTTGAAATAGCATCAAGCAAAATGGCCTTTATCTCTGGAAGTGAGGATTCAGGCCAATTCTGATACATCCCAAATAATCGCATAAAGAAATAATGAGCTCCATAATCATTATGAGCATCATCGTTCCAGCGACTTAACAGCAATGGTAAAAAATCTTGCGCGGGTCTCACACTTAAAGTATTTAGCGCTAAATAACAACGACTAAAATCAGTTCCAAAGAGCTCCTGAATAAGAAATTCGTTAGTTGGCGGGGCATCGTACTCGTGAACCAGTCTCAAGGCACTAATATCATCTTTAAGCAACATATCAAGGCAATCAACAAGATCAAGCCCTTCAACTTTGCAAGTATCCTTGGGCCAAAGAGCTCTAAAAGCTCTCATTCTAAATACGGGAGAAACAGGTGATCGCAAAATATCCGGTAGTAAAATTAGCGCCTTGCAATCAACCGCATCTTGAATTGCAGACTGACGATCCATTTGATTCGGAAGAAGCAAATGATCAGCAAGTTCCATTACCCTTTCATCGGTTTCATTTAATTGAGAAACAGCACTAATTGCGGCTCCCCTTACACCAGGATTTTCGTCATTTTGCAATAGTTCAATTTCAGGAGCAGCATTCTTCAAATTCAACAAGGCAATAGCCTGAATCAAAACCCGGCGATTAGAATAAGGCTTATTTAACAATTCAACAATTTTATTATTCAGAATTTTATCCGTGCATTGAAGTTGTCCTAGTGCCCAAGCTGCATTCTCAACCAGATATGGATCCGAACTATCTAAATAAGTTCCTATGGTTGGAATTGAAATGTACGAGCCAAGGCGCGCAAGTACCTCGATTGCTTTTCGCTGCGCTAAAAGAATCTCTTGCTCACTAACTTTAGATTCAAGAAGTTTAAGCAAGGCATTCTCTGAACTCTCTCCGGGGAAATTAATAAGGTGTGAGGCCGCCATGTAGTAATCACTTTTAGACTCCAACTGCTCAAGAGGAAGAGACAGAATTCGAATTGCCTCCTGCTGACTGAGGCCCAAATGAATGTTGTTAAAGCGGCTTGTACTCAAAATGGAACTGTCCGAAGTAGCTTTTGATCAAGAATAGCTATCTACTCATGCATATTTGATTAAATTTAAACGTTTGTTGAAAAACCCCAAAAATGCTAGCCAAAACCTCGAATTTCAGGCATTATGAAATGGAAAACTGCTTCATGCGAATGGGACCCTTCCGCGAAAATGCTTTAAAAATTGCTATTTCAGTTCAAGTGGGGAGTTCTCCTAATTCACAAAAATCAATATTTATTCCGCTAACTCAGATAAGCCAATTCATGAAGGCAAGTCATAATGGAAATTATAGAATTACTGGAGTAAGTAGCGCTAACGTTGTAGAAAATAGCCCAAAAATTAATGAAAATAAAGAGCAAAGTTCAGTGCGTATTGAAACACCTCCATCTGAGCCTGCGCGCCGTGGCAGGCCTCGTCGAAACACTTAATCACACTTAATTACTACCCAAACTTAAAACTTCGATAACTCCATCAGCAGGTCTTCCCCCTTTTAAGGAATCCCAATTAATACTCTGCAGAAATCCTGCAGAGTCAGTGGTTTCAACTAGATCAATACCCCAATCACCTTGTTGAAGCGGGGATCCAGGCTTGCCTAAATCGTCTTTCCTGCCGCCAAGAGCAAGCACTGCATGATTACTGTGATGGCCTAGCTCATGGCGTAATGCCCTCCAGGCTGCTGGTAAATCATTAACTAATTCCACCGCACTACGGCTTGAAACTAATTTCACCATCCAATGTGGATGCACTAATGCTTCCGAATGATCGATTCCATTGCAGTACTGCTTCAGCCCCTCTGAAAGCACTAAAGCTGATAATAAAGGAACGTTCGCGTCTTCAATTTGCAGGTTGTGAGAAAGGATAAGGATTGTCATCGCTTAGGAAATTAATTTAGTAAAATACCATAGCTATCCTATCCTCGTTAAACTGCAAACTGTGCTGATGCTCGGCACCAAAAATAATGCAAGAGTTACCACAGTCAAATGCTTCAAACTCACCGCAGTTAAGTGAAGAGGAGGCTAGTCAACTAGCAACAGAGCTCAAACTTCAACTTCGTAATGGCCAAGTGCCCCTCGCAAGCACTGAATTAATTAAATTAATGGTGGCTGGCCTTGGAGATAGGCGTGGGTTAATGCGATTAACCTTCGCCGAAAGTCTTGGGGCAGTTGGCTATGCAGCCGTTCCATATCTTTGCCAAGCACTGAAGCAGAACAACAACGTGACAGTGCGACGTGCGGCCGCTAAAACCCTCACCTTAATTGGTGATTCATCCGCTCTGCCAGCTCTGCTTGACGCGCTGCTAAATGATGATGATCCAGTGGTGCAGGGATCTGCAGTAGGCGCAATGGCAGCTGTAGGTGATGCAGCTGTAGAAACTCTCCTGGGAGTGCTTACAAATCCAGAAACCACTGCAATGCAATTGGGTTTAGCAAGCTGGGGCCTCGCATTTGTTGGTGCACGTGCTCCAGAAGCCCTACGCAACGCAGCGAAATCGCTCCATCCAGAAGTGCGAACAGCGGCAATTGCAGCACTTGGCGATCAAATCCAATCACAAGCAGATAGTGAAGCGCGGGAATTAGTTGTTCAAGCTCTTGATGACGAGAGTAGTGATGTTCGAGCTGAGGCAAGCACCTTACTTGGAAAACTGCATGATCTTGAATGGGCTCTCCCCTTACTCACACCAAAATTAGGAGATAGCAATTCGCAAGTGCGTAAAAATGCAGCACTCTCAATAATGAAACTTGAAGCGCATGATGCGATTCCTATATTAAAAGAGTACGAAGCGAAAGAGTCTGACGAAAATGTGAAAGTAGTTTTCCGTTTAGCAATAAATCAATTAAGTAGATAAATTTTTCTTTCCACTTCTTAAACCCCTGGCTCGTTCTGAAGCTGATGTAACTGTCGAGCTTACATAGGAATCAGTAGATTGATTTTCTAGCAATTTAGCAAAACATTCTTCAACTCGGCCATCATCAATCTCAGCCAAGGCATTTACGGCTGCCACTGCTAATGCAGGGTTCTCACCAACTGCAACATTAAGAAGTAAGTCTAGGGATTGAATCCCCACCTGTCCTAATGCCATCACAGCTGCCAATGAAACAACCGGTGATTTATCTATCAAAGCAGATTCCAAAATGGCCATTGCCTTTAATGGAAAAACTAACCCTGGCGGAGAATTCGAGGCAACTTGCGCATAAGCCTTAATGCAACTAGCGCGAACGGTTCCATCCTCGCTTTCATCAAATTTCTGAGCAATTGGAACTAAGACACTAATACCAAAACAGCCCAAAGCTCTTACCGCCGAACGGCGTAAAGCTACATTTTCTTGATCTAGCAGATTTAGCAATCTTGGTAGCGATTCATTCGGCCAATACTTTGCCATCGCCAAACATGATTGAGATTGAATATAAGGATTTGGATGGGCTAAATCCTCAAAAAGAATTTCTAAATCCGGCAGGGAAGACTCGGCAGAATGCATAAAATCATCTGTAAAAATCATTAAACAAAAAAAGAGGAGCCGTTAAGACTCCCCCTTTATTAATATCTAAAAAGAATTAATCAGGAAAGCGCATTTATAGCGTAATCAAGATAGCTCTTGAACTCATTAAGAGCTTGTGGGCTCATGTCGCGGGGTGCGCAAGCGCGGTCGCGGGTGTAGGTGAGTGCCTCAACGTAAGCAGCGGTTGGAAGATTCAAGGTGCGATACACCTCACGAGCTCCAGCGATGCCCCACTCGTCGAGAGGGCCAGTGCCACCCACAACTAAGCAGTAGTTGATCAGGCGCAAGTAATGAGCCAAGTCGCGGTAGCACTTGTCTACCTTCACTTGGTTCTCACCAGCTTCGCCGGGCTGACGCAGGTAGGGATACTTGTTGAAGCAAGCATCACCAGCTTCTTTGGTGACTTTGTCGAGGCCGGCTGAAAGCTTTTCAGCAGCTTCCAAGCGAGCCGCAGCTCGCTGGATGTTGCCTTGAACGGCTTCTAGATCATTCTGTGAAGGGAAGCGACCAGCAGCATCAGCGGCGGTCACAACTGTTGTTACGACGGATTTCATCGAGCGGTTCCTTAGGTGGAAGTGTGCGTAGTTGAAAAATTAAGCTGAAGCTCAGCCCAAAGCGCTGATAACGCGGTCGAAGTAGCTACCGGCTTCTGAAACCAAAGAAGAGCAATCGCCTTTGATGGTTTCCATCTTGCGGAAACGTGTACCGCCCATGGCCTGGCTGTTGGTTTCGTTGATATGTGCGGTGGCTGACGACTTCATGATAGAAACGGCGCGACCAGCAGACTGCAAGGGAACTCCCAAAGCAATGTATGTCTCTTTGAGACCATTCAGGCAGCGGTCGTCTAGCACGGAGGCATCGCCTGCGAGCAATGCATAGCTGATGTAGCGGAGCACAATTTCGCCATCGCGCAGGCAAGCTGCCATACGACGGTTGGGGTAGCAATTGCCACCAGCCTGAATCAGGCCTGTGTTTTCGCAGATCATGCCGGTTACAGCATCAGACACGATGCAAGAAGCATTGCTGGTGATGGCATTAACGGCGTCAAGGCGCTTGTTGCCTTCGGCAACATAACTACGCAGTGAAGCGATTTCAGCTGTACCGAGAGTGGCAGTTTTTGCATCTGCGCTTACAACAGCGCGAGAAAAAGCGTCGAGCATGAGAAAGCAGGACTAGGGGTGGATTAAATCTACCGAAAAGCCAGGAAAACCTGAGTAAATCAGCAGTACTGATGATGCAATAGACAGAAGTTTTTCAACCTCTGCCGGGCATCCCTGAACAGTAGGTCGTCATTCACTACTGCAATTGCCAAAGCGGGCAATCACGTAAAGGTTCGTCATCAAAATCCCGGGTTTTTAGCTTTTGAGCCTGAATTTCGTTTTTTATTTAGATTTAAAGCCTCTGTGTAGGCTATAAAAAATTCGCCAACATAAAAATGGCTGAATCATCTGCAGTTGACCCCAATGTTTCTGAATTAGAGGAAACTATTCAGGAACTCAGTGCCTACCGCGATCGTCTGCGCAACGATGTTTTAACCCTTGGCCAGAAACTGCGTTTACCAAAAGCAAAAGTGGAGGCCTCGATCGCTGATCACCCTGAATTGCAACGCATAGAAGAGATCCTGATTCAGCTTCAAGGGCAGCTCGCATAGCAATGGAAGCAACCAATACGCCCCTAAGCATGGTGGCTTTTTTTGCAGCTAGCCGAGGTACCTGGCTCGCCCGTAGGGCCGTGCACCATCTTGATTATCAAGATGATGAAGCTGGCGATTCAAATCTGATAATTGAACCTTTTGGACCGGCTGATCCCAGCGTTCAAACCATTTGTGCATCCCTTGGGGTTGACTTAAGCGAAGCTTCCGGTGGCGCCAGATTTTGGTGGGAAGGCAATCTCAACCAAGGCTCGCAAGATCCAGAGAACGCAGCAGTACTAATTGATGTACCGCAAAAGGGTGATAGCCGCAAAGGGTTTCTATTGAGGGATAAAGGTTATGTGGAAAAGGCCGCAGTTATTAGCACTTATCACTTTGCAGAAGATGGGGTGCTTTCGATAACCACAAGATATGACACAAATGTGGGGATTGAACGCTGTTGGTTTGTTACAGATCAGGTGCGCATGCGAGTGAGCTCAGTGCAATTCCTAGATGGGGTTTCCATGACCACCTATTGCACCGAGCTGCGTTGTTCCAGCGAGGAGGCAATTAAAGCCACTGCTGCCAAGGCTCAATTACTCGCCATAGCTGGCAAAAATTGATGTTTGACCCTTTTTTAGCTGAACTCCAAGAAAAACTCAAAGCAGCTGGCTCAGAGCCACTGCCGCTTTCTAGTGATTTGGAGGAATGCCACTCCAGTAACGGTAAAAGCGTTATCAAAAACTGGCTATGGGCTGTGCCGGGCTTCAGGCGCTGGCGCATTACCCGGCTTGATGCCGGCGATTCTCTCCAGGTACTAAATGCTGTTGCCTATCCGGAATACAGCCGCGATATGCCACTTATGGGGATCGATTTGCTCTGGTTTGGAGCTCGCTCAAAGTTGGTTGCTGTACTTGATTTTCAACCACTAATTCAAGACAAAAGTTACCTTGACCGCCATTTTCAGGGGTTGCAACAGCTGCATAGCAATTTTCCTGAATTAAGCGGAGAGGAGGCGATGCGCTCTTTTGATCCACATCAATATTTTTCCCCTTGGTTGCTTTTCTGCCGTGGAGGCAAGGAGGAAGCATCCTTATCTCTACCAAAAGCTTTCAATGCATTTTTGAACTGCTACTGGGCCTTGCATCAACAGAGCAACGCAGCCCAATCACTTATCCCTCCAACAGAAGTGCGACAGCTTCAGATTGCATACGATATCTACAGCGCAGAACGTGATCCTGCCCACGGCCTTTTTAAAAGCCATTTCGGCAAGGAATGGGCAGATAAGTTTTTGCACGAATTCCTTTTCCCTGCAGGCGACAACCACGATGCGTAGCTCCAGCCTTGAACCCGTAATACTGCCCAGTTGGCGTTGGCAGCCTTTTTTAAACCATGCTGTGGAGGCGTTAGCAAGATTCGAACCAGAGCCATATCCGATACCAGAAAGATTTCTTTGGCAATCGGATAGTGGCGGCTCTACAACCAGGCCATTCAACGTAACAACAGCCACTTGGGGCTGCAAAACGAATAAATTGCGCCAGGTGCGTGCCGCTTGCGTTGAAGGGGGAGAAGCCGCTTCAGTTCTTAATTTTGTAATTAATCCAAGTTGTAATTTTGATCTGCCATTTTTTGGAGCAGATTTAGTTACTTTGCCAAATGGCCATTTACTGGCCTTGGATCTCCAACCAGCGCTTAAAAACGATGCCTTGCATACACAACTAGTTTGGGAAAAGCTTCTGCCTTTGCATCAGGAGTGCAGCAAAAAGCTCCCAAGTGGCGGACCGATTCCAGCGGAAGCTGAACCCTTCTTTTCGCCAGGTTTTCTCTGGACGCGAATTCCATTGGGCCCAGAAGGAGACGAATTAATTAACGAGGCTGTGATGCCAGCTTTTAAGCTTTATTTGAATCTTTATTTGGAATTTGTAGATGCAGCAACACCTGTAGAGGCTGAGCGCGCCAGTGAACTTTTAGCAGGGCAATTGCGATATTCCACTTATCGGGCCTTAAAAGATCCCGCCAGGGGAATGCTTACGCGATTCCATGGGGCGGGCTGGACCGAAAGCTACATTCATGACGTTTTGTTCGATCTTCGGGGCAGTTGATCGAAAATATGTTCCAAACATGAAATTAAACCGATTCAGATCGCCTTCCAATATTTGTCGTTAAACATTGTGAACATGCCCCGAAGATAGTGAAGTTATTAGCCAGAATCCACCTGTGGTACCCACCAGCAGCAATCCCAAGGAGTTTTCACAATGTTCGACGCCTTCACGAGGGTTCTCGCCCAGGCAGACGCCCGGGGTCAATTCATAAATCCTGGTGAGATCGATGCTCTCGCGAAGATGGTTTCGGACAGCAATAAGCGTCTGGATGCCGTGAATCGCATCACCAGTAACGCCTCAACCATCGTGGCTAGCGCAGCCCGTCAGTTGTTTGCTGAACAGCCTGCATTGATCGCTCCAGGGGGCAACGCTTACACCAGCCGCCGCATGGCCGCTTGCCTTCGCGACATGGAGATCATTCTCCGCTACGTAACTTATGCAATTTTTGCCGGTGATGCTTCTGTATTGGAGGATCGCTGCCTGAACGGCTTGCGTGAAACCTATCTAGCCCTTGGCACCCCAGGTTCATCGGTTGCAGCCGGCGTGAATCTCATGAAGCAATCAGCCATCGCTATTGCCAATGATCGCAATGGGATCACCAATGGTGATTGCGCCGCTCTAATCAGTGAAATTGGCACTTATTTTGATCGCGCTGCAGCCGCTGTTGCTTGAAGCAGTCGCCTTAACTTTTTAACTCTTCCCACCAAATCATCCAATGAAAACTCCCCTCACAGAGGCCGTTTCTGCCGCCGATTCCCAAGGTCGGTTTCTGAGCAGCACCGAGATTCAAGCCGCCTTTGGTCGTTTCAACCGCGCCAAATCAAGCCTTGAAGCTGCAAAAGCTCTTACTGCGAAAGCAGATAGCCTTGTAAATGGCGCAGCTCAAGCGGTGTATACGAAATTTCCTTACACCACTCAAATGCAAGGCCCTAATTATGCGGCTACGCCCGAAGGAAAAGCCAAATGTTCCCGCGACATTGGTTACTACCTGCGCATGGTTACCTACTGCCTCGTGGCAGGTGGCACCGGCCCTATGGACGACTACTTAATTGCTGGCATTGATGAAATCAACCGCACCTTTGAGCTTTCACCTTCTTGGTATGTAGAAGCTCTTAGGTACATGAAGGCAAATCATGGCTTATCTGGTGATGCTGCTAATGATGCTAACAATTACATTGATTATGCAATCAATGCTCTCACCTGAATTTCAGGTTGTCTGTTAGTTTTAGCCTCCCTCTACATGAGGGGGGCTTTTTTGTGCCTTTAAACTAAATATCAGCGATGTTGCGCCAAATGGATAACAAGATTTCATCTGGCGAACCGATCAATGAAGTTGAAGCATTACAACGGTTGCAACAACAAGACGACCCGAGCCAACGCTGTTATGCCGCTTGGTGGCTGGGTCGAATGCGGTCACAGCATCCTGAAGTAATTCCACTGTTACTTAAGGCACTTGAAATAAAACCAACTGCTACGGAAGCTGCAATAGCTGTGGCAAGAAGCGCTGCTCGCTGCCTTGGCAAGTTGCATGCAAAAACCGCCTTAGCCTCTCTAATTCAAGCTTTAATACACCCAGATCATGGTCTACGGGAAGCCGCAGCCCGTTCTCTTGGTGAACTTGGTGATTCAAAGGCGATAAAACCACTCATGGAAAGCTTGCTGCTGCCCGGAGCAGACGAACCAGTTGGGAATGGCCTGCATTTGGGAGAACCCTGTGAGGCGCTACTGGAGGCAATCGGCCAAATTTGCATAACAAATAAGTTCGAAACAAATCAAGACTTTCAAAAAAGCCTTGAAAGATTTCAACACCACAACCGGCCTGTGGTAGCAAGTGCTGCCTGCAGGGCACTGCTCCAAATCAGTGGCAATTCGAAATGGGCCGAAAGGATAGTTGCACTTTTAAAAGATAGTCAATTGTTGGTGCGTCGAGCAGCCCTGCTGGATCTTGCTGCCTGCGGCTGGAGGCCTGCCGCGGAACAAATAGCAACATGCCAAGTAGAAAATAGCTTGAAATTGTATGCACTTAGGGGCTTATTGGAGGAATCGCCAGATAATCCCGGCCCTGTGCAACTTGGTGAGCGAGAAAAGCAACTGCTTGCATTAATGGACCAGCTTTTGTGAATCAACAACTGAATAGATACCTTTTGGCGGTGGAACAAGCCTGTTCTGCAGAGACGCTTGTGGCTGCCACTTTGGATCTGGTAAAAATCAGTCCGCATCTGCCACTCAATTCCATCGAACAGCAAGCTGCGATCAATTGTTTGATCACCCTGCTCGCAACCAATAATCCAGGTGCTGCAGGAATTGCTGTAGGCGGCTTAATTGCCTGCAAAACAGCAGCAGTTCAACCCATCCTCAACAACCTTGATGAACATAATTACGGTGCTAGGGCTTGGGCGGTGCGAGCTCTTGCCCAAATCGGCGACCCCCGCGGTTTAGCGGTGCTTCAAAGGGCAATAGAACAAGACATCGGCCCCAGTGTGCGTTGCGCAGCTGCGATGGGCCTTGGCCGCATAAAGCTGGCTGAACTTTCGCCAGAAGAGAAGCTTGAAACAATGGAAATTTGCCTTGCAGGCTTGAAACTTGGTTGCGCTGATGGGGAGTGGATTGTGCGTTATGCCGCGGTGGTGGGGCTTGAAAATTTCGGCAGAACTTCCTCAAGCTCCTTTGCGCAAGCCAGTTTCCTACTCCTGCAAGCCCGCAGCCAGGAAGGCATTGAAGAAGTCCCAGTGGTGCGTTTGCGGGCCGCCCAGGCACTAATTGCTTTTAGCTAAGGCCTAGGCGGAAGCAGCTTTGCCTCATACCAGCTAACGATTTGCTGCACCACCTGCTCAATGCTCATGCCATCACTAACAAGTTCCAAAGCATCAGAGGCTTTGCAGAGGGGGGCTACCGCCCTTGTGGAATCAAGTTGATCCCTAGTGTTGATCTCCTGCTCAAGCTGCTCTAAGACAGGTAGTGGTAATCCCCGCTGGATCAAATCAGCACTACGGCGCCGGGCCCGTTCTGCCACCGTGGCAGTGAGATACACCTTGAGCTCCGCATTGGGAAATACTGCAGTGCCTATGTCTCGCCCTTCTGCCACCAAGCCGCCGCTGGCACCAAGCCGCCGCTGCTGAGCCGTTAAAGCATTTCTCACACTGGGAAGTGCTGCCACCGCCGATACGCCAGCTGTTATTTCTGCGGTGCGAATTTGCTCCGTTACGTTTTTGCCATTCACCCACACAAGTTGATCCCCCTGCGGCTGGGCTTCTAATCGCAGCTCAAGAGCTGATAGAGCCTGCTCAAGTGCTTTGCTTTCCTGAGCTGGCAAATTAAGGCTTTGCAACAGCCAGGTAACAGCTCGATACATTGCACCGGTATCTAAATAAACCAATCCCAAGCGCTTGGCCACCTGGCGGGTAACGGTGCTTTTACCTGCACCGGCAGGGCCATCAATGGCAATGATCGCTGAATTGGTCATAAAAATTTGGTTATAAAATCCGGTGATCAATTAAGCGTGTGCTGCCGCAACGCACAGCTGCAGCAAGTAGTGCGGGGGATTCCAACAGCTGCAGGGGCTGCAAGCTGAGGGGATCTACCAATTCCAAATATTCCACCTGGAGAGCTGCGGCCTCTAAGCAAGAACGTAGCTGCAATAAAAGTGTTTCCTTATTTTGAAGCACATCTGCAATGCCAGGGTTTGGGCAAATGCTGAATTCAGCCAATGCCCTAGGCAAAGCAGCTGCCTGCTGGCGTTGCTCGTATGTGAGGTAGGTATTCCTTGAACTAAAAGGCAAGCCATCCTTTTCCCTTTGGGTGGGGCAAGCCATCACCTGCACCGGCAAACCCAAATCCAGCACCATGCGCTTAAGCACTTGTAGCTGCTGCCAATCCTTTTCCCCTAAATAAATTCGCTTGGGTTGAACCAAAGCCAATAATCGGGCCACCACAGTGCACACCCCTTGAAAATGTGCTGGTCGCTGGGGGCCGCAGAGATGCTGCACCAGTTCTTTGGCGGGTAACACCTGGGTTAGCCCCGCTTCTCCCCGTGGGTATAAATCATTGACTTGAGGCGCCCAAAGAGCATGGGCTCCATGGGTTGCCGCAAGTTGTAGATCCGCTTCAAGCTGGCGGGGATAACGCTCAAAATCCTCGCCGCGGCCAAATTGCAGCGGGTTCACGAACACACTCACCAAAACCCTTGTTCCGAGTTGTGCTGCTGCATTAAAAAGCCCACCATGGCCGGCATGTAAGCCGCCCATGGTGGGTACGAAATTAATTGGCTCGGTACTGGCTAATTTCCACTGCTCCAAATCTTGAAGCGAGAGGAGCAGAGGGATCTGAGCCATTGGGCGTTACTGCAACACCTCAAGCTTCACTCGGGCGGTGCCAGAAGCAATCAAACCGAGCTCGTGGGCTGCTCCATGGGCAAGGTCAATCACCCGGGCGCCATGAAAAGGGCCGCGATCGTTGATGCGCACTACAGCGGAACGACCATTCCACAAATTTGTAACCCTTACCTTGGTGCCAAAAGGCAGGCTGCGGTGGGCGGCGGTAAGGCTGCCGGGCCTAAAAACCTCGCCATTAGCGGTGCGATTACCAAAAAACCCTGGGCCATACCAGCTGGCTTCCCCTTGGCTTGAGGCAAGAATCCGAGGAAACACCCGCACAGATGGTGCCCTGAGCTTTAGGGGCAAAGGTGAATCAAGGCCTGGAAGCTCAAGATCCAGGGAGCTTGGGGCTGTGGTTTCGGCAAGAGCGGAGAGCTGTTGCAGAGGCTCCGTGTTCTCTTGGGCCACAGTTGGCGCAACCGTTGATGCAGCAGTGGCAATGCAAAGCAAGGCACTAGAAAACAGGAACTTTGCAGCGTGAAGATTTTGCATAACAAACGAAACAGGCTGCTAACAGCAACCGGGAGACCTTGATCCACCCAGCTCAACGGTTTATTGGAATGCATTTACGAATCAAAAAAACTGTGTTTTTGATAACGAAATGCCCGTTGCAGTTCCTAATGATTTGAACAACGAATCGAATATAAAGCAAATAAATAGCTGCTTTTAATCACCACACCTCTTTATTTTTAGATTAGGAAATGCAATCAATCGGCTAATCGCCCTGATCGCAAACACTTTGGCGACAGGATTACAGAGGAAAGCATCAGCAAATCCGATCAATTCCATAAGCTCAACTGATCGAAGCTTGTGCCAATCCTGAGTTCGTCCACCAAATTTTTATTATTTTTAGGGCGGCGCTTGAGCCAGCATGGTGAAAATTCGAGAGTTTCAATGGATTACCGCAGCGCTGGGGTGGATGTTGAAGCCGGCAGGGCTTTTGTTGATCGCATTCGCAGCAGCGTTGAAGCCACCCGCCGCCCTGAAGTGGTGGGCGGCCTAGGCGGTTTTGGTGGGCTGTGCCGCCTTCCGCCAGGTATGCGCAAGCCACTTCTGGTGGCTGGCACCGACGGCGTGGGCACAAAACTCGAGCTCGCTCAAGACTGTGGTCGCCATCACGGGGTGGGAATCGATTTGGTTGCAATGTGCGCAAACGATGTGATCACCTGCGGCGCTGAACCACTCTTTTTTCTTGATTACATCGCTACCGGCAAGCTCAGCCCCGATGCAATGGCCGAAGTGGTGCTGGGTATCGCAGAGGGTTGCAGCCGCAGCGGTTGCGCCTTACTCGGCGGTGAAACCGCTGAAATGCCTGGGTTCTATTCCGCCGGCCGTTACGACCTCGCAGGCTTTTGCGTAGCTGTTGTGGAAGAAGACGAACTAATTGATGGGAAACAAGTTGTTGCAGGTGATCGCTTGATAGCTGTTGCCAGCAGCGGGGTGCACAGCAATGGCTTCAGCCTTGTGAGGAGAGTGTTGAGCGATAACCACACTGATCTGCATGCCCCCCAGGACGCCTTAGCTGGTGCCACTGCTGCCAATGCCTTGCTGGAGCCCACACTCTTATATGCACCATTGGTGAAAGCTTTACGAGCTTCTGGATTACCGCTCCATGCCATGGCTCACATCACCGGAGGGGGGTTACCCGAAAACCTGCCCCGCTGCTTACCGAAAGGATTAAGGGCCCTAGTGGATCCGAACAGCTGGCAGCGGCCAGCTTTATTCAGTTGGCTACAGCAACTGGGGCAGATTCCAGAGGCGGATTTATGGCACACCTTCAATCTGGGAGTGGGCTTTGT
>Ga0209444_10000349_pt1 | contig 25110 bp, 15 predicted proteins | sample LauGreFaBDMM15DN_2_FD_188215 | JGI IMG/M metagenome (GOLD analysis project Ga0209444, IMG submission 188215) | Freshwater lake microbial communities from Lake Michigan, USA - Fa13.BD.MM15.DN (SPAdes) (version 2) | ecosystem: Environmental > Aquatic > Freshwater > Lake | place: Lake Michigan... | reverse complement strand
GTTTTGTTGGGTAAATTTGCAAGTTTTCATGAAAATCGAAGATCAAATCAGGCAGTTATTGCGGTTCAAGCATTATAGCATTCGGACGGAGGATACCTATGTCGGTTGGTATCGGCAGTATGTGAAGTTTCACGCATTGCGGCATCCGCTGGAGATGGGGAAGGAGGAGGTGGAGGCATTTTTGACGCATTTGGCAGTGAATCGGAATGTGGCTGCACCGACGCAAAATCAGGCCTTGAATGCGCTGGTGTTTTTGTATCGGGATGTGCTCAAGAAGCCATTTGAGGGGGTGGATGTGATGCGGGCTCAGGAATCGAAGCGGTTGCCCGTGGTTTTATCGGTAGAGGAGATCAGAAAGCTGTTGGCAGTGATGACGGGGGAGGAGGCGGTGATGGCGAAGTTGCTTTACGGCTGTGGCTTGCGGGTGATGGAGTGTCTGCGCTTGCGGGTGAAGGATGTGGATTTATCGGGAGGGAAGGTGGAGGTGCGGGGTGGAAAGGGCGATAAAGATCGGGTGCTGACGATGCCAAAAAGTTTGGTGGGGTTGTTGGAGGGGCAGTTGCAGCGATGTCAGGTGATTTATGAAAATGATCGTGAGGCAGGTGTAGAAGGGGTGTATTTGCCACATGCGTATGGGGTGAAGAACCCGAACGCGGGGGTGAGTTGGCCATGGTTTTGGCTATTTCCTTCGGGCAATTTGGCGGGAGATCCGCGAGCGGATGGACTTGTGCGGCGGCATCATGCGCATGAAGCGCGTGTGGGCAGGGCGCTGGCGGCAGCGGTGAAGGTGGGCGGGCTGGCAAAAAAGGTAACGGCGCATACGTTGCGGCATTCGTTTGCCACTCATTTGGTGTTGCGTGGGGTGGATGTACGGAGTGTGCAGGAGTTACTGGGCCATTCTGATTTGAGAACGACATCGATTTATTTGCAGCTCGCACGGTCCATGCGTGGTGAGATTACGAGCCCGCTGGATGATTTGTAGGTTTTTGTCGGGAGCTTCCTGTTGGACTGAGCATGAAGCGATTGAACCACGACCGGGCCCGCTTTGGGGCGGAACCGTAGCGTAGCGCAGATAGCGGCACTGCTTGCATTTCCTTCATGCCGCAAATGGCGGCAGCAGCCTGCCTTGGGCAAAGCCGCAGCGAGGCTTCCGCAGTCCTAGGTGAAGGAGGCATGGAGGCGGGACGCCTCCGCCACGTTTAAGACTTTGGACCCGAAGTCCGCGCTGCCGCCCTTGGTCGCTTGTCGATTTTTTCAACAAAACCTGTCCTGGTGTTTCGGGGAATTGGAGGCGGAATCATTGATCTGACAATGGAAATGGCCGATGTTTCAAATCTAGCAGATTGCGAAAAAAAAGGAAGGAAATTTTTACCGAGAAAAGTGCTGCATTTCATCGATGAGCGCGCAGAAGGGTCAATGTACGAGTGATCGTTTTATCAACGAGCACCAGCTTGTTTGAGCTTGGTGATGGCTTCGTTGAGCTTGCGGCTCTGGGCCTCTAGGAGGGCGTTTTGTTCTTTTATGGTGGCATCGCGCTTTTTGATGGCTTCTTGCCATTCAGTGACTTGTGCAGTGACTTGATCGGTGAGCTCTTGGTTTTGCGTATCGCGCCTAGCGATGAGTTGATCGCGCTCGGCGGTGAGGGCAGCAAGCTGATCGCTTTGGGCTTTTTGAGCGAGTGCTGAATCTTCGGCGGATTTCTGAGCGATAGTGAGCGCGGTCTTGAGGTCGGCGAGATCGGCGCTGAGGCTAGCGGCACGATCCAGTGCCTCATCGCGCGTTTCCTCAGTGCTGCGCAGTTCTTTCTGTAGGTTGCGAAAGGCTTGTCGCTGCAACTCATTTTGTCCCCATTGTAGCAATACGATGCCTAACAAAAGCAGGCATCCTACGGCATTGATGATGGTGAAGAGGTGCTTTTTCATTTTTTGGTTTCAAAGCTCACGCGTTCAATTCCTGCGGCGCGCACGGCATCGAGCAAGCGCATGACTTGTTGGTGGCGAGCATCGGCATGGGCGGCGATGAGCACGTTGACATCTTCGCGATTTTCTAGGGCTGCAAGTTTGTCAGTGACCTCGGTAGGAGTTAGGATCGTTTGGTCAAGGGTGATGACACCGTTTTCGTTGATAGCAAATTGAAAGGGCGGCACGCTTTTCTCGGCGAGTGCGGCATCGGACTCGGGGAGCTCAATGGGCACGCGATTGAGCTGAGTCATGCTGAGGCTGACGAGCATGAAACTGGCTAGCAGGAAAAACATGATGTCGATGAGCGGCACGATCTCGATTCGCGCTTCGTCATGGCCGTCGGCATCGGCACTGCTGGAGAGTTTGACCGGCATGAGGATCGTGATTAGGAACGGGGTGCCTGGAAGGTGGCGAGATCGTGTCCGCGGGCTTTAGCCGCACCGGCGAGGAGCTCGATGTGGTTGATCCAATACTCCAGCTTACCGCGCAGGAGCGCCGTTTTTTTGCGGAAAAAATTGAAGGGCAACAAGCAAAGGATGGCGATGCCGAGACCTGCAGCGGTGGCGATGAGCGCCTCTGCGATGCCCCCTGATACCTTGGTGACGGCGAGTTGGTCGTTTCCGACGAAGTTGAAGGAGCCCATGATACCGACCACGGTGCCGAGCAATCCGAGAAGCGGGGCGAGGGTGATGACGGTGGAGAGCACCCAGAGGCGCGCTTCGGATTTTTCTAACAAATTGCTGGCATCCAGTTGCATGGCGGCGAGCGGCGAAGTGGTGGCGTGCTTGAGTCCTTCGCCGAGGTTGGTGAGGTAAGGCTCGGTGCTTTTCCCGCATAGCTCGTGGGCTGCGCCAAATGCTCCGGTGCCGATCGCCTCGCGTGCTTGTTCTTGGGTCGCGGCATTGACGCGATGGTTAAGGGAAATCCACCAGACGGAGCGATCAATGATCACGCAGAGGGCGAGAAAAAACAATAGGAGCATGGGCCACATGATCGGGCCACCTTTTTCAAAGTATTCGATGAGGATGTGTGAGAGCATGGGAAAAGATTAGCTGAGGCGGAAAACGATTGGTATCTTATAGCGGCGGGCGGCACCAGACGGGAACTTCCAGCGGCTGCGGATGGTGGAGACTGCGGCGTTGTTGAGGGTGCTGAAGGGACAGGGCGACTTGACCCAGGCACTGAGTACGCGACCATTGGTGCCAACGATGAACTCGACGACAACGGTGCCTTGTTGATTGCTGCGGCGGGCGGTGAGTGGGTAGGCAGGAGCGGGCTGCTTGCCGGCACCGCTGCCAAAGGATAGAGGTGTGGCAGTCGTAGGAGGTGAGTTGCTATTGGCTTTGCTAGCGGGCTGGTCTGTTGGCTTGCTGGTTGATCTGGTGGCAGCGGGGGCGACTTTGGTGGCGGTCTTGCGAATCACTGGAGCGGGGAGATCGGGCACGTCGGGTAAGCTCGGCATTGGGAACACATCAGGCATAGGCGGCGGGCTCAGCTCGGCGATGACCGGAAGATTTTGTGCAGGAGTCGGTGAAGAGGCAGCGAGTGGTGCCGCTTCACTGCTGGGCTCGGTGGCATTCTCACTTGGGATTTCCTCCGTCAGCGCTTGCTGCATGGGTGCCTCGAGTGCGATGCTTGTCTGCAAGGCAATGGTCTTCGGCTTCGGCAGGATGGCGAGAACCCACTCTTGTTTTACGCAGAAACCAATCACTGCTCCGAGAAAACAACTCAGCCACAGGGCCAAAGTGCCTACTTGTAGTGCGTATGGAATGCTTTTGTTCATGGTGCGCCGTCACTATTGAGAATGAATCTCAATAAGTAAAGTGAATTTTTTTGAAAAAAGTGTTTTTTGACGCTTGCGAGGATGTTTTTCGTGTTTATCAGCCAAAAAAATGCACCAAGCCCTCGTACACACCGACGCTGCATGGCTTGGTGCAGAGGAAGCCTCCTTGCGCGGCAACGTGCTGTTTCACATCCTCTACGGCATTGCTTGGGCAAGCGATGCGACTTGCGACCGCATCATCGAGCATCGCCAAGTCATTGTGGCTGTCACCCATGGCGCAGGTGCCCTCTGAGCCGATGCCGAAGATCATGCCCACAGCGGTGAGACTGCTGCCTTTTTGGTAATCCTTGTGGCCAAAACGCAGGTAGATCGAATTGCGCTGCCAGCCGAGAGCGGAATCGGCAGGAACGATGAGGTGCACTTGCTCGATGATCCAGGCCATCTCGTCTTCGGTGCGCGAAATGATACCAGCAGGCTCGCCGGGTTGCTCGATCCATTGCGCGCCGGTGTGTTCCTCGACGACATCGCGGATTTTTTTCAGCAAGCTCTTCGATTTTTTGAGCAGCTTGGCAATATCGCGCTCACAGGCTTCGTTCCAAGTCTTAACGCCGACAAAGCGCCCGACGGCATTCGGCAGAAAAATTTCGCGTTCCCGCACAATCGCGAAGTCGGGCAAAATCGGGAACCGGCTCTCGATCAGCCCTTGCACCAAATGTTCCATAGAGCGGCCCGTGTTGATGCCCCAAAGGGCTTGTTTTTCGGCGCGCAGCCAATGGATGACTTGAAAAAAATCGTCGATCACAGGCGGCTGGCCTGCGGGATCGTGCAGCGTGCCATCGAAGTCAAAAGACAACAACCATTGAGCTTGATCCGGAGGTGGCAGCGTGCGCATGACCCGCCATAGCCCAACGTTTCATGAGAGGCAACTGCGAATCGTGTGCAAACGCAATGATGCTCAGGTGAATGCTTTTTTGTGGCTCATGAAATGAGTGGATTCAAAGCATTTTCAATCCTTGCGGGTCATTTCCACAAAGACATCTTCTAGCGTTGGTTCATCGCGATAGACGGTGCGCAGCGGCCAGCCGTATTGCGCGGCGAGCAGGGCGATCGTCTCGCGCACATCGCTGCCGGAATCACTGAGTATGTGGAAACGCGTCCAGCCGCCATCGACAGGCTCGGGGCGGACTTTTTTCACGTGATCGATGCGGCCCAGAGCCGCCGCCGCGACATCGGGCTCGACCATCAACTCTGCCGTCACACGCCCTGCAGCGCGCATGTTGGCGACCAGCTGCGCGGGAGTATCGGAGGCACGGATTTTTCCGGAATCGATGATGATCACCCGATTGCAGGTGATTTCGACTTCGTGCAAAATATGCGTCGAAACGAGAATGGTGTGTGATTCACCGAGGCGCTTGATCAGCTCGCGGATTTGGCGGATTTGGTTCGGATCGAGGCCGTTCGTGGGCTCATCGAGAATCAACAACTCGGGGTCGTGCACGAGGGCATCGGCGAGCCCGACGCGTTGGCGGTAGCCCTTGGAGAGCGTCTTGATCATTTTTTTCTTCACCCCTTCGAGCCCGCAGGTATCGAGCACCTCGTTGACTCGATTGCGCGATTGCCCGCGATCGAGTCCTTTTAAATTCGCACGGAACGAAAGATACTCGCGGACCCGCATGTCATCGTAGAGCGGCACATTTTCGGGCATGTAGCCGATTTTTCGACGTGCTTCGATGGATTGCCGAAAGATGTCAAAACCTGCGATTGAGGCTTGGCCAGAAGTCGGTGGAAGATAGCCCGTCAGCATGCGCAACGTAGTCGTCTTGCCTGCACCATTGGGTCCGAGGAAGCCGACAATCTCGCCGCGATCGACGTGAAATGAGATACCGCGCACCGCCTGGTGGCGTGCGTAGGATTTCGTGAGCTGGTTGACTTCGATCATGGAGTGATAATTTTCGCGGTGAAATGTTGACGTTCTGCCTCGCGCCGACTATGAACTGCCCCGCGCGTATCGCCAAGTGTGAAATTTTGACGAACTGCGCAAACTAAGTTTTGTATCATGAAACAATCCATAAGCGCGCGCTTGAATGCTGATTTGCTCGACGAAATGTATGCTCGTTGGAGTGCAAACCCTGACTCCGTAGATCCGCAGTGGGCGATCTTTTTCGAGGGATTTTCTCTCGGCGTTGCCCAGCCACCTAGTCGCGGCACTAGCTCAGCAGCAGCCTCCACCAATGATCAACTGGCTCCGCAAGGTGAACCAGATTTTCGCGCCAAAGTTACTAGCATTGTCGAAAACTATCGCCGTCTCGGCCATACGCAAGCGCACATCAACCCTCTTGCCGACAAGCCAGAAACCAATCCACGCCTTACTCCTGAGGCGCTTGGTTTCGGCGAAGCAGACATGGATAAAGAGGCCGCCTCGGCATTTTTCCGCAGTGGCGAGCGCATGAAACTCCGCGACTTTTTCCGCGTCATGGAAGAAACTTATGCCAGCTCGATTGGCTTCGAGTTCATGCACATTCACAACACCGCCATCCGCCACTGGGTGCGTGAACGCATTGAAAATCGCCCACGCCGCGCACCTGAAGGCCGCGAGCAACGCGTTAAATCTCTCAAATGGCTCATGGAAGCAGAAATTTTCGAAAGCTTCCTCGGGAAAAAATTCATCGGTGAAAAACGCTTCTCGTTAGAGGGCGGAGAAGGAGCCTTGGTCGTGCTCAACGCCATTCTCGAAAATAGCCTGACCTCCGGCGTGCAAGAAATCGAGATGGGCATGTCCCACCGCGGTCGCCTCAACATTCTCGGAAATTTCGTCAACAAATCCCTCACCACCTTACTTTACGAGTTCACGCCCAGCTACGAACCCGATCTGGTTGCTGGCGATGGTGATGTGAAATATCACCTTGGCTACGAAAGCATGCGCGATGTCCCCGGCGGCCAAGTGCGCGTCAGTCTCGCCGCCAACCCGAGTCACCTTGAGGCCGTCAACCCCGTCGTCGAGGGCAAAGCGCGCGCCCGCCAACGCATTCTCGGCGATGATGGCGCTGTAACCGATCGCACCCGCGTACTGCCCATCCTCCTTCACGGCGATGCCGCTTTTGCTGGCCAAGGCTCCGTGGCCGAGGTCATCAACCTTTCGCAACTCCCCGGCTACCGCACTGGTGGCACGATTCATCTCGTCGTCAACAACCAAATCGGTTTCACCACCATGCCATCAGACGCCCGTTCGTCTGCCTATGCGACCGACGTTGCTAAAATGATCGAGGCTCCGATTCTTCACGTCAATGGCGAGCGCCCCGAGGAACTCTGGTGGGCCGCTCAATTTGCCCTCGATTTCCGCCAGCAATTCAGCCGCGATGTCGTCATCGACATGTATTGCTATCGCCGCCAAGGCCACAACGAGACTGACCAGGCAGCATTCACAGCACCTCTCATCGCCAAGTCGATTGCCGCACGCGAGCCAATCAACTACCTCTACAAACAGGAACTCATTGCCAACGGCACATTGAGCCAAGAGGAAGCCGATGCCATCGAGAAAGCGATTTGGGACAAACTCGAAGCTGGCTATCAAAAAATGGTCGAGCTCCAAGAAAAAGGCGACCGCACCGCATTCAGTGGCTCCACCGCCATCGAACAGGTTCCCTACCACCACGCTCCTGTCGCCACTGGTGTCGATGCCGCACAGCTCGCACACATCGGAAAAGTTCTCACCACGGTCCCAGAAAATTTCCAGCTCCATACCACCCTCGAAAAACGCTTCATCCCACGCCGCCGTGAGGCCATGGAAAAAGGCCAAAACATCGATTGGGCACTCGCTGAGGCACTCGCATTTGGCTCACTCCTTCTCGAAGGCAATCCCGTTCGCCTCTCTGGCCAAGACGTCCGCCGCGGCACCTTCAGCCATCGCCACGCCGTATTCTACGATTACGAGACCCGTGAGCGCTACATCCCGCTGCAAAACTTGGGAGAAAATCAAAGCCGTTTCTGCGTTTACAACTCCCTGCTCTCCGAGTTCGCCGTCCTCGGCTTCGACTACGGCTACTCCCTCGGTGCACCGAACATGCTGACCATGTGGGAAGCGCAATTTGGCGACTTCTCCAACGGCGCTCAGGTCATCATCGATCAATTCATCGCCTCTGCCGAATCCAAGTGGCAAACCCCATCCGATATCACCCTGCTGCTGCCCCACGGCTACGAAGGCCAAGGTCCTGAGCACTCCAGCGCAAGATTGGAACGATTCCTGCAACTTTGCGCCGAAGACAACATGATCGTCGGCAATTTCACCACTCCCGCCCAATACTTCCATGCACTGCGCCGTCAAAAACGCCGCGAGTTCCGCAAGCCATTGGTCGTCATGACGCCTAAGAGCCTACTCACCCGCCCCGAGGCCGTCTCCCGCATCGAGGACTTCCTCCCTGGCACCTGCTTCCAAGAAATCCTTCCCGATTCCCTCGCCCACCAGAACCCCGCAGCAATCCAGCGCGTTATTTTCTGCTCCGGCAAAGTGTTTTACGATCTCGATGCCTTCCGCAAAGAGCACAACATCCATGACACAGCCATCATCCGCGTCGAGCAGCTCTACCCCTTCCATCACGAGCTCGCTGCCCTTTTCGTCAGCGAATTCCAAAACACCACGCAATTCGTCTGGTGCCAAGAAGAGCCCGAAAACATGGGCGCCTGGACCTACATCGCACCACGCCTGCGTCAAGTCGTTGGAAAAGACCTCACCTACACCGGCCGCGAAGAAGCCTCCAGTCCCGCCACCGGCGCTAAGGCCGCTCACTACCGCGAACTCAAAGCCTACCTCAAAGCCGCATTTTCTGTCTAATCTCCTCTTTCAACCATCCAACTCTTCTCATCATGTCCATCGATATCAAAGTCCCAGCCGCTGGCGAATCCATCACCTCCGCAAACATCGGCCGTTGGCACAAAGCTGACGGCGCTGCCGTGCGCAAAGGCGAAATCCTCGTCACTCTGGAAACTGACAAAGTCTCGAACGAACTCGAATCCCCCGTCGATGGCACGATTCACATCATCGTCCCTGAGGGCACCGAAGTCACCATCGGCACCGTGATTGCCTCCGTAACCGAAGGCGCTGCTCAGCCAACTGCGGCAGCGAGCCCAGCACCCGCTGCTGCTCCAGTAGCCCCTGTTTCGACACCAACGCCAGCGCCCGTAGCAGCTCCTGCTCCTATAGTCGCGCCCATTGCAGCAGCGCCGATCTTCACTGCTCCTGCTGTAGCCGAGGCTCCTAGCGCAGCAGAGAACGATGGTCGCACCACGCGCAAGAAAATGAGCATGCTACGCCGCAAGATCGCCAATCACTTGGTCACCGCCCAGCAAACAGCTGCCATCCTCACCACTTTCAACGAAGTCGATATGACCGCCGTCATGAATCTGCGCAAATCGGTGCAAGACGACTTCATGAAAAAATACAACGTCAAGCTCGGCTTCATGTCCTTTTTCATCAAGGCAGTCGTGCAGGCACTCAAAGACGTGCCGCAAATCAACGGCATGATCGATGGTAATGACGTCATTGAAAACCATTTCTACGACATCGGCGTCGCCATCGGCACCGAAAAAGGTCTCATCGTTCCTGTGTTGAAAGACTGTGATACCAAAAACTTTGCCCGTCTTGAGCAAGATATCCTCGACTTCGCCGCTAAGGCCCGCGAAGGCAAAATCGCCATGGAAGATCTCCAAGGCGGCGTTTTCACCATCTCCAATGGGGGCGTTTACGGCTCACTGCTCAGCACCCCGATCCTCAATCCACCGCAAAGCGGCATCCTCGGCATGCACACCATCCAACAACGACCTATAGCGCTCGATGGCAAAGTGGAAATCCGCCCGATGATGTATCTCGCCCTCAGCTACGATCACCGCCTCGTCGATGGCAAGGAAGCCGTCACCTTCCTGATCCGCATCAAAGAATGCCTCGAGAACCCCACTCGTATGCTTCTGGAAATGTGATTTCAGTCGAAAGTCTAAAGTCGTAAAGTCAAAAGTCGGATCCCGCCGGGATGCAAAACCGTGATCGCTAATCCGACCATTTGCCTGCCGAACTTTGGTTTTTTTCGCACCAACGGTGCAAAATTCTGAAGTCCCACTCAGCGGGAGCATCGCCCTGGGAACAAGCCCCCACACAGTGATTGCAAGCCCTGAAAGGGCGCTACTCCTTTTCCGCTGCGTCGAAATCCGATTTTTCTAAGGAATTTATGTGTCGATTCGTTGAAGCTCGTAGCAACGAACCCCATAAAAATATGAGCATCCATGCCACACTGAGCACCCAAGCTCAAGAACGCCTTGAGGCACAAAAACGCAATTCGACCTTGGTCTCGATCATCCTGTCGCTACTCACCGTCGCACTCATTGCCTTGCTGTTAGCCTTTTATCTCTTGCCGCAAATTGTCAAGACCACTGATGTGATCGTTATGATTCATCCTGCGCCGATCGAAGTAGAACCAACGCCTACGCCGAAAAAATTCAACCGCTCGGTCACGAAGCCTTGCAGCTCCTCTTCATCCGCACGTGTTTTCAAAGCGATGACATCCGCTCAAACCGCCATACCAGTGCCAGACGTGGACTTTACCTTCCCATCGCTCGACTTCGGGCATGGCAATGACTTTGCCGAGGGTTGGGAAGCAGGCGATGGTAAGTTCGGCGGCAGCGGCAACTTCGGCTCCACAAATCGCAGTTCTGGCGGCCTTGAGGGCACCATGTATGACTTCAAAAAAATGCGCAACGGTGAGGATGTCCCCTACGAGATAGCCAATCCGCACGAGTTCGTGGAGCGCGCGGTAAGACTCCAGAAATCTGACTTTTCCGATTCCTCACTGAGCCGCTATTTTCGCGCACCACAGAGCTTGTTCCTCACCCACCTCGCGATTCCCTTCAGCAATGCGGAGAACGGTCCGTCGTTTTTCGGAGCCGAAAAACAAATTAAACCATCTGGTTGGTTTGTTCATTACCAAGGTCGGATCAGTTTGCCACGCTCCGGAACTTATCGTTTTTCCGGATTAGGCGACGACTACTTGGTGTTGATGCTCAAAGGTCGTGTGCGTCTTACCGCGTGCTGGAGTGACATTCAACCTGCCATCGCCGAGCGCTGGGAATCAACCAAGCCCACGGGCGAATGGCTCGGACCTTTTGGCAACATGCGCTTGGTTTATGGGGATTGGGTGCATCTGCGCGAGGGTGAAGTGATCGACATCGATCTCGCCATCGGCGAGCGTCCAGGCGGAAAAGTAGGATTCATTTTGCACGTGGAAGAAAAAGGTGTCGATTATCGCAAAGACTCCCAAGGTCGCCCGATCTTGCCGCTGTTTGCCACAGCGCCGATTTCCAACGAAGAAAAACAACGCATCACCAGCGACTTCGGTAACTACGAGATCGAGTGGGAAAAAGTTCCTGTTTTTTCCGTGAAGTAAGAAGACCAACGCCCTACTTTTCCACATGTTTCCCTTGATGATTGCTTGCGAGCGGGGTAACGATGGGGTGCGATGGTCAAATCCTTGCGTGCCATACATTTTCGCTGCTGGAAGGAGCTGAGCATTGAGATGCCAGACTCGGGTGCGATTTTTGTCGGGCAAAATGCGCAGGGTAAGACCTCCATTCTCGAAGCTGTCTGTGTGCTCTTGCGCTTACAGTCACCGCGGACCCACAAACTTGGCACGATGGTTCAGTCCGGCGAACGAGGTTTCGGCATCGCCGGTGAAGCCTGGGACGAACAACGCAAGGTGCGCTATGATGCCGAGGGGCTAATTTGTGAGGTCGATCAAGAATCGCGCGATACTTCTGCAGCCTACCTGCGTGATGGCGGCTTAGTCGTTTGGATGGGCAATGAGGATTTGGAACTGGTGCGCGGCAGCGGCGAAGTGCGGCGGCGCTATTTGGACTTCATGGGAGTGCAGTGGGAGCCGGAATACCGACGTCATTGGTCGCGCTATCGTCGTGCTCTGAAAGCAAAAAACACCTTGCTAAAAGAACGCATGCCCGACGACAAACACATCGGCGCGTATGAGGAGATCATGATCGAGAGCGGTGATGCACTGGCTCACGCGCGGGCCTCGATGGTATTAGGACTTCAGCAATGGGCAGCGGAATCACATCACGCAGTGAGCCTCGGTGATGCGTCTCATCCTGCAAAAGAAAGCATTTCTCTGGAGTATCGGCCAGCGGGTAGTCTGACCATGAGAGCGGCGTTGGCCCAAGCCTATGAGCGGGAACGACGCACGCGGCAATCCGTCGTGGGTCCGCATCGCGATGACTTGTTACTTTTACTCAATGGCATGCCAGCGAATGATTATGCCAGCGAAGGCCAACAACGCACTTTGGCGCTCGCGTTAAAGCTAGCACAAGGAAAACTGTTAGAGAAACGAGCCGGGAAAATGCCCCTCTATTTGTTAGACGATATTTTTGGTGAGCTCGATCGCACACGCCGCAATGCGCTGATGAAAGCGCTGCCCGCCCACGCGCAAAAATGGATCACCACCACTTCACTTGACTGGCTTTGTGAAGATCCAAGTTATCAAGCACTGCATCAGTATCAGGTAGCTGCGGGGCGGATCATTGGCTAAAGCAAAAACCCCAGCGCATGGCACTGATGCAGTTGCGGATTTTGTTAGTTTCTTATATGGTTCATGAGCGTTCAAATAGCTAGCCTGTGCAAACAAAGAAATCTCTATACGACAGCGAATTCAATCGAAAGCAGGCCACATGAGACATTTTTGCTAAACACCCACCCGCAAATCTCGGGCGCTCCATAGATGCTCCGCTGCTGCTGAGGACTGCCCACGCATTTTCCGCGCTCCATTTTTTCTCTTTTCACCAAAGCGTTCTCGTGCCTGTTCAAAAGCATCGTTCACAAACATCTTGCTTCCGATAACCTCTCCTGCCGTGAAATAACGAATACGATGACCTAACATTCCCGCCATTTTCATCTCAGTTAACACCGTGTTGTTCTCCTCATGAGGTGTGCGATGCGCATCTGGTTCCGCCCGTTTTTTCATGGCTGCTGTGGTCACTGCGGACAAACGCTTTGCCTTCACAGCGCTTGCCGATTCCTCCGCTTTACCCGCCTTGCGCTCTAGCGCCATGCCTAACAATTTCCGATACATCTTCGCCACATCCTTCCACTTTTCCGCCTCAAATCCCCCGCCCTTGTGGCTCATGCAGGCACGAACCAAGCCCTCACGCGCTTTTTTGCCATTGCCTTTCCTGCCGCCGCCCACCGCTTCCCCGTAGCTACTCCAGCGATACTCCGCTGGATCTTTCACCATCCCCGCGCGAATTGGATTTAGGTCAATGTAGGCCGCCATCATACGCGTCGCAATGCCACTTTCCACGATCACGCTTTTGAAGCGTTCCTCCCACAACGTGCCCGTGCGTTGATGCCGCCGATTAAACCACTGCGTCATCCGCTGCATCACCGTTTTCATGAATTGGCTCAAGTTGTGCATTCGGCAGGTATAGCGCTCATGAATCGCCGCCACATGCTCAGCAATCCCTTTCTCCCTTGCCATCGCTAATTCCGCGGCAACCTCCCCCACCACTACTTCCGAATAAATCGCTGACAACCGCCGCAACAACTCCTCATCCGTAAATCCCCCCTTCGGCATCGGCGGGACCTCAAGGAGGATGTGGATATGATTTGACATGATGCAATACGACAACACACGGCAACCGCTAAAATTTTCATACATCCGCATCAAAATGCGGAACTGCTCGCGCTCCTCATCGCCGAACACAAATCGCCGCTCCACCACCCGCGAAACGCAGTGATAAATCGCCGGTTTTTTCTCCGAATCCTTCCAAGGTGCAATCCAACGCGCGCGTCTCATATATCGATTCTATAATGAATTCAAAAAATGTCGAGGGAATTTCCTACAAAGGGACTGTCCCTTTGTAAGCCTTTCTATGACAGAAGTTTTTGGGCATCCTGCGTGCGCGCATTGAGCCAAATAGAATGACACCAGGGACAGAATGAAAAAAAAATCACAGAAAGGGACTGTCCCTTTTATGGTCCCTTTTATGTCCCTTTTATGGCAGCCTAGCCACAAGGGCCACCGATTTAGTGAATCAACACCATGAACTACAAACTTCCTGCCTAAGCACACCACACCACAATAAAACTAACCTGGTCTCTGGTCAGACGACTAGGTCCAGTTCACAAGCAACCAGTGACATTTCATTTTAACATTTTTAACGAAAAAAATCTCTTCCATATCTAATTCCCCAAAAATTTTACCCAATCTAGGTTATTCATGAATAAAAAATACTTGCTCTGTCTTGCTGGGATATCTCTTATCTCAGGGTGCGCTACTCCTTATCATCCATCCGGCTTCACAGGAGGCTATAAGGAAACTACGCTAGCTCCTGATATTGCCTGGATCACAGTAGATGGCAATGGATATACTAGCCGCGATCGTGTTCAAGATTTCGCTCTACTCAGAGCTTCGGAAATGGCTATGCAGTCTGGCTACCCATATTTTGCCGTGCTCAATGAGCGGAATGACTCTACTACGGAATCTTTTACAACGGCGGGGTCATCATACACAAGTGGATCAGTTTATGGCGCGGGTAACAGCGCTTACTACTCTGGGACTACTACGTATGTGCCTGGGCAGACCATGACGTTTCAAAAGCCGGAAACGGGATTGCTAGTTAAATTCCTAAAGAAAAAACCTGCGGGTGCTCTTGTCTTCGATGCTAATTTTCTTTCATCTACTCTAAAGCAAAAGTATAAAATAAAGGAGTAGCTAACCGAATTTAGACGTGCCGATCGGACGGCATAAAAACATCCTCCCAATTATGCCGCCTCTGGTCAGACCACTAGCTCTCTCTATGTCGTTCACCCCAGAAGTAATTTTTAGCAACCAAACAAAACTCGGTTAGGGGGCTCTCGATTTCCTCCGTCACTGAAATCGGCGGAATTTTCACCGTAGCTGCTGGAACTGATTGATAGACGCGTGAGTATTAACTGAATTATTTGCGTTCTCTAGAAAAACGTAGTAAAAATTTCGGCTCTCTCTCGATTGTGCTTTGACAGGATCGTCAGGAAGTCAAAGGCTGTCATCACTCCACTACGGTTTGTGCCAGCGCTTCTAGAGAAAATTACCGAAGCTACTCAAAAACGAGTCTCGGCAATCCAGATGTTGCTAATCTTCGATATCACAGCCTGTATCATCACCGATTTTGACTCTATAGGCTGATATAAGCAAAAACCCCAGCGTCGGGCGCTGGGGTAGATGTTATTTTTCTGTTAGATGACTAACGAATTATTAGAATACTACTGTCTGACCGGGAAGCGGGGATGGATACATGCCATCGGCGCCGGGTTTTGGTCCGGGATCAGCATCCCAGGCGAGGGTCTTGGGCATGGTATCCAGAGTGGAGTTCAGCGCCATGTCCCAGGTGACTTCTTTTCCGGAGTAGGTCGCCATGCGGCCCATGATCGCGGTGAGAGTCGCCTCCGCCGTGTAATACGCATCGTTGCGCGGTTTGTTCTCACGAACGCATTGATAGAGCACATCGTGTTCGGTCTGGTAAGGGTTATTGTCCGGACCACGGAAGCGCCAGATGATTTTGCCCGCGCGATCTTTGATCACTCCGGGAGTGGCGGTGCCCTTGGTGCCGACGATCGTTTCGCTCACGTTGGACCAGACACCATTCCATTGACGGCACTGGCTGTTCATGATGGAGCCGTCTGCGTAGTGGTATTCAACGAAGTGGTGGTCAAAAATTTCGCCCCAATCTTTGCCGACGCGGCTGGTGCGACCGCCCATGCCCACAGCCTTGACGGGATGAGCGCCCTTGAACCAGTTACTGACGTCGATGTTGTGGCAATGTTGTTCCACGATGTGATCGCCGCAAAGCCAGTTGAAATAATACCAGTTGCGCACTTGATACTCCATCTCCGTTTGGCCTTCGCTGCGCGGACGAGTCCAGACACCACCGCCGACCCAATAGACTTGTGAGGAAACGATGTCACCGATAAGGCCTTCTTTGATCTTAGCGAGGGTCTCCGTGTAGCTATTTTGGTAGCGGCGTTGTAAACCACAGACGACGCTGAGTTTTTTCTGATCGGCGACTTTTGCGGCCTCGATTACCATGCGGATGCCCGGGCCATCGACAGCGACGGGTTTTTCCATAAACACGTGTTTTCCTTTTTCCACTGCGTAGGCGAAGTGAGTGGGGCGGAATCCAGGAGTCGAGCAAAGGAGAACTACGTCAGCAGCATCGATCGCGGCTTTGTAAGCATCGAAGCCGGCAAACTTTCGCTCTTGTGGCACATCGACGCGATCTCCAAAAGTTTTCTTCAGTTCCTTGTAAGCATTCTCGATGTTATCGGCAAAGGCATCGGCCATCGCGACAAGGATCGTGCCTTCTACCGCGAGCGATTGAGCTGCGGCGCCAGTGCCGCGACCACCGCAGCCGATTACTGCGATCTTAATCGGGCCGGACTTCTCTTGTGCAGAGCCGATGGATGGCAAAAGGCTAGCAGCACCGAGCAAGGCACCGGTTTTCAAAATTTGGCGACGGGGAAATAATGGATTCGGATCTTTCATCGTAAACAGATACGATGCACCCTGTAGGGAATTTTTCAAGTATTTGGAAAATATCTTTGTGGGTCATATCAATCCGCATCGGGATGAGATTGACCTAGGTGGCTCCTCTGACTAAAACTCACGGCGATGTCCACGCGCCCGAGTCACGAAGAAGTTTCCCGCACCCTGCGCGAGCTCTTCGGCATCAGCGCGTTTCGCGGTCAACAACAAGATGTTGTCGAAGCACTTCTCGATGGGCACTCGGCACTTGCTGTGTTTCCGACGGGAGCGGGAAAATCCCTGTGTTATCAACTCCCTGCCATGCTTTTCCCAGGCCTGACCATCGTCGTCAGCCCCTTGATCGCGCTGATGAAAGATCAGGTGGAAAAGCTTCGTTCGCTGCACATCGATGCCGCACGGATCGACTCGACGCGTTCCGAAGACGACGTCGAAGCGGTATTTACGCTCATCCGCAATGGCGATCTTTCACTGCTTTACGTCTCGCCGGAACGATTGGCCGCCAGTTCTTTTCGCAAACAACTCAAGGGCATCCCCATCAGTCTGCTAGCCATCGATGAAGCGCATTGCATCTCGGAGTGGGGGCATAACTTCCGGCCCGATTACCTCAAAATCTCCCGTCTCGCTCGCAAGCTGCGCATTCCTCGCATCCTCGCACTCACCGCCACGGCCACCCGCAAGGTAGCCGTGGAAATCCGCAAGGGTTTTCGCATCCGCCAAGATCATCAATACCACAGCGGTACTCACCGACCCAATCTGCACATTACTGTCACCACATGCAACACTCGCGAAAAGGATGACCTATTGTTCGAAAAATTGCGTAGCAGAGCCACACCTGCCATCGTCTATGCAGCGACCCGCAATGACACCGAGCGCATCGCCACCATCCTACACAAAGAAGGGTTCGCAGCACGCGCCTATCATGCAGGACTCACTGCTGAAATGCGCTCTCTCACTCAAGAGTCATTCATGCAAGGTACTACATCCATCGTAGTTGCAACAATCGCCTTTGGTATGGGCATTGATAAAGCTGACATCCGCACGATCATTCACTACCATTTGCCTAAATGCATCGAGGGCTACAGCCAAGAAATCGGACGTGCTGGACGCGATGGCAGTACCTCTCGCTGCGAGCTTTTTGCCTGCGGCAGCGACACAAAGCTGTTAGAAAATTACATTCACGGAGCCACACCCTCGCCGCAATCGATCAAAAATTTGCTCGATCGCATCCTTCGCCTCGCCCGCCCTGGCAAGGCCTTTGCCATTTCCCCTTACGAGCTGTCCACCAGCAACGACATGCGTGAAGAATCGCTGCGCACGATTCTCGCCTATCTCGAACTCGATGACATCATTCAGCGTGCTGGATCGTACCATTGCTACTTCCGCGTTAAGCCGCTGCGGCCGATTGAGCGCATCGTCGCAGGCTATCCGGCCAAGGAAAAACAACGCATTCGCACGCTCTTCGAGGCTGCGGAGTCTGCCTATGGCTCACTGCATTTCAAACTCTATGAAATTGCTGAGTCCACCGGCATCGAGCGCGAGACCTCTGCGGAAATCATCCGCGCCCTCGCCGATGCTGGCGACATCAGGCTTGAACAACGCGGATTGCGTGAAGTTTATTTTCTACAAAAATCCTGGGACGGAAACATCCCGCCCGTGATCGATGCCATCACCCAGCGATTTGAGTCGCGCGCCTGCTTCGAGTTCGAGCGCATCCGCGCAGTCACCCAATACGTAGAATCACGCACTTGCCGCGCACAGGTGTTAGGTCGCTACTTCGGCACGAAACTCGCTGAGCCCTGTGGCACCTGCGATCTCTGCCTCGGTGCCAAACCGATCAAACTTCGCAGCGAAGTGATCCCGCCGATTCCCGATCACGAATGGCAACTCATGCGCGCATTGCGCAACGAAAACCATGCCTGCCTCGCCACACCAAGACAGCTCGCGCGCTATCTTTGCGGCATCTCCAGCCCCGCCGCGTATCAAGCAAGATTGCAGCAACGGGAAGAATTCGGCATTTGGCAACAACAGCCATTCACCGAGGTCTTAGCGATGCTTCTAGCATAAAAAAACCGCCGCCTTCATCATGAAAGCGGCGGTGTGATAGTGCCAGCTCAGGAACTTATTCGGCTGTAACCTGCAAGCGACCGAACATTTTCTCGTTAGATACTTTTGGCACGCTAACCTCGACCTCATCCGTGGTTCCGGCATCGGTGATGGTGATAGTCACAGAGCCCAAGGTGTGCACACCGACGGCATCTGGCACAGTCACATCGGTCCAGTCTCCGAGAGTTGTGCCATACTGGAACTTCTGAGCTGTAATGGAACCGACAGCGTCATCCAAACGTGTGAAGCTAAAGATGAAATTGCTGCCGGATGCATCAACTGCAGGAAGGATCGTTTGTGACGAGACAGTCGGATTTCCATTGAGATAGAACTCTAGCAAGTTGCTGATCGCATCACCATCTGGGTCAGCAGATTTCAGCGCATCGCCGCCAGCAAGACTGAAGCCATCGGCCCAATTGACATAGGTATCACCACTAACGACCTTGATCGTACCATCGGTGGCAAAGGTGCTCGTGTCCCACTCTAAGCCGCTGCCTAACACCGCATTAGCAAAGTCAAATGTGGGGGTTCCCGTGATCACACCATTCGCGAGGTCAAAGACATCGCCTTCGACAGGTGTATATCCCGTGAGCACTACCTGAATTGTGCCATTGGCAGCGAGTCCACCACTGACATTGACACGGTCGCTTGCGGTTGCACCTGTGATATCAGCACGATAGGTCGATCCTGGTTGTAGGGTCAAGCCATTGCTAAATGTCATCACGCCTGTTGCATTCATGCCAGGAGACACGGTTCCCGCTGCGGCCACTGTGGTGGAACCAGCCAAGGTACCAAGTCCACCAAGCACACCACCATTCACCGTAGCGCCTGCTGTCGATGAAGTGTTTCCATTGATGATCAATGCACCGCCATTCACGACAGTAGTGCCAGTATAGGTATTGGTGCCGAGGAGTGTTTGCTCACCCGTTCCATTTTTGACGAGACTCACCTGACTAATGATATTGCCCGCATAGGTAGCATTTGCATCACTCTCAATCGTGAGCGTGCTCGGTGCATCATTGCTACGAATATTTTTGTTCGTGGAAAATCCGTTCACGATCGCGGGATTGCTACTGAGTGCGCCAATTTTCTGATTGAATCCATTTAGGTTAAAGGCCACGCCGTTCGTATCATTTTGCCCTAAGGTAAGCGGAGCAGTAACGCAAAGGCCATCACTGACACCTAAAGTGACAGTCCCCACCAACATAAAGGAATTTGCCCACACGTTGCCCGTGCTATTGATGGTTAAATTGCCTCCATCGGTGCGGCTGACATTACTATTGGGCAAGTTCACCTGACCGTTGAGAATCAGTGCGGTATTGCCGCGAAGGAACAACGTAGTGCCCGCCACAGCGCTGCCAGATGATTCTTCCACAATCGCGCCATTGAGGGTCAGTGTTCCGCTAGCGCTGATAATCTGATTGATGGCAGTTGCATCAGTAGCTGTCAGTTTAATCGGCCCATTGATGGCGTTGATACCACTGCTGTTGATACTGCTACGAACAAGTGCTGAGACATCATTCAACCCGGCATTCATCGCGACCGTCACCCCCGCTCCGAGAGTTGTCGTGCCGTTCAGGTTCAAATTGTTCGTCGAACTTACCACCGCTGTCGCAGGCTTTGCCAACGTAATCGAGCCTGAGGTAGGAGTAACGGACCCCGAAGCAAAGCTCAGTGTCGTCGTGCTAGCTCCGGCAGCAGTCAACAAAATATCACCGGAATACCCTGACATATCTCCGGTCACAGAGAATGTGCCACTACCTGCTAGGGCAGAATGCAAATTCAACGGCCCACTGCCAGTGATCGGCGCAGGTAGGGTGATGGTTGCCCCAGAGGCGTTGCTGTGCGCCAAGGAACCTCCACCAGTACCGACAGCAATGCTGCGGTTGGAACCAAGGTTCATGGCTGTCGCTGCATTGTAGGTAAGACGTGCTCCACCCGATAGAGCGATGTTGTTGCCCGCAACACCATTGCCCAAACTAGCAGCTGAACTAATCACCACTTCGCCAGCAGTCAGAGCATTGACTCCCTCGTGGAGATTATCTCCCACAAGGGTCAATGTCCCTGCTCCACTCTTGGTGATGCCAGTAGAACCGACAATCTGATTACCCGCCGTGCTCGTGAAGGTGTAGGCCGTGGTAGCAGCTGTCACGTTGATGCTCGCAGGAGATACCAAGCCGAAGACCTGGATGTTGGTGTTGGCTGGTCCATCAGCGAAAGTAACGGCATCATTGTTGAAGAATTTATCATCCGTTGCCGTTGAGTCATCCCAATTTGTTACGCCGTTGACGTCCCAGAAACTATCAATATCACCCGACCAGGTGAGGGCTTTTCCTGCGCCGAAGCCAATGGTGATTTGTGATCCCGTATCAGTCACAATGGGTGCACTGCGGAAGCTCGCGACATTAGCCAAGGAAAGCGTGCCTGTACCCGTTTTCGTGGTGTAGTTGATCGCAGTGAGTGTCGTATTAGGTGGTGTGCTCGTTAGCTCAATGACGTTGTCTCCATTCAAAGTCAAGGTTGTGGCGGTCACCGCGCCCGCGCTGTTAGGATCAATGAACAATTTCCCACCAGTGGTGTCACCAAGCACCAAATTGCCCAATGTCGCCTCGGTAAAGAGTGCCGCGTCATCCTTAACGGTCACAGTCCCCGATGCTAACGAATTAGGGGCATTGAGGCGGCCTTGCGCCACAGTAACAGGACCAAGTGTTGCGGCCATGGAGCCGGTGATCGTAGTGATACCTGCACCCGTTTTGTTGAGGGTAGTGGTCGCATTGCTGATGATGCCCGCGCTCACTTCTTGCAAAGCAGCCGCATCAAGATTGACCGTTCCATCACCTAACAACTCGAGATTTCCCGTGCCCGTAATGTTACGATTCAAGGTAAATCCATTGCCAGCACCATTGGTGTCGAGCTTCGTAGTGGTTGCTGCCACTGTCTGAATCGCAGCGCTCAGCGGCACGGTAATATTCGCTCCAGTCGTCACAGTCGTGCCTGAAGTGCCCGTGTTATCCACCTGGATCGTGCCACCTCCAAAGCTGACGGCGGTACTGGCATTGCGTGCAATGAGGCCATAGGTGCTACGGAGTTTGAGCAGCGCCGAACCACTGATGTTATAGCGATCGATGCCATCCACCATGTTGGTGCCAGCAAGGGAATCCGCGCGATTGTCTAACACGATCCAGTTGGTGGTAAATGTACCGCCGCTGTGATTCATGATGCCACTGCCATCGATGCCAATGTAGGTGCCACCACCCAAAATCGTATTAGTCGCAAGGCCGTTGAGGTTGCTATCGCCGACGGTATTTGCAGCTCCCCCGGTTAAGGTAGAAGGCGAATTATTGGGACTAGCTCCTGTTAGGGTCAGATTGCCTCCAGTCAAATTGTATGTCGCAGTGCTATTGCCATAATGGCTGAGTCGCAATTGATTGATGATGGTAACATCACCACCGGTTTGATTCACAGTACCCGAGAAACCCGATGCTGTATCACTCACACCCATATATCCAACATCGACCGTATCGCCGCCGGCAATTGTTAGATTAGCACCCAAGGTATTGGTCGCCACAAAAAAGGAACCACCTTCTATGCCGTCGGCAAGATCAATCACGCCGCGCCCACCAAGGGATAGACCTGTTCCCGTCGTATTAACGTAAACCGATGATTTTGAGAGGTTGGTGGCAGTGCCATTGTGTGCCGCTATGATTTTCTGATTCGCGGCGAGCGTGTAGCCATCCGTGCGCATGAAGCGCAACGACGAGGATGAGCCATCCGTATAAAGGATCACATTCCCCGAGCCCAGAGTCCCCGAAGTGGATGCAGCCGTGCCTACCTGCAGAATGTTGGTGCCCGATGTGCCGCCACCATTGATCCAGATTCGCTCCAGACCGCTATTATCACCCGTGGTGACGATGGTGCAGTTGTTGTTGATACCTCCCAACACCAAATCATCTGTCGCGTTGGTATTGGTGATCGAATTGGTAAATGTGCCGGTCGTGTTGTAGGCGGTAATTTTCGTATCGCCATTGAGAGTAATCACACCTGTATAGGTGGCTGTATCCGCGCGTAGTGCTCCAAGGCCGCCATTGACCACAGCATTGTCTACACCCACGTATGTGCCAGCTGGAATTTCAATTGTCGTGCCATCTGCCCCCGTGACATCGACGAGTGGATGGGCTGAGGTGGCCGCAGTTTCTTGGAATCCATACCCTGTGAGAGTGATGTTATTGTTCACTGTTCCAGTCGTCCATAACTGAGCACGCGCATCGACAATGACGGAAGACGTCCCAAGACGATCTTGGTTCATGCCGCTCAAGCGGCAACTACCATTGGTAATCAGATCACCCGAGGCTTTGAGATGCAAGGTTCCCGAGAAGCCCGTATTGACTCCAGTAAGTTGGAGAGAGCGTGAGCCAGCAGCGCCGCTCACCACGCCATCGATCTCTACGCGTCCATTACCGCTCAGGTTGCGGCTGAAGGTAAAATCAGCATTGTTCGCAAACAAGCGAAGAACCCCCGGCGATGTTACACTAACTCCTGAACTTGCAGTCAAACCACTCGACGCTTGGTTCACCGAAAATAGGCCAGCGGTGATGGTCGTAGCGCCGGTGTAAGAATGTGCAGCCGTGCCATCGAGCAATACCGACCCTGTTCCGTTTTTCGTCAACGACATGCCACCCGTCATGCCAAAGCCACCAAAAATTTCGTAATCTGTGCCCGTCGCATTGGTGAAATTCACACTTGCCGGTGTTACATTTGCCCCTGCAATTTCCACATCTGCCAAAGTTGGTGAGCTCGAGAAAGTAATCACATCCCCATTCAAATAATCCGTAACACTGTTGTCCGAGCTCAATTTCCAGTTATCGGTATCTCCCGCTTGCCATAGTGCATCGATGCCCCCAGTCCAGTAAACGGTGTCATTGCTGGTAACTTGGTAGGCAATGGCCGAGCCAGTATCAACCAATTGACCCAGAGCGCGACCCATATTGGCGGTATCTGCGGTGAAGTTTGTCACGCCCGGGCTGGTGCCAGTGTATGCAATCAATGGATACACTCCCGCAGTGAGAGGTGCGCCGAATTGTGTGAGCACCAGATTCGCTCCGCTTGATGTGACAGTGCCACCATTGATAAGGTCGCCCGCAGTAGCTACATCCAAGATCAAGTTCGTGCCAGCAGCGATGTCCAACGCGGGAACGGTAAGTGTATTCGCGGCAGCTGGAGCAAGAGTCAGTGAACCCGCACCGAGAGTGAGAGCTGGGGCCGAGCTAACACCATTCATGACCAAATTCCCCGTGCCCTGCTTGATCAATCCTGCACCTGTAATGAGCGCATTATTGATTGTTAGATCATTTAGTGCTGTGCTATCATTAATGGTAAATGTGCGAGCTGTAGCACCCAACGCCAAGGTGCCGCCAGCCGTAGCATTGATCTCATGCGCTGGCGTTGTTCCACTGGTGGTGAGATTTCCATTCAATGTAAGGGTCGTCGCGCCCACGCTAAGCGTGCCTCTGTATGCCTGCGGAGTAGAACCAAAAGTCAGCCCAGCAATGGCTTGATTGAATCCATTGAGATCGAAAGATGCATTTCCTGATGCTCCTAAGAGCGGCGAGAGCCCTTGAGGATAGCCGTTGTTGGCACCAATGATCGCAACACCCGTGTGATTTGCGCTGCCCGAGATTGTTCCGCCGCCGCAGTAAACCACTCGGCCATCGCGATGGCTCAAGGCACCCGCTGTGCCGTTGATCGGTCCTTCAATGCGCAGTTCTTGGCCAACTGTAGCGCTTCCCAAGATAGCACCACCCGCCCCTGGCATGCCATTGAATGTAATTGTTCCCGTGACCGTAGCGACTCCACCGGCACCCGTATGACCGAGTAAGCCCTGACCCGACGATCCACTCACGCCAGGATTGATCAAAAAATTGTTAGCATAGGTTTTACCACCAGAAAAACGAACACGCCCCGAGTCTCCCGAAGTCCAGGTCGGAGTGCTTGTGCCAAGTGCCTCTGCTGCACCACAATCGATGACGCCCGCATCCATGTTAATGATGCCTGAGCCTGTGTTTGTAGCGCTGAGAACCAGTGTACCTGCACCATTCTTCGTCCATGCCGTGGAACCCCATGCTAGGCCGCAATTCAATGTAATCGAGTTATTCGTTTGAATGAAGGGATTGCTACCAGCCAAGGTCAGAACAGAGCCCGTATTGATGAGGCCCGTTCTATCACTTGTTGCACCAGTATCCTCAAAAAGCAGCGCGTTGATGGTGCGATTTGCGCCTAACGAAAAGCTAGGAGTATTGGTCGTTGTGCCTAACCAATCTTTTGATAATGAAGCAATTTCGGCTGATGTGTCCGGAATATTGGACCCCGTCCAGTTTCCCGCAGTGCCCCAGGCACCGTTAGCGAGGTTTGTAAGGGCCGTTCCGTTCCACGTAATGATTTGCGCTTCTGCTTTTGGCGCAAAGAATGCCATAAGGAAAGCGGCGGAAACGATTGCAGGAAAGGCAAAGCGACGCGTAGCGCGCACTCGGACAAGTGTGTATTTGGATTTCATGGGTTTTTTGTGCTACAGGGTTGGTGCAGTTTCGTCAAACCTGTCACACACCTTTGTCCTGTCAATTAAAAAAAGCTATAATTTCTGCAAATAATGTTGATTTCTGCAGTTTCATCAGCTTCAGATCATCAAAACCGCCCCCAAACC
>Ga0209444_10000348_pt1 | contig 25154 bp, 44 predicted proteins | sample LauGreFaBDMM15DN_2_FD_188215 | JGI IMG/M metagenome (GOLD analysis project Ga0209444, IMG submission 188215) | Freshwater lake microbial communities from Lake Michigan, USA - Fa13.BD.MM15.DN (SPAdes) (version 2) | ecosystem: Environmental > Aquatic > Freshwater > Lake | place: Lake Michigan... | reverse complement strand
CGCAGAGGTTTACCCTGAGCGTAACTCTTATGACCCTAAGAATCCTGGTTGGGCTTGGATGTCGAATAACTCTGTGGAAGCAACTGTTGGCTCTGATTACTCTAAAATCGTTGACGGCATTATTCTTAATGGAGAACCAGGAATTGTTTGGTTAGATGTTTCAAGAAAATACGGAAGACTTGCTGACCCTATCAATAACAAAGACCACCGTATTGCTGGCTACAACCCTTGTGCAGAGCAAAGCCTAGAGTCCTTTGAATGTTGCACCTTGGTTGAGACGTATCTCAATCGCCACAAAAATAAAGAAGACTTCTTAAGAACTCTAAAGTTTGCTTACCTCTATGCAAAGACTGTAACTCTTCTTCCTACACATTGGGAAGAGACCAACGCAATCATGCAACGCAATCGTCGCATTGGAACTTCAGTCTCAGGCATGGCGAACTTTGCTGACAATAAAGGCTTTCCTGTTCTTCGTGAGTGGCTTGATGAAGGCTACAAACTTGTGAAGAGTTATGACAGCACCTATTCAGAATGGCTTGGTGTTCGTGAGTCAATTAAAATGACAACGGTAAAGCCTTCAGGAACAGTTTCAATCCTTGCTGGAGAATCTCCAGGAGTTCACTGGGCTTCAGGTGGTAAGTTCTTTAACAGAGCAATTCGTTTTGCTAACGGTGACCCAATGCTTTCTCTTTTCAAAATGGCAAACTATCGAGTTGAACCTGCTTCTGAATCTCCTGAAACAACCTCTGTTGTTTTCTTCCCTATCAAGACAGAGGCTAAGCGTGCTGAAAAAGAAGTTTCAATCTATGAAAAAATGGACTTGGCAGCAACGGCTCAGTTCTACTGGAGTGATAACTCTGTATCAGTTACCGTAACTTTCGACCCTGAAAAAGAAAGTAAAGAGATTGGAACGGCTTTAAGAATGTTTGAGGGAAGAATGAAAACTGTTTCGTTCTTACCAATGGGTAATGCGGTGTATCCACAAATGCCTTACACGCAGATTACTGAAGAAGAGTATGAAGAAGCAACTATGAACTTGTTTCAATTAGATTTAACAGGAATCTATGATGGAGTTGCTTTTGACGCTATTGGTGAGGCTTACTGCACTACAGATGCTTGTGAAGTTAAGTATCTAAAAGAAGGTTAAATACAAAGCAAAAACCCCCCGATAGCATTTGCCATCAGGGGGTTTTTGTTTGTCACTACTTAGGAAACTTCTTTAGCCATTCTTGTGCACGAGGGGTCATACCCTTCCATGCAGACCAATCAGTTCCGCCCTTGCTCATGTAATAAGCAATTTGGGCATTTGTCACAGGGTCTAACAACATCGCATTAGATACCATGCCGAACTTCTCCCTGCGTGAGTCTCCTACTTTTTCAATCATGTTTATCTGAAAGATTCCGTAAGAGTTATCTCCTGTCTTCTCGTTGCCGTTGTAGGCATGAGAACGACAGTTGCTTTCACGCATGACGATAGCCCATGCATGTTCTAAGGCTTTGCCTTTGAACCCAACTTCTTTTAAAAGCCCTTTACATTCCAAGTGAGAGAGTTTTACCTTGTTACGGTATTTCTCTAACCTTTCTGAAGAGGCTTCTATTTTTAGTTCTTTTTCGACTGAGGATTGGAGTAAAGGAACTGGCTGTGCCTCTACTGCTTCTGTGGGAATTGTTCCTAGGGCTTTTGCTAAAACAAAGCCACTACAAAACAATGCACCTGCTAGTGTCATAATTGCTATTGCAATTACTTTCTTTCCACGTTGTGTTAGTCGCATAGTTTCTCACCTTTCTCCCAACAGATACTCGTCCGCAAGTTCCCCTGCTTTCGACTGCTGGTGACGGATACGGTGTAAATACCGCTCCGTAGTTGTGATTGACTGATGACCCAAACGTTCCTTAACCTCATGCACGTCAACACCCTTCTTTAACAGTTGAGTGGCGTTTGCATGTCTTAAGTCGTGCGTTTTTGGATACCAACCAATACCTGACTTTTCTATGGCTTCGTTCCAAATGGTTCTCCACTTGGTTCGACTGAGGTGACCTGAGCCGATACTTTGGCTAAGGCTGTCTCTGCCTTTTGATTTGTCCTTCCTGTATTGTTTGCGATAATCCTTTATCGCTTGTTTGCACAGGTCACATCTGCACTTTCCCACGTTGTAAGCGTAAGGAGTTGCATGATTGAAAACCCTACCTGTTACGGTAAAAGTTTCGTTAGTTCTTATGGAAGAACTACCTGCATGAATTAGTTTACCAACTTCGATGGTGTTATTGCCAAACAAGAGGTCATTATTAGATAACTTTTTATCTGCTATAAAGGCTTTTAACGTCTTTAAGAGTGTTGTGCTAATAACTACTGTTCTTTTATGATTGTTTTTTGTTGTGGGCACTATTAAAAAACGTGAACCATTATTTGCTTTTTTACCTATGTCACATACAGTTCGACGAATGTAGACTTCTTTAGACTTAAAGTTCAAGTCTTTCACCCGTAACTCTGTTGCTTCTCCAAAACGACAACCTGTTGCAATTAAGAACTGAGCGAACAACTGTGCTCCGTCAGTAGGTAACTTGGCAACTATTTGTTTGAAGTCGTCAGGCTCTAACGTAATGAATGGGTCAGTCTGAGGCACTTTCACCCTCACTCCATGCGTAGGGTTTGCAACCATTCGTTCATCTTGAACAAGCGGACGGAATGCAGACCCCAAAGCAATCTTTACATGGAGGACGGTGGAAAGGCTTACTCCTTCTTGAATAAGTTTTTCAAAAAGGCTACGCACATCTCGCTTGGTTATAGACAAGACCTGTCTATCCCCTAAAGAAGGAATGACATACTTCTTTAACGAAGTCTTGTAGGTTTTCTTAGTTATCAAGCGAACATCTGTTCTAATTAACCATTCCTCTAAGTATGTTTCTAAGGTTTGGTTTGATTCTGACTCATTAACTGACAACCCACCTTCCGCAAGAATTGCAGAGGACAAGGCTTTGGCTTTTGAGTCAAACGTGCCTGCGGACACTACGCGATTATTTTTGTTGCGGAAGTAACCTGTGTGCCGTTTGTTTCGGGTAATTACATAAGCCATACACTTGCTCCTCTCTCGTTTAGGAAGTGTTAGTTAGTTGGCTTTGGAGACAACTTTCTTCTGCTTTGCACCCAAGCCTCTGCGGTTTCTGCTTTCCACACAGGAGTCCTCCCGAAGTAGTTGTCGGGTTTGGGAAGGGTGTTTAAGTTTCGATAGAGATAATTCTTTAACGTGCTTTGACTTATCCCTGCTTTTTCTGCTAAATCTTTTTGAGTTAGCCACTCTTGCATTTTTTGCTCCTTTCGTAAGCATGGCTACATCTTACCCAACTCGGTGTGTGCTTGTATAACCACAGCATGATTCTTCATAATCTCTGTAAGTTCTTTTGAAGCCTCCAGCATCATGTCTAAGAATCTTCCTGCGGTTACATAGTTAGTGGGTTGATACCCTGCGTCAACCATGTCAGCATAAACTTCGATAGCCAACTTTAAAGAAGCACCGCACAGGCTTAGTTGCCCAGCAAACTTTACATCTTCTTTAACACTATTCACTTACTTATTCCTTGCTTTGAAGGTTTCAAAATAATCTTCCTTGCCTTGAAGGATTCGAATAGTTTTTATAAGTTCTTTATTAACTCTAAGCAAGTTACGGTGAGCATTAACAGAGACAATCATAACTACGCAGGAACTTACAAGCGCAATCATAATTGCCAGTAAATCAGTTGTTTGTAGATACATTTGGCACTCCTTCTTTTATTTGAGTTTCCAACTCTTTGATTAAGAGTTGCTTCTTTACCATGTTTGCTTTTAGTTCTTCAACGTATTGAGTTAAGACAGGAGGGTATACGGTTATCTCTCTACGAGAGTGCACTCTTACTACCTTCCAGTCTCCCATGTCATAACCTCCACATAGTTTGTCCGCTTCTTCAGGGTCAAGCCAAAAGAAGATTTCATCATCAAGTGGGTGCTCTTCTTCTCTACCTTCCCACTCTGCTTGCTTTATTCCGAACGTAACCTTCTCTGTGTTGAGTGTTACTTTCTTTGTTATTGGGTCTGCTTTCCAACGAATGCTTGCTTTGATGATAGATAGTGTTGTCATAGCGTTGTCCTTTCTTCTTTAAGGGTTGGTTGATGGTGTGCTAACCACCAAGTTTTTGCGTATTCCAAAGTAGTGTCATTGAATTGGTAACACCATTTTTGTTTGTGGGTGTGATGAGCATTTAAATCTTGATTACCTGAATAGATAATTACCTTGCCACCATACTGATTAATGTCCATGAGTATGTTTTCCGCAGGTATTTCCCAGTCAAGTAGTTTGCCTACCCACTCTCTTACCCTGTCTTGTCTACAAGTTAAGCAAGAGCACTTAGGTTCTGTTTGGTGCGTTGCGACTTTAACTGTCATAAGTTCTTTTGCTGAACCTAGTTTCATACGATAACCCCATAAATAGGGATTTCAGGAAGTGGTGGTATAACTTCTTCTAGGTCTGTTAAAGAATAACTAGCAGACTTAACCTTTGTGGAATAGTTAGGAAGTTGTTCCAGTTCTTGTTCTCCCATTTCAACTTGTCTCACCCAGTTCTCTGCTTCTTCTTTAGAGTTAGCGTCAAACGTTATGATTCCATGATTTTCTTCGGCGTATCGAACTACGTATCTTGTCATGTTGCCTCCTATGCTTTCTTGTAGGTATAACTTACGGTGTATGTTTCTGTGTCTCTGTCATAGACACGAATTGAAGGGCATTTCTCGCCCCTAACTTTGTTAATGCACTTAAATACCGCAGGAGTATCTGTGCATTCCCAATGGTGTTCATGGCACTTCTTGCAATTACTTTCATCGCAATCACGATAGGTAATTTCAAGACAGGCTTCACAATAGGTTGCAAAGCATTCGCCACTCCCATGATTAAGTAAGTTCCAGTAAGAACAATCTCTCCATGATTCTTCAGCGTTACAACACTTACTAAGAGTCGGAACTCCTGTGCTTAACTCTCCTGTTTTCATGAAGACACCTTGATACAGAATGTTTCATCGTCTTTCCATGGAAGCGGTGTGATGAAGTAACCGATACGGTTTACGTAAGCACGTCCATTAACTATGTAAGTGCCTCCGTTGTCTCCGTCAACAAGAGTCCACACGTTGTGATAATCGCAAGCGTAAACAAAGGCTTGCTCTTCTCCGTATGTCTCAAAGAGAATCCCTACGCCATTCTCATCTTGCCATGAAGCGTTTTCATCAAGTGTGTTCCCTATCGGCTTGTATGTTTCTTGCCACTTCTCGTTAGTAATACGACGAGTTTTAGTTACCTGTGCTGTTAGTTGTGGTTTCATGTGTTCCCTCCTTTTTTTGTGTTGAGTGTTTGATACGGTTTGTTGCACGTGAGTGCCCAGCAGTCTTTCTGTATCCGTAACGAATCAAACGTAGATTAATTGCGCCAACAGTTAACCCAAGTTCTTTTGCGAGTGTGTATGTGCTTACTCCTAAGAGAGTCTGCTCATGTATTAAGCGTGTGAACTCTTCTGCTTCTGTTCTGTTCTTAGAACCTTTACCTCTAAGAAGAGTGGCAGTTGCATGAAGTTCTTTAAGAACTTTTAGTGCTTCAGGGTCAATAGGCGTTTTTCTATAAACAACCTTCTTGATACGAGCACGCTTTGGAACTGGGTGACTAGCAACTGAGAGCATGAGTTGGAACGGTGTTTGGTCGAGTTTATCTACGATTAACCTAATCATCTCTCGTGTCACACCAACAGCCTGCCCGATACTTTCAAGAGACCAGCCTTCTTCTTTTCTAAGTCTCCATACGTATTGGTTTCTTTCTTCTTTTGTCTTAAAAGAAGCAAAGATTAAATAAACTTCAGGAGTTAGCAACTGGTTCTTTACAGGTTGACCCTCTGTTATCTCTTTAATCTTCTTTACGTAATTGGGATTTATGCTTGGGTATTTCATAGTGACACCAACCCTTCTACTTGTTCAGCCGTTAAAGAAGTTATCATTCCGTTTGAATCCGTAGCAGAGTTAGTAACTACTACGTTACCTAACAGAACTGTTTCGTCATCTTTGCCAAACTCGTTAAGCCATAATTTTGTGGCGGTGAAGTTTGGAACTAACCCTAGGTTCTTAAAGCGTGCTTCTTCGTTAAACCATAGTGTTATGTTTTGAGAAGGTAGGCTCTTGCACTCAACGTATCCTTTGCATGTTGACTGTAAGAACTCTAACTGGTCTTGTGCTTTAACTTCTTGGACTGCTTTCGTTCCGTCTTCGTAAAAGATAACTGCCTTAACTTCTTTATAATTTACGTAAGCGTTGGAACTACCGCAAACCAAACACACAACTTCTTTATCGTTGCGTTCTGTATCTTCATTGAAGATGAAAGTCTCTCCGTATGGGTCGAATGGAGTTACTGACTCACAAGGTATGCACCATGTCCATTCGATGTTGTCAAACTTTCCGACGTAATCGAATACCCCATACTGCCCATGACGTGCATAGACTTCATTACACAAGTCGTAGATGTTTTTTGGTGCAGGTTTAGTTGCCACGATACTCCTCCTGTGTTTGAGCAAACTTGAATGGAGTGTAAGAAGGGTCGCTATTAATAATTCTTCCCAACTCTTCAAGTTCTGAGTCAGTAAAATTATCTATTGCTTCCCAGTCTTCTTTTGCCCATGAATCAGTATCAACAACACACAAGCCACTTGCCCAACCGTAGTTAGAATCTTTAGCGATGTATGTTGCTTTATCAAAGTCAACAACACGAATGTAAACTTCGCCGTCAACCTTAACAACTCCGTCAGCAATTAGAGATAGTCCTGCACCTGTAATTGCATTAGCGAGAGTGCTTAGTTCGATGTCTTCTTTTGAAGAGATAATTACTGCGATTTGTTTACTCATTAGATTGCCTTCTTTAAGGCTTCTTCATAAACTTCGCATTCAATTTCCCAAGAAGCGTTGCATAACTCTTCATGGTTCATTAACCTAAGTGCGAACCACGCCCATTGAATGTCTGTGAGTGGTGGGTTTTCTTTCTTTTCATTGTGGTTGCCTTCCACGTCTGTTTTTGTAAAAAACTCAGCACAGATTTTTTCTTCAGGATTGAGTTCTTTAAGATTTTCTATAAGTTCTTTTACGGTTGTTATCATGTTATGCCTCCTTTGATAGTCGTTGTTCTTCTTTAGTAATTAAAAAGAGAGCAAGACGAATGCCGTCTGCTTTGCCGTCTGTGTAGTGAAAGTTAGAATCTGCTCCGTCTTCAAGAGCATGGGTTATCTCCACACTCTTTAACTCGGAACGTAACTTCTTTCTGATGTTCTCAAGCGGTAGTTGAATCTCTTTAATTGCCATGTGCCACCTCTTTCTTTTGGTCTGCTTGTTCGAATACAAGTGCATACACAAGTGCATACACTTTTTGCATAGCGTCTGTATAACCTCTGTGATACTCATAGCCTCCAACAGGTTCTTCTTCACCAGTTGCTTCAGGTAAGTGCTTTTGTTGATTAATGATTTCAACTAAGACTTCTCCATGAATAATTTCATGAATCGGTGTTCCTAGTGCGAGCAGGTTTTTTTGTTGCGGAGTTGCATTCATACTGTTACCTCTTCTCTCTTCTTGTTTCATGATTGATACTTCCCAGCACACACAGCACCCATGCCTCTTGCAACAGATACTGCTCTTGTTAGTGCACGTCCACAATGAACACAGCAACCAAACTGCACGCTAAGTTCTATCGCTTTCGATAAAGTCAAACGATGTTCAGGCTTTAACGCAAAGAGCACCGATTGCTTTGTTGTGTCGTAATCGAATCCGTCATGATTACGATTGATTGTCCATACTTGGAGTTTGCGACTGTTCAAACCCATACGGATTTGATAGATAGAGTTGTTAAGAAGGTATGCACCAACTTCTTTTATCTCAGGTTCTAAAGACGGTGCGTCTTTGAGTTGTGTAATTAATCCACTTACTGAATCAATAGACAACTGCTCCAATACTGTTACACCTTCTTTTGCAAGTGTTGCAGAAAGTAAGGCTTTGCCTTCTTGCTTGTCCTGCACCAGTTTCCCTAGCAACCAAAGTTGCTTTGATGTTGCAAGACGAACAACGCCTGCTTTGTTTGGGCACTTAAGAAGATTAGCAATTAACTCAGTTGCTCCTTGCACGTTGAGTAATGCAAAGTCAGGAGTGTCATAAGAATGTTGCTTTGTATCAAGTAACTTCTTTATGAAGTTGGCTTGCTTCTCACTTGCATAGCGAACCTTGTATTCGCCGTATTGATTACCACCACGTGCACCAGCCTTACGATGTTTTGTTTTTGTAGCCATAGTTTTGCCTCCCTAGATTTTTTGTTGCGGATTGGGTTATGGATAGAGCAAGTCTTTGCAGAACGAACTCATCTGTTCAACAGGAACTTTGCATTCAGCAGGGGTAGTTGCATTGAATGCCCAAGCGATAAAGCATAAGAAGATTGCTACTACAACCAACCTTCTTATGCGGTATTTAGTTTGCATGTTCATCATGCACCTGCGTATTCATCTTCATGGATAAGCACAGGAGTTGCCATGTTTTTAAATCTGATTGCAACTTCTTTTGCTTGTGCATTATTAGTTGCAAGTAAAGATTGAAGAACAATAGTTAGTTGCTCATCATTGACTGACAAGATGTGTAGTGTCATGTGTTACTCCTCCTCATCTAGTTGGGTTGATAGTTCATGTGCGATTTGGTCTTGGATAATTGAATCTGCTTCATCATCATCAACGAATGCAAGTGCCTGTTGCCATACTTTGTCTGTCACTTCTGAATCAAACTTATCTTCAAACTCTTCTTTAGAGAAGAAGAGAACGTAGATTGAATCTGTATCTTTGAAGTTGTCATTGAGATTTACTTTCAGGTCTTTAACTGTAGTTATCATTTATTCCTCCTCAGTCGCTGTTACTTCTAGTAATTGAATGGCTGTGCCTACTGCAGACCACACGATTGCGTTGCGTAGATAAAGTTCCAAGTAACGTGTGAAGTCTTCTGTGTTGATTATCTTCTTTAAGGTTTGCACCTGTCTCTCATTCCAATTAATACGAATTGAAAGAGAGACAGGCGCAGTTAAAGAAGTTTTAGATTTACTCTTTCCAGAGTTTTTCATCGTGCTCTTCTTCATCAACTAAGTGTTGCAAAGTTTCAACAACAGAAGTCTTAGTTGAGTCGTAACGACTAACACCTTGTAAGTCGTTGTAAAACTTTTCATTGAGTGCATACCAACCCCACTCTGTGCTTCCAAACTTATAAACAACCCAGCGTAAATCTTCTGTAACGTAAACAGAAGAAGACTGACTTGCATTGTTTGGCAGAATTACTGTTGGATACTTACTTGTTTCATACTTCTTTAGAACGATTGTAGCCATTTATGCCACCTCTTCTTTCTTGTCGTAGACGAGTTCGATTAAACGTTCCATGTCACGTAAAGCAATACTTACTCGTGCATGAGCAGAATCTGAGTAGTAAGGCACTTCGATGTTTACGTCGTCGAATAACTTTCCACCCAGTAGTGACTTGATTGTGTTTGGCATAGTTAACTTTGCACGTTCTGCATGTTCTTGTATCTGTTTTTTCTTTGCACGAACGATTGCTTCTTGTGCTTCTTGTTCTGCACGTAGTCGCTTCTCTTCTGCTTCACGTGCATTCCACACACCTTGAACGATGTCAAAGCGTGCAACGACACTTGCAACTCGTGTGACGTAATAAAACGTCTCACCATTGTCGTCTGTAATTGTAAAGAGCAAACCAACTCCCTTTACTTCTTTCTTTGGTGCAGGAGAGAAGTCTGCTTCTTCTTTTGAAGGGCGAGTATCTTTCCAGTAATACTTATCTTTGGAGACAAGTTTTGCTTTGTAGATGTTGTGCTTCTGCACTTGGTTAAGGTCAACAGCATTACGCTTTGTGTATGTGAATGAGTTAAGAATTGCATACTCAACACCTGCTTCAAGTTCTGAAAGTTTCATAAGAAGTTACCTACTTTCTTTTGGTTGTTGGATTTTTTGTTGCGGGAAGATTGGGCAGGGCAGAGAGGGAAGTCTCTGCCCTGCGAGTTAGTTGGAGAGGCAACTACAACTAACTCTCTCATTGAGATACCAAGCGACGTGCGATTGCAGTTCGCACTAAGGATTGACCAAGAGACAAGATGTCTTTGGCTTCACCAATTCGTTTGATAATCTCAAAGTTATGTCTGCACCGTTCTAATCCTTCATTCGAAACTTCATTAGGATAGAGAAGTGCTTGGCAAGTAAGAACACCTGCCTCTTTCATTCTTCTTACAGACTCTTCCGCTTTATCTCCGCCCCATGCACCGTCAGTAATCATGAAGAGAATGCGGATTGGCTTATCTGTATTAGCAAGAATGTTTTGTGCATTCAAGATTGCAACTTCAGGTTGTGTTGTTCCACTTGCACCTGAATCTCTTACTGTTGTATCTGCTTTTTCATCAGCAGAATAAAGTAAGTGCGTATGTGAATCAAACGTGTAAACAGTTGTGCTTGCTTGCACCTTGTCTAAAGAACGTTTGATAGCCCACAAACTTTTGTATGCTTCTTTTGCATTGTGACCTTGCATTGAAGAAGAACGGTCAAGAAGAATAACTGCTTCGATTGCAGTTACGTCGTCACGACCACTCTGCCACTTGTTAAACAAAGTGCGAACACTTGCACCTTGCATGTAACGATTGGCATTTAACTTTCCACTTCGTTGCTCAGTTAACCATGAAGGGTCGTAGTTTGCTTTAAGTCTTTCTAACTCACGAGCAAACGAACGTTGCACAAGCACTAAGTCTGCAGTTGCAGATACAGAACGATAATCAGCACGTGATACCGACTCTGCATTAACAGTTCCCATAAGAGGTTTACCAACTACCTGCATTGATAACTTATTTAAGTTATCCATAAGGTCTTCAGTAACTGATTGAATAATCTCTTCCATGGTATCTGTAACTTCTTGTGAGTTTGCAGTTTTACTTTTACCACCAGCACCAGCATGACGGCTTAAGTTATCTGCTTCATAAGAATCATCAGACTCTGAATCATCATCAGAATCTTCAGCAACAGTTACGTCACCAAAGTCAGAAGAAGAATCGGAATCTTCTTTTGAATCTGAATCTGAATCATCATCATCTGAATCACCAGCACCATTACCGTTTGAATCTGAATCATCATCTGAATCATCTGCAGAATTATCTGCAGAAGAATTAGATTGTGAATCTTCTTCATCAGAATCTGAATCATCAGAATCAGAATCAGCAGAAGAAGATTGTGTATCTTCTTTATCTAATTCTTTTTCCTGCTTCTCAGCATTCTTACGGTCACGCTCTTGTTCACGTTTTGGTGCAGGTCGTGAATCAGAAGACTCATGACCATGGAATGGTCTCTCTTCATGACCGTTTGGGTCTGCAAGATTATCGCCCTGTAATAATTCTGCGAATCGTGCAATTAATTCTTTTGCACGTTCTGTATCGTCAGGGAATAACAGCAAACGGTATTCATCAATTACTTCACCAAGTGCAACTATGTTTTCTTGTTTTGCATAGTGCTTGCGTGCAAGTTGACGAATCTCAAGAGGCAAGTATCTGCGACCGCGTAACAACGGATACGCATTGTTGATTGCTTCAGGAGTATTAAGAATGAATTGTGCAACAGTTGCAGTCAACCAATTAACAGTTGAAGGGAATCTGCCAACCATAAGTGTTTCAATACGTTGGTCTTCTAACGCATTGAATGCTTTCCAGTAATTGTTTTCAATTACCCATAAGCAGATGTCAGAACCGTTACGTGGTGTGTAACGGACGTGTGCTAACTCGTGAAAGTCCAAGCCTTGGATTGATAACAAAGTTTGTGTATCAAACTTGTCACCTATCTTTGCTTCGTTAAAGAACACGTCGTTAGCACCTGACCAAGCAGGAGCACCGTCGGGTTGATTTACGATGTGCACTTTAATTGGGCGAAGTGCAATAACGGAATTAGCACGTTGAAACACTTGTGCTAATCGAAGTAATCTATCGCGCTTTTCGTTCTGTTGTTCTTGTGCTGTTAGTTGTTGCATGACTGCCTCTCAGTAGATTTTTTGTTGCGGATTTTTTTATAAAGAATGTTGCAAGAGTGCAGATTAATTATCTGCACCCTTGTCAACGTTAGGAGTATTGATTGCGACTTCATACTCTTCTGCGATGTTGGTGCTGTAAGCCTCCAACAACAACTTCACACTTGAACGCTCTTCTTCGTTGAAGTGATTAACAAAGCAACGAACAGCGAAGTCGAAGTTGTAAGTGATTACGTGATACTGAAAGCCCTTAAGAAGTCTGAGACTGATTGGTGTCTCATACTCTCCACGAACAGACTCTGCACGCATTTGCGTTGCAAGTTCCAGTAACGACTTTGACTTAATGATTTTCTTTTCAATAGTCGAGTCGTATTCGTAAACTAATTGAGTTGTGAATCTATCTGCAAACGCCTCATTTAATTTACGAGTTCCACGATAACCTGCGTTGTATGCACCGATGATAAGAAGTTCATCATGACCTTGAATAACTTCATTGTCGTTGCCACGCAAAGTAATCTGTCGCAACTTATCAAGTGCATTGTGCATGTCAGCAGAGCAACCTTCTTTAATGAATGAAAGTTCATCAAGAAGAACAACACCGCCGTATTTAAACGCAAGTGCTAACTCACCGTAAACAAACTTAAGTGTGCCGTCTGCTTGAGGTTCGAGTTGTCCTTTGTAATCAGAAGGTTCACTTGCAAGGTTCATTCCGATTGCATAGAACGGTAAACCTTTTGAAGAAGCGAATGCTTTTGCAGAAGTTGTTTTACCAGTTCCAGCGTGACCTTCTAACAACACGTTTTCTTTATTAATCAAAGCACGTTCGAAGATGTCAAACTCTTTTATACCGTCGAATGTGCGTTGAATGTAATTCGCAACTTCAGGGTCACTTGGTGAAGGCACATACTTGTTTTTAATCTCAAGTGGAATGTCTTCACGAACAACAACAGTTGCAATAGGAGCAACAGAAGCAGTTCTGATTGGTGCAGAAGCGATGTTGATTGGTTTGTAATTAACAGTTGCAGTTTTATCTGCACGACCGTCACTACGAAACTTCACAAGCGAATTGATGTCAGTTGCTAAGCAAGTATCAACGTCTGCAATAACGTCACTTAGTAATTGACCAGTAAGTGTTTTATCGCGTAGTGCGAATTGTTTTGTTAACTTCTGAATCATGTTGAATGCAGAGTTATCAGTAAACACGTCCTTGATGTCAGTTGGTGTAAGTGGTGAAGATAGAACAGAGCCAACAACTAATTCATTACCAAACTTATTAGTAGTGAATGAATCGTAAGTTGAATCAGTCCATGCGTTTGATACACCGCGACCGCCGTTGGTAACACGTGTCCAAACTTTTACACCGCGTTCGATGTCAGCAACAACTAGTTGTTGTCGAAGATAACCGAGTTCAGTTGTTTGTGAAGTTACCAAGACTGCGTAACCAGTTGTGATTGTTGTTGTAGTCATTTTTATTTTGCCTCCCTGTAGTTGTTGATTGCTTGTTGTAGTTCAGTTGTTGCCTCTTCTAAAAGAAGATTGTTCAAACGTATTTTGCGAATTGAATTACGTTTTGTATAACTGCGTTCTAATAGTTCGTCAGCAGTTAGGTATTTATCTTTTGTATCTTTGTATGTATTAGCCATGACTTCCCTTTCATAGTGTGTAGTTGGAATTAACTACACAAGGCGTATGACTAACAACGTGAAGTAGTTAGTCATACACCTTGCGTATTTAAGATTGAATGTAAGTAGAATAAATAAGATTGCAAGTAACCGTTTGAGTTTGTCGCACTTGGCGTAGTTACTAATTATTTATTGTGCAGTTCAATGCACCTTGAAGTCGTTAGCAATAGTTGCGATGTTGTAGAACCAACTATGTAAAAGTTTTGCTGTATAAATTATTTACTGAATCTAAAGAAGTTCGTTTGATTATGTAATCACGTAACTTGATTGATTGATTATAAAAAAATAAATAATTACTTTTACTCTCTCACCACGACTACGACCCTCGGGCTAACGACTTGAGGCAATTATGGCATGAGGTTCTGACGAACCGCAACTCCTGCCAAACTGAGCGTGTTTTGAGCGTGGGTGACGTGTCGGAATGGGGGTATTTACCGCCCATGGCGAATGAATGGTTAAAAAATTACGGGGCAACCAGAATGTTATTAATAGTATTAATTGTTAAAGAAGAATAGATAGATAAAGTAATTAGTAATTGCATAACTAATTGATTGTAAGTAATTACTAATACACGTCAACTAATACTTACTACACGCTGTTATCTCGGTTGCTCGGCAGGGACTATTTTGTGCGTCAATTTTAAAATTATTCGGGGTTACTAAAGAAGGTTGTTATTACTTCTTATAGATAAGAGATAGATAGATACATGTCGTAGGTAGATGATAGATAACTAATAGCACGTATCTATTGAATCAATTAATACGTAATAGATAGTGATTAGTAATGCGTTCAAGTAGTTAGTTGATTGCATGATTAAGTATCTGATAACAGCGTTCTAAAGTGAGTGTTTGGCTGGTGTTATTCGCACAGTCGCGTTGTTATAAAACACAGTAGCCAACGCAACTATCAAACGCACTATCAATAGTTAATTTATTTAATTAATTACACGTAGATAGAACACGTAATACAAGTGTAAGAAACAAGTTATTTAAATTGTAAAAGAAGTATGAACGTGACCCCCCACCCTTAAAAAGTGGCTTGTTTTTGGACCCCCAGATGAGAACCACGGTTGGACCCTGGGAGTTTAGGCAGTAGCCAAAGGGAGGAGGTGTCAAAATTCGGGGGTGAATCAAAACCTATCCAGTGTGCTATTCCACGGGACCATAGAGACCTTAAAGCCAGGGGATGTTGTTAAGCCTCGTGTAGGGCATGCTTGGGCTACATCGGACTTACAGGCTGCGTTGGACCATACTCGTGATAGAACGATTAGTGGCTATGGTGAAAAAGACGGCGGTGAATATCCTGTACATCATGGAAACGTCTATGAAGTCGAACCAGTCAATCCTACCTCAGTGACTTCACAAGTTATGTCAGGTACAAAGAAGGCAGTAGCCTCTAGTGAGGGTTTCAGGGTAAAGGGTCAAGTGGCTTCTGTAATAGGTCAGCCAGATAACCATGCAACTATCAAAAGAAGTTTCCCAGAGTTTGACCCTAGCAAAGAGTCCTATGTAAAAAATGGGCGAGACAGAGGACGCATTTGACTAGAGTTTACAAAACGTCTTCAAGGCAGTAGCCTATGGAGATGGAACTATTAGGACTTCGTATTACAAAGGCTCCCAAGCCTGCACCAGAGGTAGTCACTGTGACTTGTTATGGCTGTGCTCGCACATTCCGTACTGGAGCATCTAACGTACGTGTTTACAACTACTGCAACAGTTGCAAGTAGCCCTGCTCAGTAAAGGTAATCATTATGGCAATCATGCCCATTAACATTGGAACAGAACAACCAGCATGTGGATGTAGTGGATGCTCCTGCGGAGCGACCGAGGATAAGACCGAATCAAAAGAAGAGACCTATCAAGTAATTACTGAACTTTAAGCAATCCTGTTCCTCTCGGACAAGTCATAATAGTCCGATGCAGGACTCTCGTTATGAGGCTTGGAAGTGCAAGGTCTGTGGGAAGCAGTATGTAGTCCCTGACCTAGCACGTGGATGCGAAACCAAACATCATGATGAAGCAAAGGAACGGTTGAGTAAAGCACCACAATAGCCCTCGGGCGGTGCACAATAGTCTTATGGAAGATTGCAAAGACCCATCCTGTTCGTCGGCAGGACGTAGCCACGAGCACATACAACTCGATGAGCACTCTATTAACATGTATAAGGCTATTAGCAGTGCAGCCAAGATGCATGCAGCAGGTGCTGAGATTGAACGCACTCGTGCAGTAGACACACATTCTCACGCCGATTTACTTGACCACATGAAATCTCACAACGGTCATGGCATTGATTATGCTGAATGGCGTTCAGGTCATGAGGGCTATGATGACCATATCCCAGGAGTTCGTCCTAAAGACCCTAATGGTGGAGATGGAGATATGGATAGAATGTCTCACCGCGAATTAATCGCAGCCCATCACCACGACCATAATAAGTATTCAGAGGATTATCCTCATACTAATCTAGACGGGGAGCACTTCCATCACTAAATGTATTAAATGCGACCACGAGTTATATGATTCATCTTGTTGCTTTGAAGATAACTGTAAGTGTGTATGCGATAAGAAGGATGTCTAATGGGTGACATGTCTATTAACCTTAACCCGCAACAATTTAACCTAGGCGATGGTGCACCCAACCATATTGAGCCAGGCGCGGCGGTTCTTCCTAAATTTGAAAAAAGAGACCGTGCTCTTAAGGACCACATCTTTCATAGTCACATACAAACTAAAACATTTGCAGACGGGTCTGGTTCAGGTAAAATGTTCTCAGTACCAGAGGGTGTAACCGATGCTATTGCTTGGCATGAGTCTATGCACGCTAAGGGCGAGTTTGAACACCGAAGGTCTCACACCCACGAATAAATGATAGGGTTTGCTTATGTTAACCCGAATCAAAGAAGTGCTACTACCCCTGTTTTGCAAACATAAAAATACAATTCAAGCATCGTGTCCCTATACAATGAAGACTTACGCAATCTGTAAGAGATGTCTCGCTAAGAAGGTGGTCAATGAAATTCCGCAAACTTAAGTCTCCCGCAACAAAAACTATTGAGTTTCGTTTAAAGAAAGAGTTAGACGCACGAGTCTACTTAACTCCACAACCTGCGTATAACTTTGTTCCTGAATGGTTTAAGGATATGCCTCGGTATCAACACGGGGATAAAGAATTACACCTTCAACCTTCAAACTTAACTGCTAAGCACTGCGTTCCCTTAATGGACGGCTTTACAAGTGGCTACATGTTAGTAACTGCTTGTGACTTAGAGGTTAAGCCTGTTGAAAAGGTACTTCCTGCCGAAATGCTTAACGACCCAAACATTACAATAAACGCACCAGCACCAATTATTAATCAGTCTTACCCAAGTATGCCAATCATTCAACATCGAGATTATGAGTTGGCTAAAGATATTCCTACACCTGAAGGTTACTACCCAGGTGTTTGGACTTGGAGTACGCCAAATCAAATCATTACTCCTCCAGGTTATAGCGTTTGGTTTATGCATCCTGCAAATAGATACGATTTGCCGTTTATTACTAGTAGCGGAGTTATTGACTGCGATAAAAACGGTGGCTATGGCGGATACATCCCCTTCTTCTTACGTAAGGGTTTTGAAGGCCTTATTCCTAAAGGCACTCCTATTATTCAGATTTTCCCTTTTAAGCGTGAAAATTGGGAGAAGTACGACTCTCCTGAGATAGAAAACCTTATGGGTCCACTGCAGCAAACAACTGTTGGAGTTGGTTTCTACAGAAACAATGCTTGGACGAAGAAGTCTTATAAATGAAATTAGATTCTATTGTTGTTGTCGGTGGTGGAACCTCTGGGTGGATGACAGCCTCTACCTTAGTAAGGGCCTACCCAGATAAAAAAATAACAGTTATTGAGTCTAAAGATGTTCCTACCATCGGTGTAGGAGAGTCTACTGTGGGTGGCATTAGAAAATGGGCACAGTACGTCGGATTAAGAGACGAAACTTTTTTTGCCAAAACTGATGCCACAATTAAGATGAGCATTAAGTTTAATGATTTTTACAAAAAAGACTCTGGGGGCTTCCACTATCCCTTTGGTTTTCCCATGAAAGATAGGGAGCGTAATCCTTTTGCAGATTGGCACTTAAAGAAGTACTTCTACCCTAAAACTCCAGTAGAGGATTTAGTCCGTTGTTTATTTCCTGCATCTGCTTTGTTTGAAACAGACAAGTATTCAGAGAACCTAAACGGCGAGTTTGATAACTTTAATCCTAACGATGACATTGCTTATCATTTTGATGCTGCAAAATTTGGTCTTTATCTTCGTGATGAATACTGTGTTCCCAAAGGTGTCAAACATATTGTAGGAACTGTTGTTTCTATTACTCAAGACGAAGATGGTATTACTGGGTTGGTCACAGACTCGGGTGAAACCCTTGTTGCTGACCTCTATGTTGACTGTACTGGATTTAAAAGTCTTTTGCTTGGTGGTGCTCTAGAAGAGCCATTCACCCCTTACTCTGACTTACTACCTAATAATCGTGCTTGGGCAGCACAGATTCCTCACAAGAACCCTGATGCTGAGGTTCAAGGGTTTACTAATTGCACAGCAATTGAAAATGGTTGGTGTTGGAATACCCCACTGTTTTCTCGAATTGGTGCTGGTTACGTATACTCAGACAAATTCGTTGACCCTGAGACTGCCAAAGAAGAGTTTAAGCAATACTTAATGTCCGACAAGATAGTTGTCCCACGCACTCGTGAAGAAGTAGACTCGTTTAAATACAATGACGTTCCGTTCAAGGTGGGTATGTATGAACGAACTTTTGTAAAGAACGTTGTAGCAATTGGTTTATCTGCTGCTTTTATTGAGCCTTTAGAAAGCAATGCTCTGTATAGTGTTCACGAATTTCTCTTTTACTTAATTGATACGTTATCTCGCGGAGAAATATCTCAATGGGATAGGGATATGTACAACACAAGTACTAAAAAAACCTTTGATGGTTTTGCTAAGTTTGTTGCTTTGCATTACGCACTGTCTCATCGGGATGACACCCCTTATTGGAAAGCACTATTAAATAAGAATTATGTTGATAAACAAGGAAATTCTTATTTTCCTTCCGTGGATAAAGTCGATTACTTTTGGGATATGAATTACCGATACATGCATGCTTGGTATCATCCTGAAGGCCAAGGAGGAAATACGTATATTGCAACAGGTCTACGCTTAGATATGATTACTGAGTATAGATTCTTAAACATACAGAAACAACAAGGAAGAGACATAAGAAAAGAAAACAGTGAGATTGTTGCTTCTTGGGAAGACAGAAAAAACAAGTGGGCTAAAAACGCTTTAGAAGCACCTACTCTTCGTCAATACTTACAAGGCAAATTCTATACAAAGGAGCAAGATGTTTAAAAGACCTTCAAAAAAAAGAACTGTTGAATTTCGTCGTAGACCACGATTACCTGAAGCGATATTTCCTTTTCCAACTCCTTCAACCAGGGTCGTTCCGTCGTGGTACAGAGATATGCCCTTGTATACACGTGGTGGTACAAAGCCTGAATTAGAGCCTGGAAATTCAAGTCCTAAGTCCTGTATGCCTTTATTAGATGCACTAACGGCTGGGTATATGTTTGTAACTCCTCATGACATAGAAGTAAGAATTTACGATAATCCAAATCAACCTATGCTTGAGTACGGATACAAAGGACCCTCTATTATCAAAACAAGAGGGTTAGATTTAGCAGGAATGATGCCAAGTCCAAACGGATTTACACCAGGCATTTACATTTGGCATACTGCTTTTGAAGCAATTACTCCTCCTGGATACAGCATGCTTTACACACACCCATTAAATCAAGATAACCTTCCCTTCAGAACATCTTCAGGAATTATGGATACAGACATTTACGGTCATTCAGGCTCTATTCCTTTTTCTATAAAAATTGGTTTTGAAGGCATTATCCCTAAAGGAACGCCGTTCCTACAGATGATTCCAATAAAAAGAGAATCGTGGCAAGCAGTTAACTCTCCAATTGAAGAGGACGAAGGAGTTACCGCAATTCCTCGTACAACTATTAGAGGTTTTTACCGTGACAACTGGTGGCAGAAGAAGGAGTACAAGTGAGACACGAATTTAAAATACGAGGTTGGTGGTTCAGTTGGGGCTGGAAATTCAACGGGCTTGCCATTGGGTTTTCTATAGACAAGTATGGCTTCTCTCTTGACTTACCCTTTATTTGGTTTGGTATTGAGTTTTAGAGAAAATGCTTTGCTATTGCAGTTGTAGCAAGTATGCACCACGCAATATTGAAGTAAATGATTGTGGGTAGGGTTTTTATTGTTGATGTAAAAATCAATGCTAAAGAAGAAGCCAAAGCAAAGAGGTAAAGCCACCACCACTGTTTACCAAACAAAAGTCCTGGAACAATGATGCATAGTTTTGTTGAAAACGCCCAAAACTCAATGGTGTTAACTTTGTTCCAATAGGACTTAGTAAATAACTGTTTTGTAACAATAGGAACTTCTTTAATCTTCATTCATAGCCTTATATTCGGGAGAATCAACAGGACAAGGAACTGTAACACGTGCTCCGCATTCGTAGCATTCTGCCTCTGTCCCCCACATAGCAATATCATAATTTTCAAAAGCAGCCATCACTTTAAAGGTCCGAGATTGACATACGGGGCATTCATGGGTAGGAATGCCTCTAAAATCAATACCTGCCATTTCACTCATTTGTCCAGTCTAGTGCTAGGCTTTTCTTTATCCCCGTAAACTAAGGAGAACTTATGAAAAAAACGTATTACTTTAAGGTCGCAAAAAATCTTGATAAAGGTGGAGCATGGCTTGCTTCTTACTCAATCAAGGAGCCAGAAGTGCCTAATGATGGCGCAGTAAAAGGTTGTGCAGCATTCTCAAGTGCAGCACCTGCCAAAAGATGGTCAGCAACCATTGTTGGGCGAAATCGCCTAACTTGGGTAGTTACAGAGGACAAAAAGAGCATGACAGCCTCTTTAGAGGTCAAGGCTTAGGCCTAACCACCCTTTAATTGTCAGGGGGTCAGGGTAGAATAGTCCTTGACCCCCTTACCAAAATATTAAGGATAACGCCTGTGACAACGATAATTGGATTACAGCAAAAAGATAAATGCGTTATCTATGCAGATGCACAAACTACAGATGGTCAAGGACGAACATTTTCTCACCCACAGATGTCGAAAATTTCTCGACGCGGTGATTATTTAATTGCAGGAGCGGGAGAAGCCTTTCCTTGCGATGTAGCACAACATATTTGGAACCCACCATCTCCTACAGAAAGAGATGTTAAAGACCTCTATCATTTTATGATTGCAAAGGTTGTTCCTTCTCTACGCACTTGCTTAATAGACAACGGGTATAAGTTTGAAGAAGACGGCGATGGTGAATACCGCTTTCAATTCCTAATCGCTGTAGGTGGAACACTCTTTGCGATAGAAGATGACCTCTCAGTGGGAATCCGTAGCGATGGTCTCTACGGAGTTGGAAATGGTGCTAAGTATGCAATTGGGGCACTTTCAGCAGGTGCTGCTCCTCTCAAGGCTATGAAGATTGCAGAACACCAAGATGCTTGGACCTCTGGACCTTTTCAAAAGAAAGAGCAGTACAAATACATCTAAAGCCTTTACAATTCCTGTATGGCAAAAAAAGTACCTACCAGAGACGCATCTGGACCTATATCTCGTCGTGAGGCTTTTGTAAGTCATGGCGCATTATCTGCTCGTGGTCATTCAGGACCTGCAGACTCTATGATTTTTGGTGAACTACCTCAAGACCAACGAGAAACTATTAGTAAGTTACCTGACATCAACTACGTGGTTAGTTCATACAACACACCTATCGGTGTTCATAGCCATTCTCAAGGTTGGGTAATTCCAAACACTAAGTATTCTCGAACAACTTCAAAGCACCAGTCACAACTACGACGAGGTGCAGCAGATTCTGGTAGCCCTGTTAAATATACGTAGATAGGAACAGTATGTCATTTTTAAAAATAGCGTTAGCGTTCTGTCTTACAATCGCGCTATCAAGTTGTGGGTATAGCGGTTCTTTTAGATACCCTTGCCAAGACCCAAAAAACTGGGAAACCGCAGAGTGTAAACCGCCTATTTGCACCGCAACACAAACTTGTCCTATAGACTTAGTAAAGATACCTCAACCAGAAGGAACACCAAATGCGTAGAGAAAAACTAACACCACAAGACTTAGATGCAAGATTAAAGTTTGTTCTAGGAATAACGCTAGGAACAATCTTATTATGTACATCACTCGGCATCCTTTACGGTCTTTTATTTGTAACGCAGCCTATTGGAGCACAGTCAGAGAATGACAAGATGTTCTTTAATGTTTTGGGAAGTATCGCAACATTTATTACAGGAACCCTCGCAGGTATCCTCATTGGTTCATCTGGTGCTAAAGATGTTATGACAGCACAGTTAGCAAACAAAGAGATGGATGCCAAAAATACTCAGGCAGATAAAAAATTAGAAGCAGAGATTGATGCTACAGCAGCACGTCTTGCAGCAAAGCCAGATGGTGCAATGCCAGAGGAACAACCTGTTGATGCAGATTGGGACAAAGATTAATGGCGGAGCAAGGAACAGCAGCACGTTTAATCGAAGTTGCTAAAGCGGAACTTGGAACCATTGAAGGTCCTAAAGATAACGAGACTAAGTACGGTGCTTTCACCAAAGCAAACTTCCAACCATGGTGCGGAAGTTTCGTAAACTGGTGCGGGAACGAAAGTGCCGTAAAGATTCCTAATACTGTTTACACTCCAAGTGGTGCACAGGCTTTTAAAAAGGCTGGCTCATGGATTGATGGAGATGTTGCAGACCCAGAACCAGGAGATATTGCGTATTTTGATTTCCCCTCAGATGGTGTCGATAGAATTTCTCACGTTGGAATTGTTGTAAAAGACAATGAAGATGGCACCGTTTGGTGTATAGAGGGAAACACATCTTCTAAGAAGTCTGGAAGCCAAAGAAATGGCGGAGAAGTGTGCAAGCAACTTCGTGCCTTTAAGAAGAATAAGGCTGGAGTAATGATTTCTATTGTTGGCTTTGGTCGTCCTAAGTTTAAAGCAGCAGGAGCAGCAGCAACCTCTGACAAATGTCCTACATGCGGTAAGTAGTATGACTCTTCCAAGTAAAAAGGCAAAAGTTTACGGACCTTATAAAGGTTCTAAGCAAAATGGTGGGCGTTCTATTGTTGTTAAGTATGACCCTAAGAGTCAGAAAACAACTTCAACTAATGCTGCCCGCCACAAAAAAGAAACTTCTTTAGGAAGAAAACTCGGTAAGAAGGAACATGTAGACCACGCAGATAACAACCATAAGAATGAATCTTCATCTAACCTTAAGGTAATGTCTGCAAGTAAAAATATTGGCAAAGGCAACCAAAACAGAAAGAAGAAATAATGAACGCAAAAGACCGTTGTGACCGTTGTGGTGCAGCAGCCATGGTGCGGTTTACTCTTCTAAGTGGAGAACTTCTTTTCTGTGGACATCACTCTAAAGAATTTGGTTCTTCTTTAAAGAAGTCTGCTTTAACTATCGAAGACCCAGAATCAATCCTTCATCCCGCTATGGCTTCTTTATGAGTAACCTAAGTAACTCTCAATTTGCTAAAGCGGTTGAGGAAGAAGAAAATATTCGACGAAGAGGTTTAATGAACTCTGGCACAGGGTTTGTTGGTAATGGCTTCTATTGGGGAATGTATCCCACATACACAGGTTCAACAAGTGGCTACGGCGGTTATCTAACTACCGCTCAGAATCCTCCTGTTTCAGATTCAGATAGCGGTGCTTCAACAACAGGAGATGCTTCTGGTTCAATGGGTGCTGGTGACGCTGGTGGGAGTGGTGGCTTTTAAATAGGCCCCTGGTTTTTCCCCGAAAGACGTATAAGCACGCCGAAAAACCAAGGGCCTAACTTCTTTTAGCGGAAGCACTAAAAGGTTATCATACTTCTTTTGCCAAGGTAGTTGACTCAAGTAACTTCGGCAGGTTATTCTGATGCTATGACTATAAACCCGAAACTAGTTATACCTCTATTAGTTCTACCCCTATTAACTGGGTGTTCAATGAATGCCCCCATGGACATAACAGTCCCAGTCGATGTACACGACAACACTTTTAATAATGGTCCTGGAACAAGCATTCCAAATGGAATCAATGGTCAGACCACTATTGAGAATCCTATAGACGATGTAAACCCAAATGCACCACAAGATATTCCAGATGCATGGAGTGAAGGTAGTGTAGATACTCCAGAACCAATTCCGTTACCAACCCCACAGGGTTAATTTAAATAACTTGTAGGTTTAACTCACCTACAAGTTATTTTTTTGCTTCAATTAGGTTCTAACTTACACAATATGTAACTTAACTCTTAGCACTAACTCGACACTACCCACATTAGTCGAGAGGGCTTTTTTAATTGCTGAAGAGAGCAATCGCGGTATTTTTTACTACCGCCCTATTTGTATTTATCTACTCCATTTTAGGTATTGACACTGCTTCTGCAGAAGAACCAGTCGTAGTTCAAACTACTCCTGCATCAAATACCGTTCTTGCTCAAATCGATACAGCAACAGCCGTTATAGCAGTTGCTCAAGAAAAAATAGTCAGTGCTAACACAGAAGTAACAGCAGCAGCATCAACCCTTAGTACAGCAACCACAACTGCTGCTCCCTCTGTTGTAGCAGATACAACTGTTGTGGCTGCGGTTGCAACAGCACAGACTGCGGTAGTAGCAGCACAGACTGCGGTAGTAGCAGCAGAATCAGCCACAGTTGTAGCCGTTCAAGCAGTAGCAGCAGTTGAGTCACAAACAGCAGTAGTCGCCGTAGTAACGCAGGACGTTACTACTGCAACCGCAGTTGTTGCTACAGCCACAGCAGCAGTTGAGTCACAAACAGCAGTAGTAGCAGTTGCAACAACTAACCTAACTACTGCTCAAACTACATTGACCGCTCTTCAGAATACCCCTTCAGATAGCAAAACCTATACAACCGAAGGCTATGTAGCCCCTGTTGCACCAGAGACCCCAACTGTTACTACAACCACTCTTCCAGTTATGTACGACGCATCAACTAAAATTCAAACCCCGTTTGATATTAAAGTGGGTGATACCGTATACAACGGTCAAGGTGCAGATAGCCAAATTTATGTAACCTCAAAAGCAACTATAACCTTTGGTACTGGCGACCATATCTGGTGGGACTTCCCTAATGGACCAAGCATCTCAGTATTTGCCAGCGACTATATGAATGCTGGTCAAGGCACATCTACTGTAGTAACCACCACAGATACAACTTTACAAGTTGATTGGAACCTTAAGAAGTTTGGTGACAGCAACAGTCCTATAACCAACGTTA
>Ga0209444_10000344_pt1 | contig 25195 bp, 25 predicted proteins | sample LauGreFaBDMM15DN_2_FD_188215 | JGI IMG/M metagenome (GOLD analysis project Ga0209444, IMG submission 188215) | Freshwater lake microbial communities from Lake Michigan, USA - Fa13.BD.MM15.DN (SPAdes) (version 2) | ecosystem: Environmental > Aquatic > Freshwater > Lake | place: Lake Michigan... | reverse complement strand
GTTCCACCGGCTGGTTCAATCACGGTTTTATCTCCAAAACCGCCTACTTTATCGCTAACTAGAGTGGCTAATCTAAGTGCTAGATCGGTTGGAGTATAGAACTGCTCTTTACCAGTTGTTCTGCGATTACCTGGGCGCACTTTGACGCTCTTGGCGGGGTTCATTCCTCAAGGATATCAGTTTCGGTCAATAGACTAGAAGGCTGTGGCTAGTTAAGAGCCCCCAAAACTTAGATAGAAGGACACAACGCTGTGCCAAAAGAATCAGCCAAAAAAGCCTTGCCCGAGGCAATGATTACTGCAACCGACCTCACCAAGAAGTACGGTGACTTCGTTGCTGTCGATGGTGTGAACTTCACTGTTCGTAGAGGTGAATCCTTCGGGCTACTAGGACCTAACGGTGCGGGTAAATCAACCACCATGAAGATGATTGCTGCTACCAGCCAAAGAACCGGTGGTGATTTGGTCATTCTAGGTAAAGACCCAAACACTCAAGGACCTGAGATCAGAGCACACCTAGGTGTTGTCCCACAGCAGGACAATCTCGATCGTGAGCTAAAGGTTTGGGAGAACCTAATGGTTTACGGTCGTTACTTCGGGCTTAGCCGTAAATGGCTAAAGGGAAAGATTGAAGAGCTTCTAGAGTTTGCTCAGTTAGTTGAGAAGCGCAACAACAAGACTGAAGAACTCTCTGGTGGTATGAAGAGAAGACTCACCATCGCCAGAGGTTTGATTAATGAACCTGAGATTCTTCTTTTGGATGAACCAACCACAGGTCTTGATCCTCAGGCTAGACACATCCTTTGGGACAGATTGTTCAGACTAAAGGAACAGGGTGTGACTTTGGTTATCACCACCCACTATATGGATGAGGCTGAACAGCTCTGTGACCGTTTGATGGTTATGGATAAGGGCAAGATCATGGCTGAGGGTTCACCTGCAGAACTAATCAAGAAATATTCCAGCAAGGAAGTTCTTGAAGTTCGTTTCGGAAGTGAAAACAACGTTGTCTTCGCTGAGAAGCTAAAGGGTATTGGTGAGCGTCTAGAAGTGCTACCTGACCGAATCTTGGTCTATGCGCAATCAGGTGAGAAGTGTCTAGAACAAATTGTGAAGCTAGGACTTGAACCAGTTACCTCACTGGTTCGTAGATCATCTCTTGAGGATGTCTTCCTTCGCCTAACTGGAAGAACCTTGGTCGAGTAATGTCTCTTGATGTCAGATCTGAAACTAAGGTGAACTGGGTAGGAGCAGCCAAGCTAGTTGATCCTCAGGTGAGCATTCGTTTCGGTGCTCTCTTTGTTGCTGAGAACAGAATCCGCAAGATGATTAAGTGGTGGGCAAGCATTCTTGCCTTTGGTATCGGTAACCCTAGTTTGTATTTGCTTTCTATCGGTATCGGTGTTGGCACTCTAGTTGATTCATCCCTTGGCCCTAACGCCATTGATGGGGTTAGCTACCTGACCTTCCTAGCCCCAGCACTCCTAGCAACAGCAGGTATTCAAGGAGCGATGGATGAGGTTACCTGGCCTACCCTAGAAGGTTTTGTCTGGGATAGAACATTCTTCTCAATGAACTCAACTGCTATTACCGGTAAGCAGATTGTTGATGGCATCATGCTGGCAGCAATGGCTCGCTGTGTGCTTCAGGTGTTTATGTATGAGTTGTGTCTTTTAGCCTTTGGAGCCATTACCTGGGAGTCAATTCCGATCTTGTTACTTGTTTCAGCAACAGCAGGATTTGGCTTTGCTGCAATCATGCTCGGCTTATCTGCGAGCATCAAAGATGACGATGGCATGTTCGCTCTGATCGGAAGATTTGTAATCACTCCGATGTTTATGTTCTCTGGAACTTTCTACCCAATTACTTCAATGCCTATCTATCTGCAGTGGATTGGTTGGATTTCCCCTCAGTGGCATGCGACCAACTTAGGTAGAGCCATGTCCTATGGCATGCCTATTGAGTCTTGGTTGTTGTATGTGCACTGGGGTTTGATGTTGGTGATGGCTGTTGTAGGTATTACCTGGTCACACCGAATCTTTGTGAAGAGGTTAGCTAAATGAGTTTGATCAATACAGCTGTTGATTCAGCTATCGCAATCGCTGAGAAGCGAAAAGGCAAGATGGGCGCTGGTGTTTACTCCGGTAGACCAGGCGTTGTCCTAGAGCGTGGATATTATGCTCTGAAGTCTTCAACCTGGATGGTAGTCGCCTCTGGCTTTGTTGAGCCAGTGTTCTATCTACTGGCATTTGGTTATGGAATTGGTCAGTTCATTGATGGCACCACCGATGGTGCTGGAAATCCAATTACCTATGCTCAGTTCATCGCTCCTGCTCTTTTAGCTACCTCAGCGATGAACGGTGCTATCTATGACTCAACCTGGAATGTGTTCTTCAAGATGCACTTCGGCAAGGTCTATAACGGGATGCTCTCAACTTCGATGGGCACTCTAGATGTTGCTCTTGGTGAGATTGGTTGGGCACTTCTGAGAGGTCTTGCATATGCAATTGGGTTTATGGCTGTTGTCTCTGGAATGGGATTGATTCCATCTATCTGGGGATTGCTAGCTATTCCTGCAGCTGTATTGGTTGCCTTTGGGTTTGCCTCTGTTGGTATGGGTGTTACCAGTTACCTGAAGAACCATCAGCAGATGCAGTGGATCCAGTTTGTGATGCTACCGATGTTCTTGTTCTCTGGAACCTTCTACCCACTTAGCATCTACCCAGAGGTAGTGCAGTGGTTTATTCAAGCTCTGCCACTGTGGCAAGCAATTGAATTGATCAGAGGGCTAACTCTAGGTGTTTTGAACTGGGCGATGCTAGGCCATGCCCTGTACTTCGTCGCAATGATAATCGGCGGGCTGTATTTCACAACCCGCCGACTAACTGCTCTGTTCTTGCGTTAGTTAGTCCCCAGAAACAGATCCAAAGATTGCCAGCACGATGTTCAGTGTGGTTAGCCCTACAATTGCTGGAACTGCCCAGACCGGAGGGTTCTCCTTTTTGCGGAATGTGTATGCGATGAAGAATATTGCTGTCAATGAAATGCTCTTTAGAGCAATCACAACTGCGTTTAACTTGCTTGGGTCAACCGCTAGACCTGCCATGGCAAGACCGGTTGCCAGCATTAGGTAAGAACCGTGCAGGATGCCAGGGGATACCTTGATGCCCTTGGTTAGATCTTTCATGTTGTTGAAGAAGCCGGCTAGCAATACTGCAATACCTAGGATGTGCAGTACTAAGAAAATGTGGATTAGTAATTCTTTAGTTGAATCGTCCATGACGCTCATTTCTGTTTAGGTAACAGAAATAGTCTATGAGCGAAGCATTGCCATACTGATAGCAGCCTCGACTGCTTCTGCACCCTTATCTTCTTTGCTGTTTGGTAATCCAGCTCTATCTAGAGCCTGCTGCAGGTTGTCTACGGTTAGTAATCCAAAGCCAATGGGGGTGTCTGTTTCCAGTTGAACTTGGGTAAGACCAGCAGTTGCTGAGTCACAGACAAAGTCAAAGTGAGGGGTTTCACCCTTGATTACAACACCTAGAGCAATGACAACGTCAGCACCATCGTCGATAGCCCACTTAGCTGCTAGCGGTAGTTCAAAGGCACCCGGCACTTTGATGATTGAGTAAACATCGTTACCAGCTGCTTTTAGAGATCTCTCTGCACCAGCAAGTAGTGCGTCAGCAATCTCGGTGTGCCAAGAGGTGACGATGATTGTTACTGCAAGATCTCTTGCATCGATTTCTAGTTTTGGGGCGTGACCAGACATTACTGCTCCATTTCTGCGATGATCTCAGGTAGGCGGTGACCCATCTTTGATCTCTTTGTTTCTAGGTAGCCAAGGTTCTGAATTGCTTCACCAACGATGACTGGAACGTATGAGGTAACTGGGATACCAGCTTCAGTTAGGAAGTTAGCCTTAGCTGGGTTATTTGTCATTAGTCTTACGCTCTTGACCCCGAGCTCTCTGAGAATAGAAACTGCGGCACCATATTCTCTAGCTTCTGAAGGAAGACCTAGAGCTAGGTTGGCCTCAACTGTGTCGAGTCCCTGTTCTTGAAGGGCATAGGCCTTGAGCTTGTTTAAAAGACCAATACCGCGACCTTCTTGACCTCTTAGGTAGATAACAATTCCACCGTTAGGGTCAGCTTCAATCATGTCCATTGCATATTGCAACTGAGGTCCACATTCACACTTCAATGAACCAAATGCTTCACCGGTAATACATTCGCTGTGAAGGCGAACTAGAACTTCTTTACCGGTTGGGTTGCCTTTGATGATGGCAACGTGATCTGCACCGGTTTTGATGTCGTAATAACCACGTAGCTTGAATGTTCCATGAATAGTTGGGACGTTAGCTTCTGCTTCGAAACGAATTCTGTTGTTAGGTGTGGTTACCAACTGAATTGAGTTCAGTTCTAGATACTCAACCAGTTGAGCAACTGTGATCAGAACAATGCCTTCGCTCTCGCCAACCTGAACCAAGTCATCAAATCTCATCATTGAACCGTCTTGGTTCACCATCTCGCCGATGATTGCAACAGGGGATAGACCAGCAAGCTTTAGTAGATCAACTGCTGCTTCAGTGTGACCACGTCTACCAAAGACTCCGTGTGGGTGAGCACGTAGTGGCAGGATGTGACCTGGTCTAATTAGTGATTCGGGACCAGCAGTGCTACTAGCTAGAGTTCTAGCGGTTAGAGCACGATCAGCGGCCGAGATACCGGTGCTCTCACGAGCGGCAGCGTCAACGGTAACGGTGTAGTTGGTTGCGTGTGGGTCTTGGTTGTTGGTTGTCATCAGAGGAAGCTCTAGCTGGTTAGCAGTGTGTTCATCCATCGGAGCACAGAGGTAACCAGAGGTCCTGTTTACAAACCAAGCCATCCACTCGGTAGTCATGAACTCCGCTGCCATGATGGCATCGCCCTCATTTTCACGATTCTCATCGTCCGCTACAAGAACAGGCTTACCTGAACGTAAGGCCTCTAGTGCCTGTTCGATAGTTGCAAGTGCCATTAGTTGTTTCTGCTTTCTAGTAGTCGTTCGATGTGCTTGGCCATGATGTCAACTTCAACGTTGACCTTGTCGCCTGGGCTCTTATAGCCAAGGGTTGTTACCTTCAGTGTCTCTGGAATCAAGGAAAGACCAACAAAGTCTTCACCCAGTTCATTTACTGTCAGTGAGATGCCGTCTAGGGTGATTGAACCCTTCAGCACTACATACTTCATTAGTTCAACTGGGATTCTGATCCTTACCCAGTCCCAGTTCTCACTAGCTTCTCTAGAGATAAACTCACCAACACCATCAACGTGTCCCTGAACATGGTGTCCACCAAAACGAGTGTTCATGGTCATCGCACGCTCTAGGTTAATGACATCACCAACCTTCACACCGTTCATGCTGGTTAGTCTGATGGTCTCGTGCATCACATCTGCCGTGAAGGTGCCATTCTCAATCTCAATCGCGGTCAAACAGGTTCCACTGCAGGCAATGGAGTCACCGCGCTTTACATCGCTGGTAACCAGGTGTCCTTCAATGGTTAGTCTCAGCGCATCTGGCTGTTCTTCGATAGCCACTACCTTGCCCAGTTCTTCAATGATTCCGGTAAACATTAGTTCTCTCCTTTTGGTGTGGCTCTAATAAACAAATCAGCACCTAGCTGTTTGATTTCAACAAAGTTCAACTGCAAAGCATCAGCCATGGTGTTGATACCGATATCGGTAACGGCAACGTTGCTGCCACCAAGTAGTAGTGGTGCTTGATAGATCAGTACTTCATCAAATAGCCCCTGCTGAATAAATTCACTGGCTATCTCAGCTCCACCTTCAACCAGGACATGTCTTGTTCCTCTAACCCAGAGCTGAGAGAGCACATCATTCAAATCATGAGTCTTCAGTTGAACCGTTGGAGCTTCTTCATTGAAGACTCTAAGGTCAGGGGAGAGTTCACTCTTACCAACAACAACACGGAGTGGTTGGTGTTCGTATCTAGAACCATCTGGCTTACGAGCAGTTAGGTCTGGGTTGTCGTATTTGACTGTGCCGGTACCAACCAAGATTGCATCTAACTGAGATCTTCTGAAGTGGACATCTTCTCTAGCCTCAGATCCAGTAATCCATTTACTGGTCTTATCGCTAGCAGCACTTCTACCATCAAGGGTCTGAGCCCACTTCAAGGTAATAAAAGGTCTCTGCTTCTGCATTGCAGTTAGCCAGATACGGCCCTGCTCTTTGGCCTGCTCCTCTAGAACTCCGAAGATAACTTCAACACCGGCATCTTTGAGAGTCTGTGCTCCATTAGCTGATTCATTACCTGGATCCTTAGTTGCGTAAACAACACGAGAAATACCAGCGGCAATTAGTGCTTGAGCACATGGACCAGTTCTGCCCGTGTGATTACATGGCTCTAAGGTGACAACAGCAGTTGAACCTTCAGGAACGCTAGCTAGCTTGCTAAGAGCATCAACTTCAGCGTGAGGAGTTCCAGAGCCCTTGTGAAAGCCTTCAGCAATAACATGCAAATCTTTATCGAGGATGAGAGCGCCAACCTGAGGGTTGACTCCATAGGCTGGGCCGAGTGCAGCTAGCTCAAGTGCACGGCGCATCGCCGGTTCAAACACACTGAGATATGTCATCCCGAGCCTTCCTAAAAGAAGCTCCTCGGGGCACGGTCGGCAGGCGACCAAAGGCCAAACCCTTAAAAGGGCTAGCCTTCTGTTCTTCTACCATCCGGACTTTAACCGTCGGTTCTGGAGTTTCACCAGATCAACCGCCAAACCACCTAAAGGTGTTGCCAATAAAGGCTGCATGTCGGGTCGCGGACTATAACCGCCGGTTCAGATTTACACTGACCCCGAAGAACTAGTACTACTAGACAAGCATCCCAGATAATAGGCAAAGATGCGAGTTTATTGGGAGATCGGCTAGCCCTTTACAGAACCTGCTAGCAAACCACGGACGAAATAGCGCTGGAGAGCGAAGAAAACGATCAGTGGGACGATCATCGAGACGAAAGCACCAGCTGTTAGGAGCTCCCACCCGCTTCCTCTAGTTCCGACCATTTCAGCGATACGAACCGTCATTGGAGCAACTTCCTTGACTCCACCACCGAAGGTAAGGCCGACCAGGAGGTCGTTCCAAACCCAGAGGAACTGGAAGATCGAGAAGGAGGCAATTGCTGGAACAGACAGTGGCAAGACAATCTTGCTGAACAGGGTGAACCAGTTAGCACCATCGACACGGCCAGCTTCAATCAGTTCACGAGGAATCTGTCTTAGGAAGTTGTGCAGCAAGAAGATGGCCAACGGTAGACCGTAGATGGTGTGAGCAATCCAGATCGGAATGAAGGTTCCAGTAATACCTAGATCTGGAATGATCACAAAGCCGTTGATGCTCAATCCCTTAGCGAATAGCTGAAGCAGTGGAACAAGGGTTAGCTGCAGTGGAACAATCTGGAGGCCAAAGATGATTGAGAACAGCAGGTCTTTACCTTTGAAATCAAACCAAGCTAGAGCATAGGCAGCAAACAGAGCCAGAGTGATTGGGAAGATCACAGCAGGAAGTGTCAACGCCAGGCTGTTGAAGAAGAAGAGAACTAGGGGAGGGTTTGTTCCAGTTCCTGCAAATAGCACTTGTGCGTAGTTATCAAAGGTGACATTAGGTTGCAGGAAGAAGTTCCACCAACCGTTTGCGTTGATGTCTTGCTCTGGACGGATAGATGAAACTAACAATCCAAAGGTAGGGATGGTCCAAATAACAGCAATGATTACTGCAGCGGCTGAAGCGATTGGAGATGAGAAGACATCTCTTGCTTTCTTAGGAGCTTTCATTAGCGCTCCGTCCTTTCAATCTTCAGTTGTCGCAGGTTGTATGCGATGATCGGGACCACACAGACCAGGAGGATAACCGCGAGAGCGCTACCGTGACCGTAGTTCATCTGTCTGAAAGTCTGTGAATACATTTCGTTAGCAATAACGTTGGTCTGGAAGTTACCACCGGTCATTGTTCTAACGATGTCGAACACCTTTAGTGTTCCGATAGAGATAGTGGTCAAGACAACAACGATGGTTGCTCTAATCATCGGGATGGTCACCCTGATGAAGGTCTTGAATACTCCAGCACCATCTAGCATTGCTGCCTCAACGACCTCTTCTGGAACGTTCTTCATTGCAGCTGAAAGCACAACCATTGCGAAACCGGTTTGGATCCAGACCATAACAACGATAAGAAGGAATGTGTTTAGCGGAGCTTCTAGAAGCCAGTTCGGCGGGTCTATGCCAATTGATTTAGACAAGGCACTGAAAAGACCTATGTCTGGCTTAGTTAGGTTTGGCTGGTAGTCGTAGATGAATTTCCAGATCACACCGGCACCAACGAATGAAATCGCCATTGGTAAGAAGATAAGTGACTTGACGACAGCAGCTCTCTTCATGCGGTCGGTCATGTATGCGATAGCTAGTCCTAGCAGGGTTGAAACAATAGGGACAACAAATACCCAGATGGCTGTGTTTCTAAGCACGATCAGAATCTCTGGGATTGTGAACGACCAGACGTAGTTATCTAAGCCAACAAACTCAGTGCTGTCATCGTTCATGAATGACATAAGAACAGTTCTAAAGGTTGGATAGACCAAACCGATTACCAGTAAGAGGGTTGCCGGTACCAGGAACACCACATACTTGAGCCATTCCTGAACTCTGACTGATGCTCTAGAAGCTATTAGAAAAACTAGATAAATGATTGCTGCGAAGACAACAAGCGAAATGATCAGTAGGAAGAGGTTTGGGTAGATGACTTCCCAAGGTGTTTTTCTTCCCGCCGCAAAAGGGATGTGTAGCATGTGTTCCTGACTTAATGAAGATGGGGTGTGGCTTTCACAAAGTGACCGCCACACCCCATTTCTAGGGTATTTCTATCCTAATTAGTTAGTTGGCCATGAAGCTTCGATAGCGTCAAGCACGTCCATGTCGGACTTGTCTTCAGCGACCCAAGCAGTCATTTCCTTCCAGAATGTACCTGCACCAACAGCAGCTGGCATAACGTCAGAGCCATCGAAACGGAAGGTAGTTGCATTCTTTAGGATCTGCACAGCAACCTTGTTTACTGGGTCAGCTACGTTAGCCTCGTCCAGTCCCTTGTTTGCTGAGAACCATCCACCAAGAGCAGCCTTCTTGTTGTTCCATAGTGGTGTGGTTAGGTAGTGCTGAACTGCAGCAACTTCTGGCTTGTCTGAGAAAGCTCCAACGAACTCTCCACCACCAAGAGCTGGCTTGTTGTCAGCAGATGTACCAGGGAAGTAGAACACTGAGATTCCGTTTTCCTTTGATGTGTCTGATGGCTCAACAATTTCTGCTCCGTGGTCAGCAGCCAAGATTCCACCAATGAATGATGCCTGGCGGTGCATTGCACAAGTACCGTCAACGATTCCTGCTCCACCATCCTGGAAGGTTGTGGTTGCGATAGAAGCAACGTCACCGACGTAGTCTGGGTTCTTCAAGATCTTGCCAGCTTCACCAATTGCGGTGACAACAGCAGGGTCGTTGAAAGGAATTCCGTGAGTGGTCCACGCGTCGTAGGTCTCAGCTGAAGCGGTACGAAGCATGATGTCTTCCATCCAGTCAGTTCCGACCCAACCGGTAGCCTCACCAGAACCGAAACCAGCACACCAAGGCTGAACCTTGCCATCAGCGGCAATTGTGTCAGACAGGGTTAGTAGTTCTTCCCAAGTGGTTGGGATGGTGTAGCCGTTGTCTGCGAATACCTTCGGGTTGTACCAAACGAATGACTTCACGTTTGCACCTAGAGGAGCAGCGAAGAAGGTTCCATTAACGGTTCCGTAGTTCTTCCAGTCTGGTGAGTAGTTCTCGTCAACTGAAGCGCTAACTGCATCTGGAGCAGCAACTAGAGTGTCAGCAAACTTAGCTAGAAGACCTGGCTGTGGGAAAATTGCTAGGTCTGGAGCAGTTCCACCTTCAACGCGAACTGAAATCTGAGCTTCAAATTCCTGAGTTCCGTTCCAGTTAACTGTGATTCCAGTACATTCTTCGAACTCAACAAGTGACTCTTGGAAAAGAGCAGCTTCTGGATCGATGATGGTTGTGTAGATTTCCACTTCTGTGCCCTCGTGACCCAGATACTCTGAGTACGCGTCACAGTCGCCGCCTGCGGTGTCGTTCGTCGATGAACAACCCACTAGGAATAGCGATGAAAGTGCAACAGCCGCAACAGCCGCTACAGTGCGCTTTGAATTAAAGCTCATTACTTATCTCCTCGGTTATTTGTGGGACGCCTTATACATCCCCGAACAAATCTAGTAAACGTTTACCGAAATTTTGATATCGTTCTACTAGATTTCGATAACGATTTGGATAAGCCAAAAAAGACGGCAAAACTAAGCTAGAAAAGCCTATTTTGTTGGGATAAAACCAACTCTTTCATAGACATCGGCCAGCGTTGCTTCCGCGACAGTCCGGGCCTTTTCGGCTCCTGAGGCAAGCAATCGGTCGAGTTCAGTTGTGTCGCTCATTAGCTCGTTAGCTCTGTCCCTGATTGGGGCTAAGGCGTTTACGACTACATCGGCAACCTCAGACTTGAGAACTCCGTAGCCAGCTCCAGCGAAACGCTCTTCTAGGGAGAGTAAGGATTCGCCGCTCACTGAGGAGTGAATAGAAAGGAGATTTGAGACACCTGGCTTGTTCTCCCAGTCGACTCTGATTGAAGCATCGGTGTCGGTAACGGCACTCTTGATCTTCTTGGCAATAGTGGTGTCATCGTCCATCAGGTTTAACAGGCCCTTAGGGTCTGCTGCTGATTTAGACATCTTGGCAGTTGGGTTCTGCAGGTCGTAGATCTTTGCGGTCTCTTTGAGGATGTGTGCCTCAGGCATTGTGAAGGTCTTACCGAAGCGTGAGTTGAATCGTTCGGCTAGGTCACGAGTTAGCTCTAGGTGCTGTCTTTGGTCTTCACCAACTGGAACTGCTTTTGGTTGGTAAAGAAGAATGTCTGCTGCTTGCAGGATTGGGTAGGTGAAGAGTCCAACTGAGGCAGAATCGCTTCCTGCTTTTTGTGATTTGTCTTTGAACTGAGTCATGCGGCTTGCTTCACCAAAGCCGGTGATGCAATTAAGGACCCAAGCTAGTTCTGCGTGAGCAGGAACGTGGCTTTGCACAAATAATGCTGATTCCTGAGGGTCAATACCTGCTGCAATGTATTGAGCTGCAGTTCTTCTGGTGTTGGTTCTAAGTTCGTTAGGGTCCTGAGGAACGGTGATGGCGTGAAGGTCAACAATTACATAGAAGGCGTTGAAGTCTCTCTGCATGTTTACCCAGTTGACTAGTGCACCTAGGTAGTTGCCAAGGTGAAGTGAAGATGCACTTGGCTGCATGCCACTTAGAAGATTCGGTTTGCCAGTCATGTTAGATAGCGTACTCAACAACTACAGGGGAATGGTCTGTGAAACGGGTGTCATAGCTAGCTGCTCTGTGCACCTTGTAATTACTTGCTAGCTTTGCAAGCTTTGGAGTAGCAATCTGGTAATCGATTCTCCAACCAGTGTCAGTATCAAAAGCCTGACCTCTAAATGACCACCAGGTGTAAGGCCCAGGGGTTTCAGGATGAGCCTGTCTACCTAGATCTACCCAGCCCTGTTTGTGCATCCAGGTGTCAAAGTATGCACGTTCTTCTGGAAGGAAACCAGCGTTCTTGAGGTTACCCTTCCAGTTCTTGATATCTAGTTCGGTGTGACCAACGTTTAGATCTCCAACCACAACGGTTAGCCCATCTTCTTTTCTAAGTGTTGCCATTCTCTTAGTCATGGCATCTAAGAACTTGTATTTCTCAACTTGTTTAGGAGTATCGACTTCACCTGAGTGAACGTAGGTGCTGATCACTGTGAAGGTCTTTGACCCAAACTTGAAATCTGCTTCAAGCCAACGGCCTGCACTGTCAAATGCCTTAGGGCCTAACTCTGTTCTAGAGGAAGCGGCTTTGACCTTAGAGACAACAGCAACACCAGCTCTACCTTTAGCTGAAGCGTTGTCATGCAGGATGTGCCAAGGGCCACCTGGCATCTCAGCGAAGATCTCTTCGAGGTCTGTGGTCTCTGCTCTAACCTCTTGCAGGGCAATTATGTCTGGAGATTCAGCTGCCACCCACTCAGCAAAGCCTTTACGGTATGCGGCTCTAACACCGTTGACGTTGATGGTCGCTACTTTTACTAAGGCTTTAGGCATGGGACAAGTTTAAGGTGAACTTAGACTTGTCTGGTGAGTGAACGCGTATTAGTTGGTGCCGGAGTTGGCACAGGCATTGCCATTGGCCGTGCTTTCAAGTACGCCAGCGCTAAATATGTGCCTTGGGATAGCGATAAGGCTGGTAGCGCTAGGGGGTTGATGGCAATTAGTGCCGCTATCGCACAGGTTGAAAAAGACTTAGACCAGAGCGCAAAGAACTCTGATCCAGAAGCAGCTTCAATTCTTGAAGCGATGAAACTTACTCTGAGCGACCCTTCTCTGCTTGCCGGTATAAAGGAACGTTTAGCTGATGGCGCTAACTCTCAGCGTGCTGTCTCAGGTGCTTTTGCAGGAGCAGCAAAGGCACTTGCATCGCTAGGTGAATACTTTGCAGCCAGAGCAACTGACATCGAAGAACTTGGTAATCGTGTGATTCAAGTCCTGAGTGGTGAAGGTCAGGTGGATTTTCCAACCGAACCATTTGTTCTGGTAGCAGATACAGTTGGGCCACTGGAAATGAGCAGGCTGGCGAATAGTTCAATTGTTGGTTTGATTACCAGCACTGGCAGTGCAACCTCTCACACAGCAATCTTGGCAAGGGCTGCGAATTTACCAACTGTTGTTTCAGTTTTAGGATCAGAATTCATCCAAGCTCAGGATCAGGTAATTGTTGATTCCAGTAGTGGTCAGGTTTTAGTAAATCCAGATCATGCTGAACTGAAGCAGTACAGGGAAGCAGTAACGAAGAGCTCACAACCAGATCAGGTGAGCACAGTCGGATTACCGGTTGATCTTTATGCAAACCTGGGTTCTTCCTCTGAAGCAGAATCTTCTCTAGCCTTTGGGGCTCAAGGCGTTGGTCTATTTAGGACAGAGCTACTTTTCTTAGGAGAGAAGCAGGCACCATCTCTTGATAAGCAGATTCTTGAATATTCAAGATTGCTTTCTGCTTTTCTAGGTAAGCGAGTAATTGTTCGAGTGCTCGACCTAGATACCGATAAACCACTTCCTTTCCTGACCCTTACCGAAAGCGGTAAGTATGCGAACCGAGGGTTCCAAGCGTTGCTTTCAAACATCGAAGTTTTAGAAACTCAGTTGGAAGCCCTCGCTGAGAGTTCTAGAAGATATCCAGAAACAGCGCTTTGGGTGATGGCTCCGATGATTACCAGCAGCAAGCAGGCAAAACAGTTTGTTGATTTGGCTAAGGGATATGGTTTAGAAACTGTTGGAGTGATGATTGAGGTCCCTGAGGTCTGTCAGGAGGATGTGCTTGCTGAGATATTGGAAGCTGTTGACTTCGTGAGTATCGGAACGAATGACCTAACCCAATACACCTTGAACCTAGATCGAGTGAATTCAGCAATTGCACTTAGCGACGTTAGGAAACCTGAAGTACTGGGTTTGATTGAGGGAGTAATTTCAAGTTCACGAGCAGCATCTAAACCAGTTGGTATCTGTGGTGAAGCTGCCGGAGATCCAGAGTCAGCGAAGTTGTTTATTGAATATGGTGTGACAAGTTTGTCATTGTCGCCAGCACTACTACCTGGATTGGTTAGAGCCCTTAGGAACTGAGGGTTACGAAAATAGTTTTCTTATCAACGGTCAGAGTGTATTTCTGCAGAGGAATGCCGGCAGGCCCTCTGGTTGCTCTACCTGTTGAGGTGTCAAAAGTTGCACCGTGCTTCTTGCAAATAATGTTGGTGCCGCTGATGCTGCCGATACGGTAACCCTCATGGGTGCAGGCAGGGTTGAAAGCTCTGAAGACTCCGGCTTTTGGTTGAGTGATTAGGACTTGTAGACCACCTGCTGAAGCAATCTTGAAGATGCTGCCACCACCAACCTTGATGTCTTTGGTTGCACAGACTTTGTATTTCTTACTGGCTGCTTGAGCAGATGAAGCGATTGTAGATAGTCCAATTGTTGAAGCAGCTAATGCAATACCTGCAAAGAAGTTGCGGCGAGAAAGACCTAGGGTATCTTTGGCTTCTCTAGCGTTTGGATTGCACTCGTGTTCGGACATGCTTTAACTCTATGGCTAGGCTCCGAGAACAGCACTAAAAACAGTTACGTTTTTAGTAATTTCTCAGGCTAGGCGCGACCGCGAAGAACAGCTTGCTTGACCTCAGCAATAGCCTTGGTTACTTCAATACCTCTAGGGCAAGCCTCGGTGCAGTTGAAGGTGGTGCGGCAACGCCAGACACCTTCTTTATCGTTCAAGATGTCTAGTCTGACCTCTGCTGCTTCGTCTCTTGAATCAAAGATGAAACGGTGAGCGTTGACGATAGCTGCAGGACCAAAGTATTGGTTGTCTGTCCAGAACACCGGGCAAGAAGTTGTGCAGGCGGCACAGAGGATGCACTTGGTGGTGTCATCGAATCTAGCTCTGTCTTCTGGTGACTGAATACGTTCCTTGGTAGGGGAGTCAGAAGCAATTAGGAAAGGCTTCACATCTCGATAGGCCTGGTAGAACGGGTTCATGTCTACTACTAGGTCTTTTTCAACCTTCAGACCCTTGATTGGTTCAACATAGATTGGCTGAGTGATATCTAGATCCTTGATAAGAGTCTTACAAGCCAATCTGTTTCTACCGTTGATGCGCATTGCATCCGAACCACAAACACCGTGAGCACATGATCTTCTGAAAGTTAGAGAGCCATCAAGTTCCCACTTGATCTTGTGCAGAGCATCAAGAACACGATCAGTTCCAAACACAGTGACATCGAAGTCTTGCCACTTAGGCTCAGCATCGTTCTCTGGATCAAAGCGACGAACGAACAGAGTCACCTGAAAAGAAGGAACCTCTGCGATTTCCTTTACTGATTCAACTGCAGTGCTCATTAGTACTTACGCTCCATTGGTGGGTAGTTGGTAATAGTTACTGGCTTCCAGTCAATCTTGATATCAGATTCTGTTTTGTATGCCATTGAGTGAACCATGAACTTCTCATCATCACGAGTTTCAAAGTCTTCACGGAAGTGACCACCACGTGACTCTCTTCTCTCACGTGCTGTGAAAGCAAGAACTTCTGCTAGGTCAAGTAAAAAACCAAGTTCGATAGCTTCTAGTAGATCGGTGTTGAATCTCATACCGCGGTCTTGAACCTGAATGTGTTCATATCTCTTACGAAGTTCTTTGATCTTGTCTAGCGCTTCGTTTAGTGATTCTTCAGTTCTGTAAACCTGAGCGTTCTTATCCATGGTGTCTTGCAGTTCTTTACGGATAACAGCGATCTTCTCTGTTCCGGTTGCATTTCTCATGTGTTCGATTAGCTTCACAGTTTCAGCAATTGCATCTTCTGGAACATCAACAAACTTTGCGTCCTTGGCATACTCAACTGCATAGATACCGGCACGCTTACCGAATACGTTGATATCCAATAGTGAGTTAGTTCCTAGACGGTTAGCTCCGTGTACAGAAACACAAGCACATTCACCAGCAGCATAAAGACCTGGGACAACAGTGTCGTTATCTCTAAGAACCTCAGCCTTGATATTGGTTGGAATTCCACCCATTGCATAGTGAGCAGTTGGGAATACCGGAACTGGCTCTGTGTATGGCTCAACACCTAGGTATGTTCTAGCAAACTCAGTGATATCTGGAAGCTTTGCATCAATAACAGCAGGCTCTAGGTGAGTGAGGTCTAGAAGAACGTAGTCCTTATTAGGGCCTGCTCCTCTGCCTTCACGAACTTCGTTAGCCATGGCTCTTGCCACCATGTCTCTAGGAGCTAGGTCCTTGATGGTTGGCGCATAGCGTTCCATGAATCTTTCACCTGATGCGTTGCGAAGGATTCCACCTTCACCACGAGCAGCTTCTGAAAGCAAGATACCAAGACCAGCTAGACCAGTTGGGTGGAATTGGTAGAACTCCATGTCTTCTAGCGGAAGACCCTTGCGGTAGATGATGCCAACGCCATCCCCGGTAAGGGTGTGTGCATTAGAAGTGGTCTTGAAGATCTTTCCGAAACCACCGGTAGCAAAAACAATTGACTTACCCTGGAAGACGTGTAGTTCACCGGTTGCTAGTTCATAGGCAACAACAGCTGCTGGTCTTTCAACACCATCAACAGTTTTCATTACAAGATCTAGAACGTAGAACTCGTTATAGAACTCGATACCTAGCTTTACGCAGTTTTGATACAAGGTCTGCAGAATCATGTGACCGGTACGGTCTGCTGCATAACAAGATCTTCTAACTGGTGCTTTACCGTGATCTCTGGTGTGACCACCAAATCTTCTCTGGTCGATCTTGCCATCAGGAGTTCTGTTGAAAGGAAGACCCATGTTCTCAAGATCGATAACAGCTTGAACAGATTCTTTAGCAAGAATTTCTGCAGCATCCTGGTCAACTAGGTAGTCTCCACCCTTAACAGTGTCGAAGGTGTGCCATTCCCAAGAGTCTTCTTCAACATTCGCTAGAGCTGCAGCCATACCACCTTGCGCTGCACCGGTGTGTGAACGGGTAGGGAAAAGCTTTGAGATAACAGCGGTCTTAGCGTGCGGTCCAGCTTCGATAGCTGCACGCATACCAGCGCCACCGGCGCCAACAATTACGACGTCATACTGATAGTGATGAACTTTTACTTCTGACAATTTATTCCTTTAGCCCTTGCAAACAAGATCAGGTAGGTAGGTGTGAACTTCAGGGTCGATGCAAGGATCGAAAGTTGTAATAACCAAAGTTCCTAGCAAGATAAGTAGTCCTGCGGTAACCCAAAGAGTGATGTTCAAAGCTTTACGAAGCCACTCTCTTTCGGTGTAGTCGTTGACCAGTGTTCTCATTCCGTTTGTGCCGTGGATAAGAGCTAGCCAAAGCATTAGACCGTCATAGACCTGCCAGAACGGATCTGCCCACTTACCTGCAACGAATGCGAAGTCAATTGCCTTCACTCCTCGCTCAGGAAGAACTAGGTTCACTGAAAGGTGGCCGATGATAAGAACTAGAAGTAGGACACCTGAAACACGCATAAAAATCCATGCGCGCTTCTCCCACTGGGCACTCTTTCTTGAGCGCGGTGCATCTGGTTGTTCAATAATTATGGCCATGACTACTCTCCAAAGATGTGCATAATTTGACGAGGGATGAAGCCAGCCATCAAGACTGTCCAAATAACGAGGACAACCCAGAACATCTGGTTTTGATACTTAGCGCCCTTGCGCCAGTAATCAATCAAAATGATGCGAATACCGTTGAAACCGTGGAAGAGGATTGCTCCAACCAAGCCGATTTCAGCCACTCCGATGATGTCGGTCTTATAGGACTCAACTACAGAGTTATAGGCCTCTACGCTGACGCGGACCAAAGCGGTGTCCAAGATGTGTACAAGTAAGAAGAAGTAGATGCCAACACCGGTAATACGGTGCAGAACCCAGCTCCACATGCCCAATTTGCCGCGATACAAGGTTCCGGCAGGTCGAGTTACCACTTAGTTTCCTCCTAGATTGGCTCCGATTTTTCGGGCCGAACATGCCTTAATGATAACTTGTGCAGATTAACGAAACGAACGTTTTCCGGCAACTGAGTTAGGGTTTTAAGTTATGAGCAACCAGAGAGAGCCGATGGCTCGTTTCTTTTCAGTAATTCCAGCCGGGGGTATAGGTAGCAGGCTTTGGCCACTATCTAGAGCATCAGCTCCTAAGTTTCTCCACGACCTAACAGGTTCTGGCCAGACCCTTCTCCAGGACACCTGGGACAGACTCGCGCCACTATCTGGAGCAGAGCGCATCTTGGTTGTTACCGGTGTTGCTCACCGCAAAGCAGTGACTGAGCAATGCTCTGAACTAGATCGTCTTAACCTGATTCTTGAACCTAGCCCTAAAGACTCAACTGCTGCCATCGCACTAGCAGCCGCAGTGCTTATGAAGCGTGAACCAGATGTAATCATTGGTTCATTTGCAGCCGACCACGTTGTTACTGACGACGAACAATTTGGAAACTGTGTTCGTGAAGCAGTTGAGGTTGCTGCAACCGGAAAAATTGTCACCATCGGTATTCAACCAACTGAGCCTTCTGTTGGATTTGGATACATCAAGCTCGGACCAAAGATCGATTCGGCAGCCACTGCTAGAGAGGTCGAGCACTTCGTCGAGAAGCCAAACATTGAACGAGCGAGAGAGTATGTCCAGTCAGGTAAGTATCTCTGGAACGCTGGAATGTTCATTGCCCCAGCATTCCTCTTACTAGAAGTCCTTGCGAAAACAGAACCTGAACTACACAGCAAAGTAATGGAACTAGCCGATTCTTGGAACACAGAATCAGAAGCAAGAACTTTCGAAGAGATCTGGCCAGGACTGAAGAAAGTCGCTATCGACTATTCAGTAGCTGAGCCTGCAGCCGCCTCAGGTTTGGTATCTGTAGTTCCAGCCCATTTCGGTTGGCACGATGTTGGAGACTTTGCAGCTATCGCTGAATTGCAATCAGGAGGAAAGCGCAACCACCTAGCTGTTCTCGGTGATGCCAAAGTTCTATCTGATAAGTCAAACGGAATCCTGATCAGTGAGACAGGAAGACTTGTCGCCCTTATTGGTCTGGAGGATGTGATCGTGGTCGATACTCCAGATGCTCTCCTTATTACCACTAAAGAGCATGCTCAAAAGGTAAAGAACCTTGTGGATGCGCTGAAGAACACCGGCCACAGCGACGTTCTCTAGGAAAAGTTCATGAAACCCTTAGCCATATTTGTTGGAGCGAGCCTGCTGGTCGCATCCCTATCTGGCTGCGCAAGTTCAACAAATGAAACTCCAACTCACAAAGCTAAGACAAGTTCATGCCTTGTTACATATAAGTCGGACGTTCCTGGATCACCAGTTAAGCAGCTAGCCAATGACTTGGTTGAAGCAAAGGTTGTCTACGGGCTAAACGTTAAAGAGGTTGTAGTTCCAAACAACTCTGGTTCTTCAGAAATACAGTCTTTGCTGTTCTCAAGTCTCCAAGGTGGATGTGCATACTTCCTATCAGCAGAAGATCGTTTGAACACCGAAGTTTCTCTTTTCGCTGCAAAGCACCAATTCATGGTGGCCCTGACCGTTGGCGGTTATTCTCCAGCTAACCAACCGGCAAATGTTAGATGGGTTGCTGATGATCTAAAGAGCGGAGCGGCGTTGGCTGGCTTTGCAGCAGCCGCTAAAGCAACTAACGGCAGAGTCCTTTTAGTCATACAAGATGGATACTTCAATTCAGACGAACTCAACAAAGCTTTTAGAGCAGGTGTGGGTGCCTTCAACGAGAAGACCGCTGCACAGGTAAGTGTCACTAAGTTGAGTGCCAGTGACGGTATTGCGCTGCAACAGAGGCTCACCAAAGTTGATGGGGAAGTAGTTCTAGCGCTGTTTGCAGATAATTCAATTTGGAAGAAGTTAGACCTTAGTTCAAGAACTGGCGCAGTATTCGGATCTGACCTACAACTTGGAAACTCTATCGGGACAGTAGATAGAGCTGTGGTTGCCTCGGTTGAGAGAAACTACAACGCATTAGTTCTGAGAGTCGCCAAAGATGTCTTAGACAAGAACTTCGCACTTGACCCCGTCTTGATGGACCCTCTGGCCTTGGCAAATGGATACATCGAGCTGAGACCTCTAGATGACACTGTCTTTGACGGAACCACCACAGCGCTGCTGGAAGAGTATAAAGCGGTCTTGGTGGCCCAAAAGTAGGGGTTGTTTGTAACGCATCGGTAAAAGTACCTAGTTCTGGAGCGTTTCTGTCTGTGGGCTGGAGTAGTCTTGCCCTGTGTGTGGCGGGTGATTGGCACCGGCCGAAAATTAATCAGGAGGAACAAGTGAACAGTGTTTCACGTAAGGCCCTAGCAGCAGTAGCAATGGCATCAGCCAGCTTGCTCGTGCTATCGGGATGTGCATCACCTAAGCCTGGTGCTGGATACATCGCATGTGGTGTTTCAGACGAAGGTTCATGGAATGACAAGTCATTCAACGAATCTGTAATGGATGGTTTGATGAAGGCTAAGGACGAGTTCGGCGTTGAGATCAAGGATGCAGAATCAAACTCATCTGAAGACTTCGCTCCAAACCTAGACTCAATGGTTGCAGCAAAGTGTAACGTTATCTTCGCGGTAGGTTTCGCCCTAGTTGACGCAGTTAACGCTTCAGCAGAAGCTAACCCAGACAACGCATTCGTAACTATCGATGGTTGGTCAAACGGTGCAACAAACCTAAAGCCAGTTGGTTACAACATGGCTGAGTCATCATACCTAGCAGGTTACGCAGCTGCTTCTTACTCAACTTCAAAGGTTGTTGGTGTTTACGGTGGTGTACAGATTGGTGCAGTTACTGCATTCATGGACGGCTTCTACTACGGTGCTAAGGCATACGAGGCTGAGACCGGAACTCCTGTAACCGTTGTTGGTTGGGATGCAACCACTCAGCAGGGTGACTTCATCGGTGGCTTCGCTCCAAACGACGCAGCTGGTAAGACCATTGCTGCTGGACAGATCCAGGCTGGTGCTGACGTTCTTCTACCTGTTGGTGGAGACCAGTTCGGTGCTCTTTCAGAGGCAATCAGCGAAGCTGGTGTCGATGCAAAGATGATCGGTGTGGACAAGAACTGGAGCCTTCTAGACGAGTACAACGGCAAGATGTTGACCTCTATCGAGAAGCGCATGACCCAGGCTGTATACGACATCATCAAGGCTGGCGCAGTTGACAAGGCTGAGTTCAGTGGCGAGGCATACACCGGTACCTTGGCTAACGACGGAACTGCTCTGTCAGAGACTGAATTCATCACAGGTGACCTAAAGACTAAGCTCGACGAGCTTAAGGCTGGAATCATCGCTGGTGACATCGATCCACTTAGCTAATAAGTAAGTAATTGGAACTGCCGGGGTGAGAACCCCGGCAGTTCTGCTTTAAATAGATATCTCTCGGGTGAGATAGATTAGTCCCAAGGATGCGCAAAGGAGCCAGCAGTCTGCCATGAAACTAGAGCTGCGTAACATCACCAAGAGATTCGGTACTCTTACCGCCAACGACAACATCAGCCTCACCCTAGAGCCAGGTGAAATCCACAGTTTGCTCGGTGAAAACGGAGCAGGTAAATCAACCCTGATGAACGTTCTCTACGGTCTACTGCAACCTGATGAAGGTCAGATCCTTATCGATGACCAACCAGTTAAATTCAATGGCCCTGGCGATGCGATGGCTGCCGGAATCGGAATGGTCCACCAGCACTTCATGCTTATCCCAGTCTTTACTGTCGCTGAAAACGTTGTTCTAGGTCACGAGCCAACTTCAAAGATCGGAGGCCTTGACCTAGATAAAGCTCGCGAACTAGTCAAAGAAATTTCTGACCGTTTTGGATTCGAAATAGACCCGGATGCAAAGATCCAAGATCTTCCAGTTGGAGCACAGCAGCGAGTTGAAATAATTAAGTCACTTGCCAGAAATGCCAAAGTTTTAGTACTAGATGAACCAACAGCGGTGTTGACTCCACAGGAAACAGATGAGCTCATGGATATCATGAGAGTTCTAGCCAAGACTGGCACCTCAATCATTTTCATTACTCACAAACTTCGCGAAGTTCAGCAGGTCTCTAACCGAATCACGGTTATCCGCCAGGGCAAGGTGGTTGCATCGCCTTCACCCAAATCCAGTGCTAGCGAGCTAGCTTCGTTGATGGTTGGTAGAGAAGTTGATCTAAACGTCACACGAAAGCCAGTCAAGGTTGGTGCTGAAACTCTAGTTATCAAAGACCTAACTGTTTTGGATGACCGTCAGCACCAGATGGTTGATGGCGTGAGCTTCACAGTTCGAGATGGTGAGGTTCTGGCAATTGCTGGAGTTCAAGGAAATGGTCAGACTGAACTTGCTGAAGCAATCCTTGGTCTTCGTAAGATCCACAGCGGAAGCATTGAAGTTGCTGGTCGTGATCTAACTAAGAGCACAGTTCGTGAAGTTCTTGAAGCAGGTCTTGGATACATCCCAGAGGACCGCAAGAAAGATGGTTTAGTAGGAGATTTCACAATTGCTGAAAACCTAATGCTTGATGGTTCATTTGGAGCTCCTTTTGCTAATGGGTACCAAATTGACTTTGCTGCCCGTGACCGCATTGCCGATGAGCTCATCGAAGAGTTTGACATCAGAACCCCTTCTGCCACTACTTTGGCTAAGCAACTCTCGGGAGGTAACCAGCAGAAGGTTGTTGTTGCCCGTGAACTAAGTCGTGAACTAAAGGTTTTGGTTGCTTCTCAACCAACCCGTGGAGTGGATGTTGGATCTATTGAATTTATTCACGAGCAGATTATTGCTGCTCGTGATGCGGGTAAGACTGTGGTCATTATCTCAACCGAGTTGGATGAAGTACTGGCTCTAGCTGACCGTATTGCAGTTATGTATCGAGGCAAGATTGTTGGAATTGTTGATGCCAAGACGACTCGTGAAAAGCTTGGAAAGATGATGGCAGGTATCGCAGCATGAGTGCTAAAAAAGTGAAACTTGAAGCTCCTGTTCAAGAAGACAAAGCAACCAGCGTACTTAGAGAGATCATGGCTGGAGATCCTGTTCGTATTGCTCTATCGGTTCTTCTTGGATTCTTTATCGGAGCAATCTTCATGGTTGTCTTCAATGAAGATGTTGTCTCTTCCTGGTCTGAATTTGGAACAGATCCAAACTACGCTCTTTCAACTGTCTGGTGGACAATCCAGGATGGTTACGGAGCGCTCTTTACTGGTTCAGTATTCAACTTAGAAGCAGGCAGCTTCTTAGAAGGTATTAGACCGCTAACCGAGACTCTTCGATTCGCAGCTCCTTTGATTATGGCTGGTCTTGGTGTTGCCCTAACTTTCCGCGTAGGTCTATTCAACATCGGTGCCACTGGCCAGATCATGATGGGTCTAGCAGGAGCTACTTTTGTTTCTACTAGAGTGCATCTTCCGATGATCATTCACATGCTTGTTGCTGTTCTGGCAGCTGTGCTCTGTGCGATGGTTTGGGGAATCATCGTAGGTATCCTCAAATCTCGCACCGGTGCTCACGAAGTTATCGTGACCATCATGTTGAACTACGTTGCTACATCTTTTTTTACCTATCTACTTCGTGAACCAAACCTCCTGCTTGAAGCAAACGGTGGTGGAACTCCTAAGTCCGATAACCCAGATGACACTGCAAAGCTGGGTGCACTGCTAGGACCAGAGTTCAACCTGCACTTTGGTCTTATCTTTGCTGTCCTGGCAGTCTTCGCATACTGGTGGCTAATGGAGAGATCAACCTTTGGTTTCAGATTCAAGATGGTTGGTCACAATGCTTCAGCAGCAAGAGCAGCTGGAATCAAAGTTGAGAACACCTTTGTTTGGGCTTTAGCTATCTCAGCAGCTTTCGCTGGTCTTGCAGCAGCTAACCAGGGTTTGAGCGTTGATGGTGGTCTCACTACAAGCATCGAAGCAGGTATTGGTTTTGATGCAATTACTGTTGCTCTGCTAGGTGGTTCTCGAGCTGGTGGTGTCGTGATGGCAGGGCTGCTATTCGGTGCTTTCAAGGCTGGTTCTGCAACCATGCAGGTTGCTGGTGTTTCTCCAGAAGTTCTAGGTGTTGTGAAAGCTCTGATCGTGCTCTTCATTGCTGCACCACCGATTATTAGAGCTTTCTATCGTCTGCCTAAGCCTTCAATCAAAGTAATTGAATCTGCTCAGAAGGCAAAAGCTGCAAAGGTGGTCAAATAATGAGCAAGATTGAAGTTACCCCAGGGATGTTCTCAAAGGTTGAATCAAAGCCAACCCTAAAGACCCCAATTACTCTTTTGCTTTCAGCCCTAGTGGTCTTGGTGTTCTTTGGTTTCCTAGGTAAGCCTGGAGATGTCAGTTTCGTTTGGAGTGAAGACCGAGAGGCTATTCAGCTTCCTGCATTCACCATTAACTCAATGCTGTTCTGCACTGTTGTCGGAGCAGTTCTGCTGCTGATTGCAGCGTTCTCAATCTTTAGAACCCTCAGCGCTAAGAAGACTCCTGTTTGGCTGATTGCAATCTTTGGACTGGGAGCCATTATGGCAATCTTGGGTTGGCTTGCAACTGGAGCTATCCAAGGTGTTCAGATGATCTTCATTTTGAGCAACACTTTGGTGTTGGCAATCCCGCTGATTCTCGGTGGTATGGCAGGTGTCATGTCTGAACGAGTTGGTGTTGTTAACATCGCCATCGAAGGTCAGCTGCTAACCGGCGCATTTGTTTCTGCAGTTGTTGGAACAATGACTGGAAACCTTTATGTCGGAATGGTCGCAGCAATGGTTGCAGCTGGGATCTTGTCTATGGTTTTGGCATCCCTTGCCATCAAATATTTGGTTGAACAGATCATCATCGGTGTGCTGCTAAACGTTTTGGTTATCGGTATCACCAACTTCTTGCACTCAGCCTGGCTGGACAACGACTCTTCTAACTTGAACTACCCAGGAACCTTCGACAAAATTGCGATTCCGTTGCTCTCTGATATCCCAGTCCTTGGTCAGGTGCTATTCAATAACCGCATCACCGTGTATTTGATGTTCATCATCGTTCCAGTGCTCTGGTTCATCTTGTTTAGAAGCAAGTTAGGTCTTCGTGCTCGTGCAGTTGGTGAACACCCATTGGCCGCAGACTCCGTTGGTATCAACGTCGCCAGAACAAGATTCTGGTGGGTAACTCTCGGTGGAATGGTTGCAGGTCTCGGAGGAGCAGCGCTAACCATCGGTAACGTTGGTTCTTTCGGTCGAGAGATGTCAGCTGGTCAGGGCTTTATTGCTCTAGCTGTTGTAATCCTGGGAAGATGGCAGCCAATCTATGTGACTCTCGCAGCGCTTCTGTTTGGTTTCACAATCATTCTTCGAGTTTGGGCTAACCAGGTATCTCCTGGTATTCCAGTCGATTTCATCACCATGGTGCCATACCTTGTTACCTTGGTGGCTGTTGCAGGATTCGCTGGCAAGGTAAGACCACCAGCAGCTTCCGGCCAACCATATATCAAGGGATAACCATGTCTGAAATCAA
>Ga0209444_10000342_pt1 | contig 25218 bp, 20 predicted proteins | sample LauGreFaBDMM15DN_2_FD_188215 | JGI IMG/M metagenome (GOLD analysis project Ga0209444, IMG submission 188215) | Freshwater lake microbial communities from Lake Michigan, USA - Fa13.BD.MM15.DN (SPAdes) (version 2) | ecosystem: Environmental > Aquatic > Freshwater > Lake | place: Lake Michigan... | reverse complement strand
GGCTTTGGTTTCTTTGAAGCCACTCCCTCAAGGAACACGTGTCCGTTGTGGCGGACACGTAATCCTAAGAATATCGACAAAAAAAGACGAAGCTGCGTAGTGGCTTGGCTTTGGTTTCTTTGAAGCCACCCCCTCAAGGAACACTTACTCTTAATGAATTTCTGCTTGATTGAATGTTTCAAAGAGCGTATGTATTTTTTAGTACATTTGTGGTCCGAATCAATTTCTAAATATTTTCATATGAAACGCTTTTTAATGATTATGACTTTTTTATTCATGATTTTAATGGTTGATGGACAGGTGAATTTAGGCACTGTCTACTTTCAAAATCCTCAATATTTAATTTCTTTTGAAAAGGTAATGTACCCAGGTTACAATATTGTTCTAGAGAACCTTACAGTGCGTGAATATTTAATGAATACAAAAATCAGTGAAAAAGTCCTCGCTAAAAAAATAGAGGAGCCGTATGACGAAGGATTAGGATATTTTTTAAGTGAAGTTGTTTTTGAAAATTGGGTACTTAGCGCTTCCATAACACTTAACGAGAAATATGAAATCTCTGAAGAAACATACGAATTAGGCTTATTGAATGCTGATTTATCATTATCTCCTATCATTTCAAAAACTGCTATTTTTATGAGAGCAAAAGATAAGCAAGTTGAGGAGGTGCAAATTGAGAATTATTTCGACATTCAAACGAATAAAATTTCTTCAAATGAGAAAATATTAAATACGAGGCCTATTAAACCAGATGAAGTTTCAGACATAAATGGAAATGTTTACCGCACGGTGAAGATCGGCGAACAAAGATGGATGGCCGAAAACCTTAGAGCAACAAGTTTTAGTAATGGAGATTTAATTCCATCTTTAAATGAATCGCAATGGGCAAATACGGCTTCTTCGGGACTTATAAAAACTGTATCTGATGGAAATTTTTATAATTTTTACACATTGATTGACGAACGAAATGTTTGTCCAACTGGATTTCATAAACCTGAAACTTGGGATATTCAATATCTTTATAACGAAATTACACCATACGGTGGACGAACAAAAATCGGTGTAAATAAAGTGAAGCAAAGGGTCTACCCAAGTTTATTAACTCCGATTCTTGGACCTATTTCAATTGGCTTAAATTCGGTCTTGTATTCTGCGAGCGCGGCTGTTGACCTTTCCTACACACTTCCTTGGGCAATAGTTGATGGATTGGTTCTTGGGCCTATTTTTGGATGGGAAACAGTCAAAAGACAAAAACAAAAAGTTTATGAAAAAGCTCGAAAATTATCCAATAATATTGATACCAACGGTTTTGTCGTAGAGGTAAATGAAGATGGTTTAATTGAATTTGTTGAGGGAAAAGTGATACAAGTTCCAAAAAAATATTGGGATAAGTTTATGATGATAAAAATGATTGAAGGTTTAAAGGTTGACATCATTGACCCGAATGAAATTCAAAAATATAAGACACAAGCAAATGAATCTGTGTTCAAGCTAAAATATAATGCCTTTCCAACTGCTATGGATCACATACAGTTTTTTGTTACGCAGGCAGTTGCTGATGCTATAGGGTTAATTCCTATCCTTCCGTACAGAGAAGTTACCGCATGGTCTTATCCAGAATCAAAGGAAAAAAAGACTAAGTCTTTACGGGGATACCGTTATCAACCTGTTATAACCTTTTTGTTAGAAAAAGGAAAAGAGGAAGAGTTCAGTAACCCTTATGGATTTTCTTTAAATTTTGATAATACAATAGAATTTCCTGGAAAATCTAGAATGAAATGGATGAAAAATGGAGTAGGCATTACTTACGATGACGGAGGATATCCTCAGTTTTGGGGGGTGGATATTGGTTTTAAACAAGGTAATGGACATGAATTAAGAAGTTTTCCATCTGTTGAGGATGTAAATGCATCAAAAAAAATGTCAACGCGTATTCGTTGTGTTTCCAATGAAATGGATAGCAATGATGGACGTAAGGATTAATTTCTCATCGTAACCAACACTTTTAAAGGCTTTGTATTAAGTTCCGAAGACAGCTAAGCTGCTCCGTAATTTGTTTTTTCTATCTGAAGTTTTTTCAATTGCCGTCTTGAATGCTTAACCCAACAAGGCCTTCATCTTTTTTGCAATGAATTTGGTAGCGTACAAGGGAGAAATTCTACTTAAGATGTCCATGAATTTGAAAACCATTGGCTTAAGGTATGCCTGCTTAATTCCAACAAGAAAACAGCCGCTATGTTTCAATGGTTCCATATTCAAAGGTAGTTTCGTTCTTGGTCGAAACGCATGAGCAGTGTTTTTTAACTTAATGATTGTTATCAGGTTTTTAGATTGCCATTCATTCGTTTTATTCCTAAAATAGCACATAAAAAAAGCCCGTTCAGTCATGAACGGGCTTTTTGGTTACCATTTAATCTATTTTGTAATCATTATTTGCGCTATAAATATACCTTCATTCGATTGTATGCTAATGAGATATTTTCCAGCATCCATAAATGAAGCATCAAGCGTTCCTTGTTCAGCATTAAAAGGCGCTTCGATGATTCTACCTAAAACATCATACAATACAACCGCGGATATTTTTCCGTCCAATTCAATATGAAAATTTCCATCATTTGAAGGGTTAGGATAAACCAGGACACTTGCTGACACTAGATTATCAAGACCTGTGTAATCCACAAGGAAACATGAAGATGTATCTACACAACCATTTTCTGTTATTTCTACAGCGTAGTTACCTGTAATTGCTGGTGTGTATGTTTGGTTCGTTTCACCATTTATAGGTGAATTCCCATTGTCGCAATCCAACCATTGGTAGGTAGCTCCTGATGCGACAGCAGTTAATAAGCTTCCAACTTGCGTTACATTTACATTAACTGTAACGCCTATTACAACATTCTGCGTTTGGGTTGTTGTGTTACCATGACCATCATCATAGGTCCAAGTTAAAACCGTAGTTCCAAGCGTTGATATTGGTAAACAGGCATCATGTGTTATGGTTATAACTGATGCACAGTTTTCTGTGGCGGTTGGATACGTTAATGTGGTTACTTCTGTTCCTGAGCAAAATACTACATTAGGTAATACCGCTAAAACAGGAATAGGAGCAACGGTATCTTGAATTCCATTGTATTCAAACGCACCTATGTCACTTGTGTTTGTTCTACAGAAACCTCTTTGGTCGTTTACAAGGTTGGCTGTGCCTGCATTAATTAATGGCGAACCAGGAATAAGAGAGCATGTCGGTGTAGAGCCACCATTGTTTCCTAACGAGGATAGGTTTGCGCTGACATTGAGTATATTATTGGAACCCGAAATTGTACATCCCGTTGTATTATTCATATGCGAATGGTTCATACTTATACTCCCTGTGAAGTCTTTCGGTGTATTTTCAAAAGTCGTGTTTATTGCGGTGCAAGAACCTCCTAATGATTGGATTCCTCCAGTTCCAGTTGGGCATGAATTATTCAAAAGCGTACAATTGTTAAGGAATAATCCACCCTGAACATTTGCAGCGTAAAAAACACCTGCAGTTGATGAACTTGAATTGTTGTAGAAAGTACAGTTTGAAAAATCTACAGTCCCCTCGATGTTAGGAAAATACATCGTTCCAGAAGTCGAAGTGTTATTTGAAAATGTAGAATTGGTAGCATGAAAACTACCTGAAGTATTTACAAAATAGATAGTTCTGTGGGTGTTGTTGTCGAACCAACAATTTTCTATGGTTAAGTCCCCGTCATTAGGCTTGTAAACAATTTCTTCTCCCTCACAGTTAATTATTTGAAAACCAGAAATTTTCAGGTTTCCGTTACCATAATTGTATAAGAAACCACCAGCACCTCCACCATCAATAATAATTTGATCCGGTCCTGATCCTAAAATGGTGATGTCATGACTTGGCCCCATATTTTGCCTTACGCCCCAATTTATGGTTCCACTAAGTGCTGTAGCATCAACAATTGCTTCGCCACATCCATAATTTACTGCTGATGTTATTGCTTCTCTTAATGAACCGACGCCGGTATCATTTAAATTTATCGCATAAAACACCCCTGTGTTATTAATAATCAAATTTCCAGCAGGTGCCGTTATTAAAGGTGTTTCCGTATTTCCGTTAATAACCAAACCAGTGCATTCAGCATCCACCAAATTTGATAAAGTACTTGTTGAAGAAATATCGCCGGTAACCCAAAAATAATTGGTCCCTTCGTTCAAAGCAATGGTATTTGAAACAGTATAGTTACCTGTTAAATCAGATGATCCTACTAAATTTGAAGTGTTAAATACATTACTCGTACCTGTTGCATAGATTTTCTTATTAAGTATATCGTTGCAATCATCAGTGGATCCGTTTGTATTCATTAAAAAGCTCGTTAAATTGATTGGATTTAAATTCCCTTGCGTCGTTACATCTATTCTCATAATCGTTTGATTATCGAAACCTTGTTTCAATCCACAACCCACATGATTTGTGGTTGACGATACATAAACCATATTCGTTTGATCTGCAATTAGTACCTCATCAATACCAACATTGGTCTGATCAGAATTATCCATTGGGCCAGAGACACCTCTAAATCTTAATGTTAAATCATTGGAGCCCGCATAGGCAGATAAATCAATGGTAACCATGGTCCAATCAGCATAATTTGAATTAATTGTTTGGAGCAGTGTATAAGCTCCTCCCATATTACTTGCGGCGATTTGAATTTCTTCGTCCCCATCTGGATGTTTAACATAGAACTTCAAGCAAGGAGCTGTGTAGGAAGTCAAATTGACATTATTTATAATCATATCCACTTGGAATCCACAACATTGGTAACCTTCAAACATATTGGAATAAAGAACAGCGCAATTTCCGGAACCTCCAAACCCAACGTTTAATCCATTATTACCCATTGATCCATTTACAACAAGGTCATCGCTTCGATACCAAGTAGATGGATTTCCAGACCAAGTACCACCTGCCCAAACAGGTGTGGTAACAGTATTCGGTGAAACGGGAGGAAAAACTCCGGAATTAAAATTTTGCAGTTGTCCGTATATAAGGGAGCTGATGGTAAGTAGCGTAATCGTAAAGATTTTTCTCATTTTTTGTTTTTGTGCAAAACTAGTGTTAAATCCATTAAAAAACAGGGTGTGTTTTTAATGATAACAAATCCATATTGTACAATTCCAACAAGAAAATAGCCGCTATGTTTCAACGGTTCCATATTCAAAGGTAGTTTCGTTCTTGGTCGAAACGCATGAGCAGTGTTTTTTAACTTAATGATTGTTATCAGGTTTTTCTGAAAAGGATGCGGTACCTTTACCCAACTTTGTTTCAAGTCGTTCACAGATGTTTTTATCCTTTAAGAGGGTGTGTGAACTATTTTTTTGAACGAATGTTAATTAATCATGGCGCTAATTTCTGTTTCTAATCTTTCTAAGTCTTTTGGCAACTTCAAAGCGGTCAAAAATGTGTCCTTCGAGGTAAGAGAAGGCGATGTTTTTGGTTTTTTGGGACCCAATGGCGCGGGCAAAAGCACAACCATTCGCTGCTTGCTATCCTTGATTAAACCCTCTGGTGGTGAAATTGAATTCTTCAACCAAAACCTTGCTTCCAATCGCAACGCTGTGCTTTCAAAAGTGGGCTGTATCATTGAAAAGCCTGATTTTTACAAATATCTTTCTGCCTATAAAAACTTAGAGATTTTCGGACGAATTTCCGGTAAGGACCTAAGTAAAATGGAGATTTATAAGTTCTTGGATTTCGTAGGGTTGACAGGAAGGGAAAAAGACAAAGTTTCCGGTTTTTCCCATGGCATGAAACAACGATTGGGCATTGCACAAACCTTAATGCATGACCCCGACATCATTATTTTGGATGAGCCTACCACTGGATTAGATCCCCAAGGCATCATAGAAGTACGAAATTTAATCCTTCGGCTAAGGGATGAGCAAAACAAAACTGTATTGCTATCGTCACACCAACTTTCTGAAATTGAAATCATCGCCAACCGAATGGTGATCATCAACAAAGGCGAAACGATTGTGGAAGGAAGTGTGCAAGAATTGCTTGAAAAACAAAGCTTGAACCTACAAATCAACGTAATGAACGAAAGTATTTTCGAGTCGACCTTGCTGCAGTCATTTCCTGAACTTAAGTACCACAAGGTATATCCCCACAACTATCACGTAGAGATGGTTTCAGATACAAGTGCGCAATTGAATGAGAAACTGGTAAATGCAGGAGCGGGGGTAAAATCCATCGTTCCGAAGAGAAGTTTGGAAGATTTTTTCATTAAAATGACAGAGAAATAATGCTTTGGAAGAACACGCGAAATGAGTGGATAAAAATCACTTCAAAAATTCGAAGCTACCTGGGAATTGGTGCCCTAACGGTATTGGTTGTGGTCGTTCAAGTCGCCCTCAAAGCGGATGGGGGATCCTTCATTTCCTATGTCACTGCATCTTTTGAACAAACCTTAAGTTTTAATGGTAAAATTTTAAATGGCAATTTGGTCGCATTCATTGTGCTTCAAATGTTGATTGTCCACGTTCCATTGCTCATTGCCTTGGTAACAGGCGATTTACTTTCAGGGGAAGAAGCCGCAGGAACCATTCGCATGCTGGCAACGAAACCCATTTCCAGGACCCAAATCGTACTCTCTAAATGGATTGCAGCAGCGCTGTATACCTTTGTGATGACTGCTTGGCTGGCATTTTTATCCCTTGTCGTTGGGAAATTTATCTTCGGAGAAGGCGACCTCATTGTGCTAAATTCCAGCGGGTTGAACATCATTGCATCCGACGACCTTCCTTGGCGTTTTGCCCTTTCCATGTTGATTGCCTTTCTTGCCTTGCTTACGGTATCCACCCTTTCGCTGTGTTTTTCTGCCTTTGCCAAAAACAGCGTGGGACCCATTGTAGCCACCATGGCGGTTATCATTCTCTTTACCATCATTGGAACCTTGGATGTAACTGTATTCGACGCCATCAAACCTTACATGTTTACCACCCACATGGCGGCTTGGCGTAGCGTGTTTGAAGTACCCTTGCCGTGGGACGCAGTGTGGGAATCCATTGTGGTATTGTTGGTACACATCGTTGTGCTCTTGGGAATCACCATTTTACGTTTTAATAAAAAAGACATTACCTCATGATCTTACGCTTATCCCTGTTTGTTTTTTTAGCGCTTGCACACGCAAACTTTGCGCAAACTTCTGAGGAATTACTCAAAGGAGTAATATTGAAAATCAACAGCGTAAAGGATTATAAAGCAGACATTTCCATCAAAGCAGAAATTCCTTTTGTGAAAGTACCCATCGCCAAAGCGACCTTGTATTTCAAGCAGAAGGATAAGTTCAAAGTGGTATCAAAAGGCATCGCGATTTTACCAAAGCAAGGAATAAGTGACTTAACCAGCTTTCTGAGCAATGAAAGCAAATACACCTCTCTATTGGGAGATTCAAAAACCATTGGGGACATTAAAACAAAATTGGTGACCGTAATTCCAAACGGTGAAAACAATGAAATCATCCTTGCGAAGGTCTACATTGATCCAACAGAATCTTTGATTTATCGAACGGTTCTTACGACCAAGGAAAGTGGTACGGTCACGGTCGATTATACCTATGGCCAGAACAAAAAATACGGTTTGCCCAATAAAATGACCTTTTCTGTCGATGTGAAGAAATTCAAGATGCCCAAAAGCGTCGCCTCAGACATCCGAAACAGTGAGAAGAAAACGAAAGATAAAAAGGAAAACAAAGGGGTGATTACCATCACGGTGATAGGCTACGAAGTCAACAAAGGCATTTCCGACGATACGTTCAAAAAAGATTAATAGATGTTTACTTCGCGTTCCAAGCGAATGTTGAATTTCTCCCAGATGTCGTTGATGATGGCTTCTGACAAAGCGAAAACCTCTATGCCCTCCGCCTTTCCATAATTCACCAATACAAGTGCTTGTTTTTCGTGTACGCCAACCTCTCCGATACGTCTCCCTTTCCATCCTGCAGTTTCAATAAGCCAACCCGCTGCCAATTTAACTTTTCCGGGTGTAGACGGGTAGTTTGGACAGTTGGGATGGTTTTTTTGGATGTGCTCAAGGATTTCAATTGCTACGACAGGATTTTTAAAGAAACTCCCTGCATTTCCAAGAACCTTTGGATCGGGAAGTTTAGAACTGCGAATGGCAATCACTGCCTTTGAAATGTCTTGTATGCTAGGGGAAGTGATGCCATGTTTGGATAATTCTTCTTCAATCACTCCGTATTTTGAATTGATTTTCGGATGCAATTGCAACCTGAAAGCCACTTTTGTAATGATAAATTTCCCTTTCAATGCTTGCTTAAATACACTTTCACGGTATCCGAATTGACATGCTTCGCGCGAAAACTTTCGCGTTTCACCTGTAGCGATTTCAATGGCAAATAAATATTCAAACACGTCTTTGATTTCAACGCCGTAGGCGCCAATGTTTTGCATGGGAGACGCACCCACGCACCCAGGAATCAGCGATAGGTTTTCGATGCCGCCAAAACCTTTACCCACACAATCCATCACAAATTGATGCCAATTTTCACCTGCACCTGCTTCGATGACTACCTCTTGGGCATCCCTGTAAACCTCCTTGATTCCCCTGATTTGATTCCGTAGGAACAAGCCTTCAAAATCTTTCGTGAACAAAATGTTGCTTCCGCCTCCGGTTATCAAAGTGTTTTGGGAACGTATGTTGGGAAGCAATTGAATCAATTCGGTTTCGCTGGTGAAGTCATCGACCCAAGAAGCCTTGACATCGATCCCAAAAGTATTGTATGGTTGTAAGGACTGATTTGCGTGCATGGTCAAAACTAAATAAATTATTCAATCACCGGGTGAAATAACCCTTTTCATTGGGTTTTAAATCGTAAAACCATAAAAAATCCTGCAAATGGTGGCTTTTGATAAATCCCCTTCGGCAAATTTTTGGAACGAAAACGCGACCGCCTTTGCCTGGCATTAAATCATCTAAATGGTTCACTGGAGCTTGTGGAGCTATGCCATCTTGAAAGCAAATGAAATCTGCCTTGTCTTCTCCTAAATTGCTTCCGTATTGCCAAACTTCCATACAGGAATTCCAATTGAAATCACCCATGGTGGGCATTTCAGGGGCAAGGATTAAGATTTTTCCCAGTACAAAATGGGTGTCCAATGCGCTCAAAAACCCAACGGAATAAACGTATCCCATGCTATGGCATACCAAATCCAAAGTGTCTTTTTTGGTTGTTTTCGGAAACGAGTCTTTGACCATTTGCAGGAAGTTTTGGCCGCAAAGCTGTCCGTTTTTATAGCGAATGGCATACCCCTCAGGATTTGGTTTGGTATTGAGTCCAAAGCCTTTCTTACTTCTGAAGAAACAAAATCGCGTCAACAAATAGGAGGCAGCAGCACGTCCTTGTGTGCGATGCGCAGAGGTTGAGATGGGGTGGTGACCTGAAATGTAATAAGGGACGATGGGTTGAAACCGTTGGATGATGGTGTCGTCAATGTTGTACCAATACCCAGGCGCTTTTTGGGTGACGAGGTTTTGGGTTGTGTAGGCGTCGTTATGAGGCCCCAAATACCCATTGGCAAAAACCATATAACGTTTTTGGGCGAAGGAATTGAACGCGCAAAGAAGGATGAAAATACACGCCAGCTTATTTCCCATACTGATATAAAATCCCTTCCGAGAAGGCCGTCCAATAACATGCTTTTTGGCCACTCGCCATCAGGCCACTGTTGATCCAAGTGTTGCAAGTCGTCAATATGCTGTAACTGCCTTTTGCATCGTAATAACTGTCGTAATCAAAGGTGGTTCCGGCAACACGGGGCTTTAAGAAAATGGGTTTGTGGTTTTTGTAGCGCAAGGTAGTTTTGATGTATTTACACAATTGGGTGTATTGCAACTGCGTCAACTTAAGTTTAACCACCGGGCGATCCGATGGAATTTCATAGTAATAATAGGCATGCACGGCAGAACCACTCATTCCCGAAGCCGCCTTAACAGCCGTAGCTACGGTTAAATCACCCCATGTGGGTGTGTTCAGGTAAAATTCTTTGTCGCCCCATCCAATCGCTAAATAATGAAAGGTGGTGTCGATGATTTTGTTGTTTTCGTAGGGGAAGACAGCATCCCAATTTTGAAGAGGGTGGTGGACAGGCACCAGAAAATCAGTGTGAACACCGGATTTCATGAAATAAATCTCTACTTCTTTTTTGGCAATGGTTTTTTTAGATTCCCTTGGAATCAATGGCAACACGACACATAAAAAGAGATATGAAAGCAACAGAAGAAGGAGCATGGCAATCAGATTTTTTAGGATCCGAAAGGTGATTTTTAAAGGGTGTTTGAGCTTGTGTTTCATTGCTTAAAGTTGCCAAAAAAACCTAATAATCTTAAGTTTTTTCAAAATTAAAGCTTTCATCTCAATCGTGTTACTATTTTTGCCTTCATTCGTTACCTAGCCAAAAAAAATATGAGAAATTTATTATTCATTGCTTTTGTTACTTCGTTGTCTACTGTTTTTGCGCAACAAAATCCGAACACGCTTTCAACAGGAATAAAATTTCAAGAAATCATTACGCAGATTGAAGCCAATTATGTGGACGCAGTGGATTCAAAGAAATTGACAGAAACGGCCATCATTGCCATGCTTGAAAAACTGGATCCACATTCAACGTACATTCCTGCTGAAGAAGCCAACGAAGCACAGTCGCAAATCAATGGGAGCTTTGTAGGCATTGGGATTCGATTTCAAATTGTAAAAGACACATTGATGGTGGTTGCAACGATCCCCGGTGGACCAAGTGAAAAATTAGGCATTTTGGCGGGTGACCAAATCGTAGCGGTAGATGGGAAAATCATCGCAGGCGTGAAAATCAAGAACGACGATGTTCGCGCCAAATTGATGGGTGAACTTGGATCCAAAGTGGAAGTTCAAATCCTTAGAAAGAAAACGGCTTCTTTGAAGTTTAACATCACCCGAGATAAAATTCCCATTTATTCTGTAGATTCCTACTACATGGTGAACAAAGAAGTGGGGTACATCAAACTCAACAGCTTCTCTCGTACCACCGTTGAAGAAATGCAGAACGCGCTGAAATTCCTAAAATCCAAAGGAATGAAATCACTTATTTTTGACCTCCAAGGAAATGGGGGGGGACTCCTGGATGCCGCCCGAGGCGTTGCCGATGAATTCCTTTCTGGAAATAAACTTTTGGTTTATTCTGAAGGTCGTTCCCAACCGCGTAGCAACTTGCAAGCAAGCAGAAAAGGTCTTTGGGAAGAAGGTGGATTGATTGTGCTCACCGACGAATATTCTGCTTCAGCAAGTGAAATCGTTTCAGGTGCATTGCAGGATTGGGACAGGGCTTTAATCGTGGGCAGAAGAACGTTTGGAAAAGGTTTGGTACAGCGTCCAATAACCTTGTCGGATGGTTCTGAAATTCGACTCACCATCGCGCGCTATTACACACCAACAGGGAGGTTTATCCAAAAACCTTATTCCGATGTTGAGAACTACAGAAAAGACCTGACAGAAAGATACCTCAATGGAGAATTTCAACATGCAGATTCCATTAAATTACCAGATTCTTTGAAATTTACCACCCTCAACAAAAAGCGTTTTGTCTATGGTGGAGGAGGTATTATGCCGGATGTGTTCGTGGCCTTGGACACCACAGATGTCACCGATTACTTCAACGACTTGGTTCGTGGGGGGCATGTCAATTCATTTTCCCTTCAATATGTGAACAACAACAGAGAAACCCTGAAAAAAACGTATCCATCCTTCGATGTGTTCTTGAAATCGTTCGCTACAGATGAAAACTTCATGAAAGAATTCTTTGCCTATGTTGAGAAGGAAGATCCAAAACTTACCATGGTAGAAACAGAATACGCCACCAGTGCGAAATCAATTCAAATACGAATAAAATCCAACATCGCGCAGGACCTTTTTGGTTTCAGTGAATCCTACCAGATTTTTAACCAGATGAATGAAATGGTGAACAAAGGCATCCAGCTGTTCAACAGCAAGGAATACGATGTCTTTGATTTGGCGGATTAACCTACCAAATTTTCGCCACCTTTCCTTTTGGGTTTCGCATAGGTTTGCCTTCCGTTACGGCAAAGGCTTCGAAGAACTCAGGACAATTTTTCAGCGGTCCATTTACGCGGTACATCCCAGGTGAATGCGGGTCTGTTGCCAACCTGTTCTTCATTTCTTCGGCTGTATACTTAATTTTCCAAAGTTGACCGTAAGCGATGAAAAAACGTTGCGCTGGTGTGAATCCCTCGCGTTTGTCTCCAGACTTAAATTCTTCGGTCATTTGGTACGCATGGTAAGCCATCGTTAACCCTCCTAAATCCGCAATGTTCTCTCCCATGGTGAGGTCTGCATTTACGCAATTTCCTTCGGTAGGGCAAAAAGCGCTAAAGGTTTCCCCTAAAATGGCCGTTCGACTGTCGAACGCTTCGCGGTCCTTCACAGACCACCAGTTGCTAAAACTTCCGTCAGCGGCAAATTTCGATCCCATGTCGTCAAATCCGTGGGTAAATTCGTGTCCAATCACCATTCCGATGCGGCCATAGTTCACAGCGTCTTCGGCGTTGACATCGAAAAAAGGTGCTTGCATAATGCCTGCAGGAAAAGCAATTTCATTCAGCAAAGGATGATAGTAGGCGTTGACCATGTGTGCGGGCATTCCCCATTTTGCTTTGTCAACCGGTTTTTTAAGTTCACTGAAGTTTTTTTGTACCGAATAGCGGGCACTTTCTTTGACATTTTCGAGGTATTGTTCAGGAGAAAATTTCAACATCGAAAAATCTTCCCATTGAGAAGGATAGCCTAATTTTCTGCCGATGGCCAAAAGTTTTTTGGTCGCCTCCGTTTTTGTGGAATCTGTCATCCAATCCAATTTTTGAATGCGCTCCTCGAAAACCTTCAGAAGGTTATCTACCATTACATTGACTCGTTTTTGTGCCATTGGAGAAAAGTGTTTCTCTACGAACGCTTTTCCTAATAATTCGCCAAATTCTAAATTCGTAATTTCATCAATCGCTTTTTCATTTAAAGGTTTTTGTGTCTTTTTTCCTTTCAAAATGGTACCGTAAAAATTGAAATTTTGGTCAACGAAAGCCTGGTTTAGATGTCCTGCATATTGGTTGATAAGGTTCCATTGCAAGTAGTCTTTCCACGCATTGAGAGATTCAGATTCAATTAGGTCTGAGAAGCGTTGTACAAAAGGTGGGTGTGAAACGACAATGCTGTCTGGAAAAACACTTCCAACGTTGTTCAGGTAAAGTCGGAAATCAAAGGTTCCCATGAGTCCAATGACATCTTTCGTAGGCATTTTGTGATAGGTAAGTTCGGGAATTCTCATTTGTGCCGGTGTCAACATGGAATCTGCAAGTTTAGTCTCCATTTGTACAACGTTAAAAGCTGCCCGCGCTGCGTCCACTTCAGTTTTTCCAAGCATGACAAAACATTTTTGGATGTGTTTTTCGTAGGCGACCAAGATGTCCTTATTGGTGGCTTTAAAATAATAATCTCGGTTTGGCAATCCAATGCCACCTTGTCCCAAGTAACTGATGTTGCGGTCCACATTCTTTAGGTCTTGTCCAACACCAAATCCAAAACCACTCCCGATACCGTCTTTGTGTTGGCTGGCGATGAACTCCACCAAAACATCCTTTCGTTTAATCAATTGAATGGCGTCCAAGTCTTTGGAAATAGGAGTGATCCCAATCGAATCACGCACCTTCATATTTAACAGGGAAGCATAATAAGCGCCTAGAATTTGGTTTTGAGAACCTTTTATGCCTGGCCGCGCCTTGCATTCCTCTAAAATTTCAGTGAGTTTGATGTTGTTGGACGTTTCTAATTCGTTAAAACTCCCCCAACGAGATTCTGTGGATGGAATGGCCGTATTTTCCACCCAAGTGCCATTGCAAAAGGAAAAGAAATCCTCCTGAGGTGAAATTTTAGGATTCATATTCGCCATCGTAACGGTGCTGTAATTTGGGTTTACCGTTGGGGTTGTTGTGACATTCTTTGGGGCGCCACATGCGAAAAGCACGGAAAGAACAACCAGGGATAAAATGCTTTTTTTCATTCGTTATGTATTTACGTAGTATTTCATTTCAACATGCGGGATTCCGTCCTCCAGATATTCTTTTCCTGTGGAAGCAAATTGATGGGAGGCATAGAAATTTTCAAGGTGTTTTTGTGCGGACAGTTTCACAGGGACTTCGCCATAGGTTTTAAGAATGAAATCCATGCAAGCACGCATGAGGCGATGTCCTTCACCGGTTCCTCTTGCCTTTTCATCGATGGTTACCCTACCAATGGCAACTTCTGGGTAAGAGACGCCAGGAGGCAGTATGCGCGCCGTAGCCAATAGGTTTTGCGCTTCGTCACAACCCATTAAATGAAAACAATCGAGGTCCTTACCGTCCAAATCTTGATAGATACAATTTTGTTCTATGACAAAGACCTTTACCCGAAGGGCAAGCAGCGAATACAATTCGTTTACCGAAAGCGAGGAGAAAGATTTGATTGAATACTGTAACATTGTGCGTCCCAAAGGTAAAAAAAAAGGAATAACAACAATTCATGCGGTGGTTTGGCATTTCCTATTAATTTTGTGGGACAATGGAGTTGAGTAAAACGGTTGTTCTTATTGTTTTTGCATCCATCATTTCGGTGCTTTTATTCTTTGATTTGCGTAGCCTTGTGAAAGCCAAAACGCATGTGAAATCGAATGCAAACGCAGTTCTGTGGACACTTGTATGGGTAGGTTCGGCCATGCTTTTTGGGTTTTTCGTTTGGCAACAAGAAGGTTTTGAGAAATTCACCCAATTTCAATCGGCCTATTGGATCGAGCAATCCCTTTCGGTAGACAATCTCTTTGTGTTTCTTTTGGTTTTCAGGTATTTCAAGGTGGACGGCAAAGGGCAGTCCAAGGTATTGTTGTGGGGGATTCTGGGAGCAATCGTTTTGAGAGCCATCTTTATTTTTGCAGGCTCTTGGTTGATCGATTTGACCTTTCTGCCTACTTTCTCGATTGGGAATTGGACATTTGGTGGGGACGAAAACAATCCTGGGGCAGCGCCTCACTTTGGTAACATTAACATGCTCATTACTGTGTTTGGATCCATGCTGGTATATGGCGGCTTTAAAACACTTTTGATCAAAGAATCGGAGGATGCCAAAGATTTTGGGAATTCCATTGGCGCCAAGATTGCCAGAAAATTGTTCCCTGTTCGCATGAATTTTTATGGGAATCGTTTCTTTATCTTGGAAAAACGGAAGTATTTTGCCACCCTGCTGTTTGTGGTACTCTGTGTAATCGAAACCACCGACCTCATTTTTGCGGTGGATTCCATCCCGGCTATATTCTCCATTGCACCCAATGATCCTTTCATTCTCTACTCGTCCAATATTTTTGCGATTTTCGGATTAAGGTCTCTGTATTTTCTCATCGCAAATTCCATGGATCGTTTCTCCAAACTGCAATTTGGGATTTCTTTTATCTTAATTTTTATTGGGGTGAAAATGGTATTGGCACCAATGTACCACATCGAAACCTACGTTTCACTCATTGTGATTGTCTCGTTGCTTCTGTTTTCCATTGGGTATTCCTTACTTTCCAAAGACAAAGCCTAATCCCTAGGAATTCAGATCACCCGATTGCCTTCCTTTTTCTTTTTAAGCGTAAATTTGCAACATGATAAAAAACATCGTGTTCCTTTTGTGCTGTCTGTTCAGCCTCCCTTTGATGGCTCAAAAACTGCAAGGAGAAGGCGTTGTATTGGGGAAAGTGGTGGACCAACTTAAGAAGAAACCCCTGGAATATGTCAAAGTTAAACTGATGGACCCCAAAGATTCTTCCATCATTCTTGGGCAATACACCAATGATGAAGGGAAATTTAATTTTGAAAATTTACCCTACAAGTTGTATTTGGTTTCCATTTCATTCGCAGGATTTGAAACTGTTTTCATTCAAAATTCAGAACCTAAAAACGACCTCAGAATCGTAAACCTTGGCATCGTTGAATTGGTTCCTAACAATCAAAAAGTGATTGATGAAATCACCGTGCTTGGAAAACAAGACATCTTAAAGAGCGGAATCGACAAAAAAGTGTATAATGTCAGTGAAGATTTAACGCTGCGAGGAGGTACTGCAAACGATGTGCTTAAAAACATTCCTTCGGTGGATTTAGATCAAGATGGAAGGATTTTACTTCGAGGGGAGGGTTCTGTAAATGTCCTGATTGATGGAAAGCCAAGCTCTCTTGCTGGTTCAAATGGTAAAACGCTGTTAGATGCCTTGCCTGCGGGTTCCATTGAACGCATTGAAATTGTTACCAATCCCTCCGCGAAATACGATCCAGATGGAAGTTCAGGAATCATCAACATCGTACTTAAAAAGAACAAACTCAAAGGATTTAATGGTATGGTCAACGCAAACCTTGGCAGTGGCGATTTAAAGGGGGGGAATGTTGCCGAAGGAAATGTCTCGCTGAGTTACCGTAGCGCTTCCCTAAATGTTTTTGGTTCTTATACCGGTAGGTATTTGGATGGTTACAGAAACAACTATTTGTACAGCCGTCAAACCCTTACCAATGATTCTGTGGTGATTTTGGACCAAGTAAGGTTAGGAACCGACCTCAATGCAGGTCAAACCATGCGAGGGGGACTCGATTGGACCATGAAAAACAACAGGATTCTTTCCTTTACTTGTACAGGCGCTTTGGGTGTACGCGACCGTACAGGAGATTTGTGGACATCGAGGAAGAGCGAAGATTCTTTGGTAAATGAATTTGTCACAAGCAGGTGGTTGCGGACTTCATACGATCCTTCCCAACAACAAAACCTCGACCTTAACGCCAATTTCAAGCAAAACTTTAAGAGCAACCGAGGAAGCATAATGGTGGACGTTAACCAGTCCTTCGGAAGAGACCGGATACAAGGGTATTACGAACAATCCTATTATACCCCGGCCGAAGTAGCTTTGGCCAACAAAGCAAACCTGTTGCAAAGACTTTCAAATGTGGAATCCAACAGCGTAAGTGCCATGCAAATCGATGGAACCTACCTATGGCCAGACCTTAGCATTCGAAGCGAATTTGGAGCCAAAGCCATTCTTCGCCACCAAACGGTGGATACCTATTCTGAAACACAAGATTCAACCGATCAATTGTACTACCTTGATACCCTTTCCAATTTTCTTTACCAATACGACGAAAAGATTTTTAGCGTTTATGGCATCTTGGCACATCAGTACAAAAAGTTTAAATACCAAGCAGGCTTGCGGGTAGAAAAAGCCTATCAAATACCCGACCTCATCTCCGATACCATCCGAATTGTAAACGACTACTTTAATTTCTTTCCCTCTGCACACATTCGCTACGTGGTGAAAAAAGGGATAGAACTTGGACTCAGTTACAGCCGAAGGATTACCCGTGCAAGCAGTGCAGACTTAAATCCTTTTACTTCCTACGCCGATCCATTGAATTTACAGAGGGGAAATCCATATCTACAGCCGGAGTACATTGATTCGTATGACTTCGGTGCCACAAGGGAAGGTAAAAAATTGAACCTCTCTGCCAGTGTTTATTATCGGAGAACTACAGACATGATTTCAAGGGTTAAAAGGTTCAATGAAGAAAACGCTGCGGTTATAACCATGATCAATTTAAATTCATCCAATTCGTTAGGGACAGAATTCGTTGTAAGCTACAAGCCTATGAGTGGGTTTAGGAATACTTTATCGGCTAACATAAATTACATTCAATACCAAACAGACATCGAAAGTTGGAACCGTGCTGGGTTTAATTACAATGTAAAACTGAACAGTTCATTCGATTTTTGGAAACGTACAGCGACCGTTCAACTCAATGTAAATTACATCGCGCCAAGGATTACCATTTTAGGTACTGCGCAACGCCGAGGACCGGTCGACATCGGATTGGACAAGCGCCTGGGCAGCCATTGGTCAGTAGGGTGTAAGGTTACAGATGTATTCAACAGACAAGGATTTTACATGCATGTTCGACAACCTGCGATATCCCAAGACGTTGAGTTTAAATGGTTGACACGAAGGTTTTATGTAAATGTCTCCTATAAATTTGGTAAATTAGAAATGACCAAGCCTAAAAACAACCAAGATTCGGGCGGAGGTGAAATGTAATTCCTATGGCTAAAAATAAAAAATGGGTGAATGTGGTGTATTCTACTAACCCAAATTTCCAATTTGAAAGCGAGTCGGACGACATTCAAGACACGCTCGCTGCAGGCAATCAAAAATTATATGTGTCCATAGACCGTAAACAACGCGCGGGAAAGGAAGTGACGTTGATTGAGGGTTTTGTGGGTACAGATGACGACCTCAAAGAATTGGGTAAACTGCTTAAGTCCAAATGTGGAGTAGGAGGTACGGCAAAGGATGGTGAAATTCTCATTCAAGGAAATTTTAAACAAAAAATCTTCGACCTTCTCATCGCTGCGGGCTATTCCCAAACCAAAACAAAGGGAGGGAATTGAAGTGTAAAGTTTTTCGCAGGATATGAAATCTTTCCAACTTGGACAAAAAAAAAGGCAGTGTGAACTGCCTTTTTTGTGAAGAATCAACTTAAAGTTTCGTGATCTTGAAGGTTTTAGATTTGCTGCCTTGTGTTAGGACAAGTAAGTAAGATCCGCTGTTAAGCCCTTTGAGGTCAATGGTCGCTTGGTCTGTTGCATTTTGGCTGTCAAGGGTTCTGCCTTGTAAATCATGTAGAGAGAAAGCAAAACCACCATTTAAATCAATGTTTAGGTTTGATTGGGTTGGGTTTGGATACACACGGCCCATTTCGGTTTCATTTTCATCAATCCCCCAGGCAAGTACGTTTACATTGTAGGTTGTATTTGTTACAATGGCTGGGTTCCAATCAAAGTAAATGTGCGCCGTATTTGTAATTTCAGAACCTATTGCATTGCCAACGTTTTCAGAGATTTTGTAAATCAAATACCCATGACTTGCAGGTTCGTTGCTTGTTGAATCAGCCAACCATATTCCGTTGAATTCAAATCTTTTGATGCCGTTGCCTAAATCTACCACGACCATTGGGTGAGAAGTTTGAACAACCTCAAAAGTTGATAAGTCCAAATTTGAATCCATGGTATCTAAAATAAATATGTTTTGCGCCGGAGCAGTACCCGTGTTTTGGAAACGAACGGTATAGGTTAACGCATCGGTAAGGTTGACGTCAATATCCGTATCAAAAGACATCATTAAAGATTGATAAGCAATTCCCCGGTCAACGTTTTTGTCGTTTGGATCATAGCTGTTTCCTGCGATTTGCAACAAGGAACCATTGTTGTTTTGCACGTTGCAATCTTGGAAGTTTCCTGTGGCAGCAATGTTGCTCGTGAAATAATGCTGAACACCATTTGATATCCCACCTGGAACATTAAAAGTAATGATGTCGTTATTCGAAAAACTTGCAGCAGCGCTGTTCAAATTCCATGTGATTGTATTTCCGTTGATAACATATCCAGGGGTGTTGATGGTTGCTGTGTTTACAGTAACCCCTACAGGGAAGTTAAAGGTCAGGGTGTAGGTTCCAGGCGCCAAAGGACCATAATTTCCCCAGTTCAATCGAACGTGAGCTACAGTGTTTTGGTAATAACCAATCCATGGGGTTACGGTCGTCCATAAGTCTGTACAAACCGCGCCGTTACCACCACAGTTGATAGGAAACATTCCGTTGAAGATTACGCCATTTTGATTGCCAACCAAGTTTACGGTTTGGGTATTGGTGGTGTAGCCATTGTTCGCTAGGTATTGTTGGCTGATGGTTGCGACTGCATAATTGGTATTGGAAATCTGTCCACAATAGGTAAAGTGACCTGTGGAATCAGTATAAACCGTAACTGAATTTAGATTGTTAACACCAGGTGCACCGGTCAAAACAATCGGGACAAAGGCCAACGGACTTTCGCCTGCTTGCATGGTTCCGTTGTTGTTTGCATCACAAAAGACATAACCAGAAAAACAATTTGGACTCCCTGGATTTGGACCACACAGAATAGGGAAGCTTGCATTTGCAGGAGGCAATCCGCCTTGGCAAGGAGTGTTTAAAATGGTGTCTACACTGAAAACAGCTGAATAACCATGTTGAACCATCCAGTTTGCATTCAAGGAAACGATGGCTGTTGTGTTTGGCAATCCCATGTAAGAAGCGCTGTAATTCCCAGAAGCATTTGTATACACGATTGCATTTCCATTTCCGTAATTCACTTGGATGGGTGCATTCACCATATAGATATCGCCCGCTGAGTAAACGCCATTGCTGTCTTGGTCGCAAAAAACAGTACCTGTTACACACATGCTGATTGGATTTCCACCGCCGCCATTTCCACAGTTTAAGGTAAAAATCATGGTTGCAGCGCCATTTCCTGGGCCAATGGCTTGAGGACCTTGTACGGTTCCAATTACATAGTTGTTTGCGCTTAACCAAGCTGGGTCGATGGTAACCGTGTACAATCCAGGTTGAATTCCAGTGAAATTGTAGAAATTATTTTGGGTTGAACCCGTATACACTTGCCCTGAACCTGTTAAAATTAAAGGAATGGAAACATTGTTGAAGGTGGAGTCGATGGTGCCATTGTTGTCACAATCCACTTGAAACAATGAATAAACTGGCAGTGAACAGCTCCCGACGGTGTAGCTTACTGTGTCAATTACCATCGTTTGATTCGCCATATTCAAGATGTAGGTTGCGATGTTATAAGTCCCTGGAGAAGGGTAGGTATGGCTTGGGGAAGGATTCAACGGAATCAAAGTGCCTTGAGTGGATACGCCCCCATTGTAACTGTTTGAAGTTCCATCTCCCCAATAAATTTGAAAAGAAAATTGGGATGGAACGAAATTGGTACCACTGATTACATAAGGTAAATCATGGTTTTGTCCTGCGTTGTTGGCAGCAGATTGTGCCCAAAATGAAACCGTGACGACCGTATCACAACTTGAAAGCGCTGTGTTGGGAACTAAATTTAAGCTGTTAAGACCATATCCTACTTGTGAATACGTCTGAATACTTAAAAGCACAATGACAGTCAGGGTAAATAATTTTTTCATAATCAATATTTTAACATTTTTTGGTACGACGTTTCAGGTCAGTTTTTAGTTGCGTTTCGACAATCCTTCCTAGAATTGATTAAATTCGCAAGCTAAGTTAGGAATCATTTTGGACAGAACTCAATTTATAAATTTTGGAAACCTTGAAATACTCGCCAACCAAGTGGTCGAGGGATTTGTGACGGGTATGCATAAAAGCCCATTCCATGGTTTTTCGGTAGAGTTTGCAGAGCATCGCATTTACAACCAAGGAGAGTCAACCAAGAACATAGATTGGAAGCTGTATGGAAGAACCGACCGGTTTTATACAAAAAAGTATGAAGAGGAAACCAACCTTCGGTGCCAAATCCTAATTGATTGCTCGAAATCCATGTATTTTCCCATCGATTCTCCCGAAACCAAAATTAGACATGCCATTTATGCAGCAGCGAGTGTCATTGAGTTGTTGCGGAGACAAAGGGATGCCTTTGGGGTGACATTGTTTGACAAGGACATTTTACTTCACACAGCCTCCAAAGCATCGCCTGCCCACCAACGTTTCGTCTATGCTGAAATTGAAAAGTACCTAAAAGCATTTACGCCAGGGGAACAGACCGACACCCACTTGTCAGCAATCATGCACGAAGTAGCGGAAATCATTCCCCGAAGGAGCATGGTAGTCGTTTTTACAGATTTTTGGTCCGCCAAAGAAGATGCAGATGCATTTTATACCGCGCTCAATCACCTAAAGCACGCAAAACACGAGGTGATTGTTTTTCATGTCTTTAGTAGAAAATATGAACAGTCCTTTGGATTGGACAACCGTCCCTATCAATTGATTGATATGGAAAGTGGAGAATCCATTCGGATTTTACCCAACGACTATCGAAACAATTACATTCAAAATGTCGAAGCACATATGAATGAAATAAAAATGCGTTGCGGTAACATTGGGGTAGATTTTACCTCCGTTGCCATTGAAGACGATTACCACCAAATTATGATTCAATATTTGATCAAGCGACAAAAATTGATGCAAGCACGACGAGGATAAGCCCTTTTATTAATTTTGTACTACCATGGTTGTCGAGGAAATAATTAGACCTGTTGCGAATGAACTTAAGGAGTTTGAAGGTTTTTTCACCGAAACCATGAAGTCCAAGGTGCCTTTATTGGACAAGGTCACGCATTACATGGTCAAACGAAAGGGAAAGCAAATCCGACCACTGTTTGTGTTTTTGTCTTGCAAGATTTTCTCAGACATCAACCAAAAAGCGTTTGATGCCGCTGCCTTGGTGGAATTGTTGCATACGGCCACCCTGGTTCACGACGATGTCGTAGATGATGCCAACGAACGTAGGGGCTATTTTTCTGTAAATGCATTATGGAAAAATAAAATTGCAGTACTCGTAGGAGATTACATGCTTTCAAAAATTTTACTTCTTTCGATTGAAAAACAAAACACAGACATCCTAGAACTTGTAGCACGCTCAGTCCGCGAAATGTCTGAGGGGGAACTGCTTCAGATGGAAAAGTCAAGGTTGTTGGACATCACAGAAGAGATTTACTTTGAAGTCATACGCAAGAAAACAGCATCTTTACTCTCTACAAGTTGTGAAGCCGGATGTTTGGCTGCAGGAGCCTTAGAACACCGCGAGACCATGCGCAGCTTTGGGGAGAAGGTAGGTTTGGCATTTCAAATCAAGGACGATATTTTCGATTTTGGTGATTCTGAAAACATTGGGAAACCTACAGGAAACGACATCAGGGAACAAAAGCTAACCCTTCCGATGATTTATACATTGAACCATGCGCCTGCCGAAGAAGTGAAGACCCTAAAATTCATTGTGAAAAACCAAAACAACAAGGAAGAATCCGTTCGAAAAGCCATCGACATCGTGTTGAGGAACGGAGGGATTCAATATGCGGATGCCATGATGCGAAAAATTGGGGAAGAAGCCAAAGGATTGCTAGCGGATTTACCCGACAACGATGCAAAAGCATCCCTCATCGCATTGGTAGATTATACCATGAACAGAACCAAATAATTTATGAAAAAAGTACTCTTTTTTTTACTCGTTTTCGGAATCTTTGCCTGTGGCTCAGAGAAGAAAAAGCCAGTTTCAAATCAACCAGAGAAGTTAATAGAACAAAAGAATGGTGTCTATTACGAATGGTACCCAGGTAAAAAACAATTGAAATTCAAAGGTGCTTTGGATGCCAAAAGTCAACGCAATGGCAAATGGGTTTTTTATGCTGAATCTGGGAATGAATTGTCGATAACAATGTTTGAGAATGGATTGAAAGAAGGTTTTACCATTGTGAAATATCCCAATGGGAGGGTTCATTACCGTGGGGAATACCTTCACGATGAAATGGTGGGAACCTGGACAACCTATGATGCGAATGGCAAGTTGGTTACTGAAAAAAATTATGCCTACCCCAATGAGTAGAATCCCCGGACATGTAATTGACCAAATCTTACAGACTGCGCGCATTGAAGAAGTTATCGGAGAATTTGTACAGCTAAAACGTGCAGGTACCAACTTGAAAGGACTGAGTCCTTTTACCGATGAAAGAACGCCTTCCTTCATTGTTTCTCCCGGAAAGCAAATTTTCAAGTGTTTTTCCACAGGAAAAGGAGGGAACGTAGTTTCGTTTTTAATGGAAAAAGAACATTTTTCCTATCCAGAAGCTTTGAAATGGTTGGCTGATAAATACAACATTGAGGTCCCTCAAAGCCAGGAAGTTACCGCTGAGGAACTTGCCATTGCCACGGAAAAGGACAGCTTGTTTATCATCAACGAATTTGCAAAAAACCACTTTCACGAGAACCTCACGCAAACCCAAGAGGGAACCTCCATCGGATTGTCTTACTTTGAAGAAAGGGGCTTTCGAAGGGACATCATTGAAAAATTTAAGTTGGGGTATTGTGCCAATTCAGGTACAGATTTCACAGACAGTGCGTTGGCCAAAGGATTCAAATTCGAATACCTAGAAAAAGTAGGATTGTGTAAGGAAAAAGAAGGCCGTCGCTTTGATTTTTTTAGGGGAAGGGTGATGTTTCCCATTCAAAGTCTTTCGGGAAGGGTTTTGGGCTTTGGTGGAAGGACCTTGTTCACGGATAAAAAAGTAGCGAAATATTTCAATTCGTCGGAAAGTCCGGTTTACAATAAAAGTGAAGTGCTCTACGGAATGTTCTTTGCGAAAAACAGCGCCATAAAGTACGACGAGTGTTTGCTTTGCGAAGGGTATACCGATGTAATCAGCATGCACCAAGCAGGCATTGAAAATGTAGTGTCTTCCTCAGGAACGTCGCTTACTCGGGAACAAATACGCTTGATTTCAAGGTTTACAAAGAACATTACGATCCTATTTGATGGAGATGCGGCAGGTATAAAAGCTTCGTTTAGGGGGATTGACTTGATTTTAGAGGAAGGATTGAATGTGAAAGTGGTACTCTTTCCGGAAGGAGAAGATCCAGATTCTTTTTCAAAGAAAACCAGTTCAACGGATTTAATTGCCTTTTTGAAAGCGAATAAGCAAGATTTCATTTCCTTTAAAGCAGGAATTTTACTCAAAGATGCCCACGCAGACCCCTTGCAAAAAGCACAGTTGATTAAAGACATCGTATTGTCCATTTCCCTGATCCCGGATGCGATAACCAGGACAGTCTATGCCCAAGAAATTGCGTCGAAATACGCCATTGAAGAAAGTTTAATCAATGAGGAAGTCAGTCGCCACCGCAAAGGCAAACTTGCCGAAGCGTTGAAAGAACCTTGGATAGCTGATGTCAAGACCGCTCCCAAGCCTATTCCGCAAAGCGATGCGCCCAAAGCAGCCGTGCTGCAAAGCGAATTGATCGAGAAGGAACTCATGCGCTTGATGTTGCAATACGGAAGCCGTGAAATGGTCTTTGTCAAAGAAAACGTGAGTGAACCCATGACACTCAGGGTTACAGATTTTATAATTCAAGAACTCGCTTCCGACGACCTCTCTTTTGTTCATCCCGTTTGCGCAAAAATCTACGGGGAAATGTTAGATGGCATCGCAGAAGGAATTCTCTATACGGCCAATTATTTCAACCGTTCACAAGACATGGAAATC
>Ga0209444_10000338_pt1 | contig 25308 bp, 23 predicted proteins | sample LauGreFaBDMM15DN_2_FD_188215 | JGI IMG/M metagenome (GOLD analysis project Ga0209444, IMG submission 188215) | Freshwater lake microbial communities from Lake Michigan, USA - Fa13.BD.MM15.DN (SPAdes) (version 2) | ecosystem: Environmental > Aquatic > Freshwater > Lake | place: Lake Michigan... | reverse complement strand
CCAACCGGACTATCGCGGAAATACGTGTTTTGTCCACCCAATTTTCGGTCTTGATACGCATTCACACCGAATTGCGCTTCCATTTTTTCACCTTGAAACTGCCAGCGATTCATCAATGCGAGGTTATCACCCATGGGAATGTCGCGAAATCCATCTCCATTGTGATCGATGTTTCCAAACATGGAGGAAGCGTGTCCGAGTAGGCCAGAACTCCATTTTTTATTGATTTTTTTTCCTGCATTGAAATTAAGTTCCGAACGTCCAAAGCGGTTTTGATACGCATTCAAGTAAATCGCTTCCATCTCGGATGGCTTCTTGATTTCTAAGTTAACGAGTCCAGCCATGGATTCGTACCCATTCACGACGTTTCCTGTTCCTTTCGTAATTTGTATGGATTCGATCCACGTTCCGGGAATGGACTGAAGTCCAAAGGAACTTTCAAGTCCACGCAAGTAAGGAATATTTTCCATCTGAATTTGCGTGTACACGCCATCGAGTCCCATCATTTGGATTTTCTTCGCTCCGGAAACGGCATCCGTAATGTTGACATCGACCGAAGCATTCGTTTCAAAGGACTCGGACAAATTACAACATGCGGCTTTGCGCAATTCACCCGCTCCGATTTCCTCGACATGCAGCGTTTTCATTTTTGAAATCTGATGCGTCTTTTGTCGAAGTAGATAGACAATTTCTGGCTTTGTTGAAACGGGAATCAATACAATGGTTAAGGAAACAAAGCGATCGTCTTTCGTCACCGGAATGGAATCTGATAAGTATCCCATCGCACTAATGACCAACGTGTCAGGCAACTGCTTCGGAAGAACAAGCTCGAATCGTCCTTCCTTATTTGAAAACACACCTTGATTGGCTCGTATCAAGCGTATTTTTGCGTTTTCCAGCGGAAAATTTTTCGTCGAATCTTGACGGAAAACAATTCCTTTTAATTGAGCATGTGTAATGGATGCAGAAAAAATGAGGAGCATCCCCAAAAGATAAAATTTCATATAAACGGTTTATCATAAATACTAGTGAATGCACATGGAATTCCACGCACAAAATGCATCAATGAACTCGTTTATATGCGAAATACGCAGTGTTGAATGAGGATATCTTTTCCGCTTTCTTTTATGGGCGGTGCATCTTCCCATGTTTCAACGACAGAAATACCTTTCGTTTGGGATCCTTGGTAAGAAAATATAGCGGTATGATCTGGACAAATAAATGCAAACGTGGGAACGGAGAGTGTTTGACTCTGCACATATTTTTCGTCCAACTGCAAGACCGTTTTTTCATCGTTACAGCAGTTTTTCTTCTTTTCTTTCTGACAGCAAGGCGGAAGGTTTGAAACTTCTTCGTCTTGACAATGATTTTGTTGCTGGATGAAAAACGAGGTGAATACACCATCTTCCTCACAAGCGTGTGTAAACACAGGAATCCCGATGTTCCCAAGGAACAGTAGTAGACTTAAAAACAAGAGGCTGAGTGTTTTCACGATGTAAAGGTAGTGATAATGCGGTAATTTGCCAATGTGCTAGTGTGCCAATGTGCTAATTGGTAGTAGTTGGCTCTTCGCAAGCGAAGATGGGATTCCCAGAATCTTTGTAGGCGCAGGGCATGCCCTACGCCTACAATTGGTTTTTTTTAAAAATTCAACCCCTTCAGGGTTGTGGTTTGTCGAGGGGCCGTTTTTTTGTATGGAGGTTTGACCCCTTCAGGGTCAGTAAGTTTAGTGCTCAGTGCCGGTATCTATAAGAATGGTGGATTGGTGTTAAATTACTTCGATAAACATTAAACCGTTTGCGAAGCAAACAAATCATTAGCACATTAGCACATTGGCAGATTAGCACATTGAAATCACACCAATGTAAACAAATCTTTTGTGCCTAAAATGCGTGTAACGGTAAATCCTTCGGCGTAATCCACGCCAATTGGACGTCCATACTGCATCATGCGTCCTTTGATGAATTGAAAAAATTCTTCACCGGAAATCGGAGTGTTCGGTTCGTTGGAATTTGGATCGTAAAATTGGGAATGGAAGGCTTTGATGACTTCGATTTTTTGTTCCATGTATGGACTCACATCCATGACGATGTCCGGATGTGTATACTGATCTTGAATGTAATGCAAGACTAAGCGTGGACGATGTGCGGGAAGGGAAATGCCATCGACCACTGTTTCAATTTTTCGTAGTCCGGCGAGAAAACAAGCGTCGGACACCAATTTCCCAGCACGTCCATGATCGGGATGGCGGTCGCTCAAGCAATTAGCCATCACGATTTCCGGTTGATGAAGGCGGATTTGTTCAATGATTTTGCGTTTGTTTTCTTCGTTGATTTCGAAGAATCCATCGCCCATCTTCAAATTCTTCCGTACCTGAAGATTCATAAGTTTTCCAGCCGCTGCTGATTCTGCATAGCGATCTTCAACCGTACCACGTGTGCCTAATTCTCCCTCGGTTAAATCAATGATGCCGATTTTCTTTCCAAGTGCAGCATAGTGCAACAAGGTTCCGGAAGCGGATAATTCCACGTCGTCAGGGTGAGCGGCAAATGCTAGGATATCTAATTTCATCTTCGTTAGATTTTACGTGCGAAACTACGTTAAAAAATAAAAAGTCCCTTTGGTTTCAAAGGGACTTTTTAGTGATTTATGATTGGTAACTTTCAATACTTGGACAAGAGCAAATCAAATTGCGGTCTCCAAAGGCATTGTCAACTCGTCGAACGGGCACCCAATATTTCCACTCTTTCAAGTATGCAACTGGGTAAGCAGCCTCTTGTGCTGTATATGGATAATTCCATTCTTTATTGATTATGCAATCTGCGGTATGCGGAGCATTTTTCAATAAGTTGTTCGCTTTGTCTGCTTTACCGTCTTCAATTTGACGAATCTCCTCGCGGATTTTGATCATCGCGGTAATGAAACGATCTAGTTCTTCTTTATCTTCTGATTCTGTTGGTTCAATCATCAATGTTCCAGCTACAGGAAAAGATACAGTTGGAGCGTGGAAGTTGAAATCAATCAAGCGTTTTGCCATATCAGCCACTTCTACTTCGGCTGTGCGTTTAAAGTCGCGACAGTCAAGAATCATTTCGTGCGCAACAGTTCCATTTTTTCCGGTGTACAAAATATCATAGTGACCTTTCAATCCGGCAGCGATATAGTTCGCATTTAAAATCGCAATTTCTGTTGACTCGCGTAATCCTTTCGCTCCTAACATTTTGATGTAAGCGTAAGAAATCAATAAAATCAAAGCGCTTCCGTACGGTGCGGCAGAAATTGCATGAATCGCTTTTTCACCACCTGTTTTAATCAATGGATTCCCTGGTAAGAATGGCAATAAATGTGCTGCCACACCGATTGGACCCATTCCAGGACCACCACCACCATGAGGAATGGCAAATGTTTTATGTAAGTTTAAGTGACAAACGTCCGCACCAATATTTCCTGGATTTGTTAATCCAACTTGTGCATTCATATTCGCACCGTCCATGTATACTTGTCCACCGTTGTCATGAATAATCGAAGTGATTTCGCGAATTCCTTCTTCGAATACACCATGTGTCGATGGATACGTTACCATGAGTCCGCCTAACACATCTTTTAATTCGATGGCCACTTGACGTAATTCCTCGATGTCAATGTTTCCATTTTCGTCACAACCTGTTACCACTACTTCAAATCCAGCCATCACTGCAGAAGCAGGATTCGTTCCGTGCGCAGATGATGGAATAATCATTTTTTTACGTTGCGTATCGCCATTCGATTCATGGAATGCTTTGATGACCATCAGTCCAGCGTATTCTCCTTGAGCGCCAGAGTTTGGTTGCAAAGAAACCCCTGCAAATCCTGTGCTTTCGGATAAATCCAAGGACAATTGTCTGAACATTTCATGGTACCCAGCTGCTTGTTCAATCGGAGCAAATGGGTGTAAATTCGCAAATTGAGGATTAGTGATCGCCATTAATTCAGACGCCGCATTCAATTTCATGGTACAAGAACCAAGTGGAATCATGCTATGTACCAAAGAAAGGTCCTTGTTTTCTAATCGTTTTATGTAGCGCATCATTTTAGATTCCGAATGATGACTATTAAATACGGGGTGTGCTAACACCGCATCTGTTCTTTTCAGTCCCGCAGAAAGGGAAGAAGTTCCATTCTCTACTACACTTGCATCGAAGCAAGAAAGAATCGCTGCAACATCCGCATCTGTATGTGGCTCGGCAAAACTGATGCTTAATTCTGAATCAGAAATGTAGCGGAAGTTTAATTGATGCGCTTCTGCTTTCGCACGAACGCTTTTGCAATCAATACCTTTGATCCAAATCGTATCGAAATAAGAATCCGTTCCTAATGAAATGCCTTTTTGTTTAAGTCCAGCTGCTGTTTTTGTCGCTAATCCATGTACATGATTCGCAATTTCACGAATTCCGTCTGGACCGTGGTATACCGCGTACATACTTGCCATTACGGACAACAGTGCTTGAGCTGTACAAATATTCGATGTCGCTTTATCACGTTTGATGTGTTGCTCTCTTGTTTGAAGCGCCATGCGTAAGGCGAAATTGTCATCCACATCTTTCGATACACCGATAATTCTACCTGGAATATGACGTTTGTAGTCTTCCTTCGCTGCAAAGAACGCCGCGTGTGGTCCACCGTAACCCATTGGGACACCAAAGCGTTGTGAAGATCCCAAAACTACATCAGCACCCAAGCTTCCTGGTGATTTCAATACCACTAACGAAAGGATATCTGCAGCAACTGCTACTTGGATTCCATGTTCTTTCAATTGTGCAATTTTCGACGATAAGTCGCGAATGTGTCCGTGCGCTGAAGGATTTTGGATAAATGCACCAAAATATTCTGTTGATCCTTCGAATGTATCTATGTTTCCAGTCACCAATTCAATGCCTAGGTTAATGGCACGTCCAAGCATGACATCAATACTCTGTGGCAAGGCATCTTCCGAAACGAAAAATTTACTTTTTCCAGCTTGAACCTCTGCTCTAGAACGTGAATTATAGAACATAATCATCGCTTCAGCAGCGGCAGTCGATTCATCTAACAGAGAGGCATTGGCAATTTCCATTCCGGTTAAATCCAATACCATAGTTTGAAAATTCAACAACGCTTCTAATCTTCCCTGCGAAATCTCCGCTTGATAAGGTGTGTATGCGGTATACCATCCTGGATTTTCTAGTACGTTTCTCAGAATCACACTTGGAACGATGGTCTCATGATAACCTAAACCGATAAACGACTTAAACACTTGGTTTTTTTCTGCTAATTCGGCAATGTGTTCCAAGTATTCCTGTTCCGTCATTGCATCAGCAATGTTTAACTCTCCGTTCAAACGAATTTGGGCAGGAATCGTACGGTCAATTAAGGTGGAAATCGAGTCGATGCCGATAGCAGCCAGCATGGCTTTTTTCTCTGCTTCACTCGGTCCGATGTGTCTTCTAGAAAATGGTGTCATGAATGTTCTTTTTTGAGTGCACAAATATACGAAGCAAAAAAAGAATCGTCAATAAAATAGGAGGGAAGTTTTGAACTGAAATGTGGACTTATGAACGCTGATTTTCTAAATAAACACGTGCCCTCAATTTTGCGTTTTCCTGGATGTCTTTCCAAAATAAATTGACGTCTCCTTTGTGTAGGGATTTCATCATCCAAGAAAAGAATCCGAAATAGGAGCAGGGACGAGATATCCATATTGCTCCGTCGATGACATTTGTTTCGAAGCAATGGCAAAAAGTCTGGTCGTTGGAGTACAGAAAACCCTGATGCTGCTCCTTTGAAGCACCACCTTGGTCGTACCAGCTTACCGGATTCACTACTGCTTTTCCTTTATACCAGCGTCGGTATGCATCTTGATCGATATTTTTCTTAAACGTATTCCAAGTAATGAATCCACCTGTTTGTGTAGGATTGTTCATCAAGGGAATCGTCGAAAACTCTGTTTTTTCCATGCCAATTCCCGGCATGTACGCAGCGACTAATTGCGTTTGAAGTGGTTTGTTGTCAAAGAAATCGCGCAAAATCATGCGTAAATGCGTACTCCCTTGACTGTGTCCAGCAAGTATGATTGGACGTCCGTGATTGTAGTGATCCAAGTAATATTGAAAGGCATTTTTGACATCTTCATACGCAAAAAGTAAAGCATCGCGTCCACCTTCTTCGAGCAGGTCATACGAGCGAATGTGCGCTTGACGGTAGTATGGAACATACATTCTTCCCGCTTCGGCCCAGGCACTTGCTTGGTATTTTACTGCGGCCCCTAAGACTTTTCGCTGTTGTTCTTGGTCACTTAATTCGACATTCCACCGTTTGTCCTTTTTGTCTAACATTACGGTTGGATACACATAAAACACATCGACATCTGCCCACAAACTGGAGTCCTTCACTTTTGCTTGTAAGTCAACTGGATAGTCACCAGGTAAAACAGCCCAATTTCCTTTCGATGAATAATCGACAGCCTGTGAAAAACATTGACTTGTTGAAATGTTCCACAACAATAGAAGCATTAACGTGAATTTGTCCATTAATTTTATGCTTGATTATACAATGCGACGCAAAAATACATACATTCTAGCTGTTTTTCTGCTTTCATGGACGATGAATTTCGCTCAAGTAAAGGCGGATTCCATCAATTCGTGGAAATTGAAATCCCTCTATTCCTTGAGTGGAACGCAATCCTCCTTCGTGAATTGGAATGCGGGTGGACGAAACAACATATCGATGATTGGTTCGGTTGGCGCTAGTGCATACTATACGCATGACAATGTCAAATGGACCAACGATGTGAGTTTGGCGCTTGGTGGCATCAAGTATTTGGACAAACTAAATGGTGTTGGATTACAAAAAACTGATGACCGAATGGATTTGTCCAGCACCTTCGGGATGCTTTTGTCGAAGGATTTTTTCTTGACAGTTGCTGCGGGATTCAAAACCCAAATGGTGAATGGATTCACGTATCCAAATGATTCTGTGGTGGTTTCCACCTTTATGGCTCCGGGATATTTAAACTTAGCCCTTGGGACAGATTTGCGCAAAGGAGATCAATTTTCCATCTTTTTCTCATCGATTGCCTTCAAATCAACGTTTGTTTTGGATGATTCTTTGTCCGCAGCTGGGGCTTTCGGAGTGGAGAAGGGACAAAAATACCGACAAGAATACGGCGCATTTATAAAATTGAAATGGAACAAGAACTTGGCAAAGAACATCGAGATGAAGTCAAAGCTGGAGCTCTTCAGTAACTATTTAAAAAATCCGCAAAACATTGATGTCAACGCAGAATTACTCTTTGTTTTTCGCGTAAATTCCTTGTTTTCCGCTACCGCCCAGTGGAATTTAGTGTATGACGATGATATCAAAATCCGCGATATTTACGGGAATGTGGGACCACGGACACAGTTTAAATCCGTTCTTGGAATCGGTATTTCGTATAAATTGGAAAATAATTAAGGATGCAATTGAGCGCTTGATGCCTTCCTATTGTGTATAACCATAGGATCAGCTGTTCAAAAATCAACTTGTTAGCTCCTCAGAAGAGCCCTAACTTTGCGATATGCGCATCGGAATTCTCCTTTTTACTCTTTTATGGTCTTTGTCAAGTTTTGGACAATTAAAAGCCATTTACAATCAGGCGGACTATCCCTTTTTGCTGCATTTACCTGCTGATAGCATTCTGAAGAATCATCCACCGGTACTTATTTTTCTTCATGGACGAAGTCTATCAGGAAACAATCTGGAAATGGTAAAGAAATACGGAATCATCCATGAAATCGAAAAAGGCAGGGAAATTCCGGCGATTGTCATTGCTCCGCAAGTTCCTGCTGGAAAATCATGGGAACCGTCGAAAGTTTTGTCTGTCCTGCGCTTTGTCCAGCAACAATTCGATACAGATACCAATCGTGTGTATGTCACAGGAATGAGTTTAGGTGGCTACGGGACCTTAGATTTTGCGGGTAAATACCCCGAAATAGTTACCGCTGCAGTAGCTTTGTGTGGGGGTGGAAATATTAACAATGGATGTAATCTATCTACAATTCCCGTTTGGATTCAACATGGAAACCGAGATAGCGCTGTTCCAATTAGTGAATCCGAGAAAATGGTTCGCTCCATTCGCGCGTGCAATGGAGGTGAAAACTTGAAATATACTGTTGTTCCTGGTGCAAATCATGGTGATTTAGAACGTGTTTTTCGCACCGATGAATTATACGACTGGTTGTTTCAATTTAGTAAGGAAGAAAAGTAGTTCGGCTACGAAAACCAAATCTCATTGATTAATTGACAACCTGCTTCTTTATTGACACGTTCAATGATAATCTGCCTCCCATTCAACAGTTCTTCCCGCATCACGGATGAGTCAATCTTTAAGTACAGCGTGTTGTTTTTAATGTGAATTTCTTTCGTGCGATGAGCCACGGCAGGACCCATTAACTCCGGCCAAGCAGCGATGATATCGTATTCCTTCATTTTGCCCTCCAAAGAGTAAGCTTTCAAGAATTTATCGATGAGGTCTTTTAATGGCTCCTCGTCCGAACTTCGTCTATTGTCTTCGCGCATGGAATAAAGTTAGGATAAAATCAAGGACAATTGCTGATCTTTTACTTGGAAAAGTTTTTTCTCGGTTTGCAGCGACTCGAATAATTGCTTCATGCGCTCTGGATCTGAATCGGTGACAATCACTTGTCCAAAGTAATCCGCTGTCACTAAATCAATTAAACGCTGCACTCGCTCATTGTCCAACTTGTCGAAAATATCGTCGAGCAACAACACTGGTTTCAATCCTTTGTGCTGCTTCATCCAGTCGTATTGTGCTAAGCGCAGCGCAATGACAAATGACTTCTGTTGACCTTGGGAGCCGAATTTCTTCACTGGATGGTTTTTAATCGTAAAGACCAAATCATCCTTGTGCGTTCCCGCATTGGAATATTGCGTGGCAGCATCTTTTTTGGCATGCATTTGAAGTAACTCAGCAAAGGAATGATCATTCAATTGCGAGCGGTATTCTAGCCCAACGGATTCGGAGTCCAATCCAATTTCCGAGTAAAAACGTTGAAAAACGGGAATAAATTCAGATAGAAATTCCTGGCGTTTTTGATGAATGTAATTTCCAGAAGGAATGAGTTGTTCGTTCCACACTTCGATGGAGTCCACGTCGAACAAACGGTGTTCAAACATGTTCTTCAACAAGGCATTGCGTTGATCTAATACTTTGTTGTAGCGTTGAATTTCTTCTAAATACGCGCGGTCCAATTGAGACAAAATCCCATCCATCCACTTTCGACGCATATCGGAGCCATCTGCGATCAAATCACCGTCGTACGGAGAGATGAAAACCACCGGAAATTTTCCAATGTGATCTGCTAATTTCTCGTATTCCTTTTTGTTGATTTTTACGGTTTTTTTCCCGCCGTTTTTCAAGGCACAATGGACATTGTAATCTTGTTCTTCCAAATTCCATTTTCCTTGAATGGAGAAAAATCCTTGGTCAAAACGAATGTTCTGACGGTCGATAGCATTTAAGTAGGATTTGCACATGCTCAAGTAGTAAACGGCATCGAGGATGTTCGTTTTCCCACTACCATTTTGTCCAACTAGGCCATTAATTCCAGCGCAAAGATCTACTTCTAAATCTTCGTAATTCTTGAAATTGATGAGGTGTAATTGCGCTAAAAACATGTGCTTCAAAGGTAGTATTTATTTCGCGAATCGAGTAGAATTAGTTCCAAGCGTAACGCGATATACATTCCCGAAAGACTATTCTATTATCTTTGTTAAAAATTCGAATAGTTATGTCAAACGCTTTTTTTAAAACACCTATTGCCATCAACGAACCTGTGAAAGCATTCGCTCCAGGATCAGTGGAACGAAATTCCTTAATGCAAACGTATCAGGACATGAGCAGTCAAGCTCCAATTGATGTCCCAATGTATATTGGCGGGAAAGAAGTTCGTACGAATACGAAAAAAGCGATGAATCCACCGCATGACCACGCTCATCTGCTTGGACATTATAATGCGGGGGATGCAAGTCATGTAACCGATGCGATTGAATCCGCTTTATCTGCAAGAAAAGCATGGGCCGAACTTCCGTGGGAAGAACGTGCAGCGATTTTCTTAAAAGCAGCAGATTTATTGGCTGGACCTTTCCGCAATAGAATGAATGCTGCTACGATGTTAGCGCAATCAAAAAATGTGATGCAAGCCGAAATTGATGCTTCGTGTGAGTTAATTGACTTTTTCCGTTTCAATGTGCAATACATGACACAGATTTATAAAGAACAACCAGAGTCTTTGCCAGGAATGTGGAATCGCTTGGAATACCGTCCTTTGGAAGGATTCGTTTTCGCAATGACGCCATTCAACTTTACTTCTATTGCAGCGAATTTATGTGCTGCTCCAGCGATGATGGGGAATGTTGTGGTATGGAAACCAGCTGGTACCCAAGTATATTCGGCACAAGTTATTATGGAATTATTCAAAGCAGCTGGCTTGCCGGATGGTGTCATTAACATGATTACGGTGGATGGTCCAGTAGCTGGTGATATCGTTTTCAAACACAAAGATTTTGCAGGATTACATTTCACGGGTTCGACAGGAGTTTTCCGTCATTTGTGGAAAGAAATCGGTCAAAACCTAGAGAACTATCGTTCTTACCCAAGAATCGTTGGGGAAACAGGTGGGAAAGATTTCATCATGGTACATCGTTCAGCGAATGCTGCGGAAGTAGCAACAGCGATGTCTAGAGGTGCATTTGAATACCAAGGACAAAAATGTTCTGCGGCTTCGCGTGCATATGTTCCAGCCAATTTGTGGCCGGAAGTTAAACGCATTTTCGTTGATCAAGTGAATTCTTTTAAAATGGGTTCACCTGAGGACACGAGCAACTTTGTGAATGCCGTAATTGATGAACGTGCATTCGATAAAATATCGGGATTCATTGATTATTGCAAAGGACAGTCCGATGCGGAAATCATTACCGGTGGATCGTATGATAAATCGAAAGGATACTTCATTCAACCAACAACGGTTGTGACCTCCAATCCGAAATTCCGCACCATGTGTGAAGAGATTTTTGGTCCAGTGTTAACTGTCTTCGTTTACGACGAAAATCAATTCGAAGAAACCTTGGAAATGTTGGATTCAACATCTGAATACGCTTTGACGGGTTCGATTATGTCCAATGACCGTTACGCGATTCAACTAGCAACGAAAAAATTAGTACACGCTGCTGGAAATTTCTACATCAATGATAAACCAACGGGTGCCGTTGTCGGACAACAGCCATTTGGTGGAGCGAGAGGTTCGGGAACGAACGATAAAGCGGGTGCAGCCATGAACTTATTGCGTTGGGCTTCTGCTCGAACAATCAAAGAAACATTTGTCCCACCAACAGATTACAAATACCCATTCCTAGGCTAAGATGATAAATAAACTTTGGAAAGTGCTTTTTTGCATCCTTTTCATCACTCAGGCAAATGCCCAGTGGAAATGGACCTTGCACGCTGAAACGGGATTGAATAAACAAGATGTTTCCGCCGTAAGCGGTCTTGTGCAACAAAATGAATTGGATCCAAAAGTGTATTGGAAGTTTGCGGCCAGTGGTGGAGTTGAGTTAAGTTATACGGTCTTGAAATTCGCAACAGTTTTCTCAGGATTAGGATATGTAAAGTCAAATGGAAGGTATGTCACTTCTCAGAATGCGTACAATCCTGATGGAAGTTTACAGGCGACGTATACTAGCGATAAATTGACCACCGCGGATATGATTTCCCTACCGATTGGACTTCAGTTAAACGCGTGGAAGTTACACCTTGGCGGTGGCCTCGAATGCCGTTACCGTGTGGCTGGAAGTATGACAACGAATTATTCATCCATTGCGGCTTTTGCATCAAATAGCACAGACCTTGGAACGATAACTGGCACAAATACCAATGCCAAACTCGACTATGGTTATTTTGCGTATGCCTCCTTCAATTTCACGAAGCGTTTCGGGTGCAAAATATCGTATTATGAAGGACAACGAGACCTGAGCAATGATTTCGAATTTGGCGCATGGAAAGAGTGGATGCAAAATGTTGGTAATTCCATCTTTTCCTTGAATAACAAGCAAATGACGCTTGGTGTTTATTTAAAAATCAACTAGTTAAAGTCAAATGTTTAAGATTGCCATTGGTATTTTTTCGCTCTGTTATCTTTTCTTTCCGCTGACGAGTAAACCGTCCAATGAGCGATACAATTTAACGGTTAAAGTAACTTCGCTGCAACATAGCAAAGGATTGATTGAATTTGCTTTGTATAAGAATCCATCAGGGTTCGCACAAGCTGGAAAAACACATCGTTTGGCACGTTTGGATGCGAAAGTGCCCGAGCTTAAGTTTCAATTCACGGATTTAGAGTCAAGCAACTATGCGATTGTTGTTTATCATGACGAAAACAGTAATAAGATTTGCGACAAGAACTTCTTTGGAATTCCCACGGAAGCGTATGCTTTTTCGAATAACATGCGTCCAAAATTGTCTACGCCCAATTTTGAAGAATGCGCGGTGAAATTGGACAAGGACAAAGTCATCACCATTAAAATGGTCTACTAGGTTTCGAGCGCTGAAAGAATCTTTTCCAATTGAATGAGTATGGGTTGACGTCCATCGTTCTCCACACAATACTTCGTTAAACTTCGTTTTTGCTCATCTGTCCATTGACTTTGTATGCGTTGTTCCACGGAAGCTTTGCTGCAGTGATCGCGTAGCATCACGCGTTGAATACGAACAGCTACCGGTGCGCAAACGAGCAAGGTCGCATCAAATTGTTGATAGGCTCCAGTTTCAAATAAAATAGCCGCTTCGTTGAAAATCAATGTGCTCGTTTGTTGAGCGGCCCAATCGTCAAAATCCTTACGGACAATGGGATGGATGACTTCGTTCACCTTTAAACGTAAATCAGGATTCGAGAAAATACATTCGCTGACATACACACGGTTCAAGGCTCCGTCCACGTAGGATTCTTCCCCGAGTAAAGAAATCAAACCACTTCGGATTGCAGAATGTTTATCACTCAAGAATTTAGCGCGAAGATCGGAGTAGTAAACAGGGTAGGACATCGCCTCCAAGATCTGTGCAATGCTGGTTTTTCCCGAACCGATTCCGCCTGTTAATCCGATTTTCTTCATCTAACTTTTTACTTTTAGTACGTGAATGTAGTTAAACTTTCTAAAAAAGATTCCAATTCCCACGCCGGAACGATGTAGATGCCGTCCTTCTCTCTGAGCGGAAGCTCGTCCATTGTGATGATGAGTTTGGGATGATTGTTTTTTAGTGTAATTAAATTCCCAAATTCCCGGTTAAAGGTTTGTTCATCGGAAATACTGAAAGCAACTTGAAGGTAAAGTGATATCCCATTGCGATAAGACACAAAATCAATTTCTTTATTACGCATAGCGCCTACCTGTGATGAAAAACCAAAGTGTTCAAGTTCTAGAAAGATGCTATTCTCTAGTAGATTCCCATAGCTTAGTGTGTTGTTGCCAAACAAATACGTTCGAAAGGACAGGTCATTTAAATAGTATTTTACGTTTCCACCAAGTAATTCCTTGCCTTTTATATCATAGCGATCACAGCGATGTATCACAAATGTTTGACAGAGGTAATTCAGGTAGTTGGCAACAGTTTCATAATTTGTTTTACGTTTTTTGCTGTCAAAATAGTTCACGACATTATTCACGGAGAATAAATTGGACACGTTGTTACAGACATAGTTGAAGATATCTAATAACAAAGCAGTGTCTTTAATAGCAAATCGCTGAACGATGTCCCGCAAGATGATGGTATCTTTTAATGAAGAAAGATAGTGGAACTTGCTCTCATCTGTTGGTAAATGAAAAAGTTCAGGCAGTGCACCTTCGTGCAAGAATTTCAAGTAATTTTTTCGATTTTTTTCTTTTTTATGAACAGCACAGAATTCATCAAATGAAAATGGGAGGATTTGAAATTGAACATACCTGCCCGATAATAAGCCAGCAAGTTCACTAGATAATAATTCGGAATTTGATCCGGTGATAAATAAATCAACATCTATGGTGAAATCTTGCGACAAGGAGTTGACACCCTTTTCCCATTCCTTTATTTGTTGAACTTCATCTATAAAGACATAAAGTCTACCTATGATATTAAACTCTTCGTGATAGGCACGAACGACGTCACATAAATCTTGGTACGTTTCGATGCGGTCGAAATCCGTAAACTCTTTGTTTATATACAAGGTGTTTTTCGCCGGTACGTCTTCTTTGATAAGATAATCGATGTATTGACGAAGCACAAAACTCTTTCCCGCGCGACGCTGTCCAACAAGTACTTTGACCAATCGGGTATTTTTAAACTGCAAAAGCTGGTCCAAGTATTTTTTTCGGAGATAGCCTGTTTTTATGGCGGTATTCCAGAAATTATACTTCGCAATAAGTGCAAAAAAGTCAGACATAACATAAAATAATGTCAAATATACGAAATATTCAGTTGAAAATTATAAATAATCAATTTCTCTTCCAACATTTTCAAAAACAAAATGGTAATTTTGAACATGTCAAAAAAGGATTGGTTTGTAGATTGGTTTGATACCAGTTATTATCACGTGTTATATCAGAACAGGGATGAACAGGAAGCGGAGCGATTCATTCAAAATATCCTAACGCACCTCAATCTTCCTGCAAACTCCCGATTATTGGACCTTGCTTGTGGAAAAGGACGTCATGCAAAATTCTTGAGTGAATTCGATCACCATGTGATGGGCGTTGACCTCTCGCCAAATAGCATTAAACGCGCGAATGCATTTGCACATGAAAAATTACGCTTTCGGACACATGATATGCGAGAGGTGCTGGAAAACGAACAATTCGATGTCATCTTTAACCTATTCACTAGCTTCGGGTATTTCGATGATGAATCGGAGAACAAACGCATGTGTGATTCTATTTCAAAGATGTTACTGCCAGGCGGACGACTGCTCATCGATTTTATGAATGCGAAAAAAGTCATTCAGAATTTGGTGCCATCAGAAGTAAAAGTCCTGGAAGGATTGCATTTTGACATTAAACGCACATACGATGGTAAACACATATATAAGTACATTCAAGTAAACGACAACGGTCATGTGAGTCAATACATGGAACGTGTTCAAGCTTTGGTTTTAGCAGATTTTCTCTCCTTATTGGAAACTAATTTTGAGATTATCGGTACCTTTGGGTCCTACGACTTGAATGTGTTTCATGAAGACATTTCGGATCGTTTAATCCTATTAGCACAAATAAAAAAATGAATATATCCCTTGTTTTTGTTGGACTCATAGCCTCTGTTATTATAGGAGGATTGGTGGTCACTTATTTAAATGCCACGAACAAAAGTCATTTTATTAAATTGGCACTTGCTTTTAGTGGTGGATTCCTTCTTGCGATTATCTTTCAGCACTTGATTCCGGACATTTATGCAGATGGGCAAGCCAAAATGGGCGTTTTTATCCTCCTTGGATTTTTGGTTCAATTAATCTTGGAGTATTTTTCTGGTGGAATTGAACACGGACACGTTCATGTTCACAAGGGACAAGCGCTACCATGGGTTTTGTTTATTTCATTATCGGTACATTCCATCATCGAGGGAATTCCTTTGGGAAATGAATACATGGGCATAGTAAACACGCATGATCACGGACATGGATCTTTGTTTTGGGGAATTATTTTCCATCAAATCCCAGTGGCAATTGCTTTAATGACCTTGTTAATCAACACGAAATTAAGTCAGATCCAATCTTGGCTTGTCTTGATTTTATTCGCCATCATGACGCCTTTGGGCGTTCTCCTTGGCTTTAACATGTCGCCTGCGCAACTTGGCTTGGACGTCCATGTGATTTTAGCCATTGTTGTCGGGATGTTCTTACACATCTCCACCACCATCATTTTCGAAACAACGGAAAACCATAAATTCAACCTGATGAAATTAATGAGTATCGTTGTCGGCTGCGGTCTGGCAATGCTCATGTATTGATTCATTCCCAAAAAATAGTATATAAAAAAAGCCCTGACAGAATCGTCAGGGCTTTTTTAAGTTTGAATATTTGTCTTAGAACGGTAAATCGTCATCCTCTTCAGCTGCCGTAATTGGACTGCTAGGAGTTGATGCTGGGGCATTCCCTAAAGACATCGCTGAAGGTCCACCAGCGGGCATTCCTGATCCTTGTCCTGGACGCTCAATTCTCCAAGCTTCAATCGTGTTGAAATATTTAATTTCACCTTGTGGACTTGTCCACTCGCGTCCGCGAAGGTTGAAAGAGACTTCCACTTGATCGTTCACGTTGTAGCCATCTAACATACTGCATTTGTCCTGCGTTGCTTGAAACATGATATCTTGTGGATACATAGAAGTTGTATCTGTCACGACGAATTCTCTTTTTGCAAATTTCTCAGTGACTTGTTGCGTGGGTTGGATAACCTTAATGGTTCCGGTGAATTTAAACATTGGATTATAATTTAATTGTTAAATGCTAATAAAGTAAGCCAAGCTTCTTCTAGTTTGTTTTCCACTAAAAGGGCTTTTGCTTTTTGATGAAGTTGTTTTTCTAGTTCAACAGCGTCGTTTTCTAAAGATACAAATAATTCGCTTAATTCAATCAGCTTATATTCGTTTACATCTGTTTCATTTGGCAGATTTTCTATACCTGCTAATTGTCCGAGGTCATTCCCACTTAAAACACGACTATTTCTGACATCCAACGGAAGAGTGTCAAATCCGATGCCGCACGTAGTCATTGGTTTTTTTATTTCAAACATGGAATTCTTATCTGAACGACAATACCAATCGCCGCCCATGCGTGAAACCAAATCAATTTTATGTTGATTAATTAAACCTTTCTCATCGATGAGGTCTTCGCGCACGTGCACGCGCAATACTTCACAAATGATTAAATTTCCAGCTCCGCCTTCATGTCCAAGTTCCTTTACTTCGTTAACACGACATTCGAACTGAATGGGTGCCTCTGCCACGCGAAATGGTCTGATTGTTTCCGAAGGAACGGGTGTCAGTCCAGATTTTTCGAATTCACTGATTTCCGGAGAATAAGGTGAACTTGCCAAACTCATTTGATGCACCATATCGAAATTTACCACATTGATCACCACTTCTGGCAATTCCTTCACATTTTTGTAAGTGTCCTTCGTTTCATTTGTTCTTCCTGATCGCGCAGGAGAAAAAATTAAAATCGGTGGATTGGCACTAAAGACATTGAAAAAACTAAATGGTGCTAGATTTGCTTGTCCAGCAGCATTCATTGTTGAAGCAAAAGCAATTGGCCTTGGACCAATAGACCCAAGTAACAACTGATGTAGTCGCTGTACCGTAATTTCCTGTGGATTAAATGTCAACATAACTTCATCAAAAGTACTTTTTTCTTCCTTTTCTTTGAACGTAATTTTTCAGTAGTTATTCACAGATTTCATCCTTCTTTTCATACTTTTACGGAAGAATTAAACTATGCTCAAGTCACTTATCACATACTGTTTCATTTTATCTGCTTTCTTCGTTCAAGGGCAGAACAAAAAAGATGTGCACGGCAAACGGACAGGAAAATGGGTGTACAATGGGACAGACAAACCACAATCCGGTATTGCAAAAACAGGAAAAGTGGAGGAAGGTGTGTATCTTGATGGTAGAAAAGAAGGAATTTGGACAAAGTACCACAAGGATGGAAAAACGCCAAAACTGAAAGGAAATTACTCCAATAATCGTCCAGAAGGAGCATTCACGCGTTTTTATCCCAATGGACACATCATGGAACAAGGAAGTTTTGGAAAAAATGGCTACAAAGGAAACCTTGTGCGCTATTTCGAGAATGGTGTCACTTCCTACCAAGCTGTTTACAACAACGAGGGACAAGAAACGGGGAAGGTTCAGTATTTCCATGAAAACGGAAAAATCGCGCTTGAATATTCGATGAAAAATGGATCCTTAATGGGTAAAGTAAATCGGTATAATTCACAAGGAAATCTCATTGAAACGTTTGACGTTTCTGCAGCAGGTGCCATAGCAAACAGGAAGAATTTTTTAAATCAACCGCAACCAAGAACACCTGTTTCAAGACTAGAATCAACGATTTATCCGCCAAAAATCGCGAATCCAAGAATGAAAGGATTGAAATTTAGCACCAATGGATATAATAAAGTCTATAACGAAAACGACGAGATTTGGATGGAAGGTGAGTTTAAAAATGGCCAGTTATGGGATGGAAAAGTCTATGACTACGACGCTGATGGAATCCTTCAAAAGGTGAGAATCTTTAAGGTCGGACGCTATCATTCCGATGGACAGTTATAAGATTCCATAGGAATTCTTAATTTTACACTCAAATAAAACACTATGAAAGCATATGTATTTCCTGGACAAGGTGCGCAATTCACCGGAATGGGTAAAGATTTATATGAACATTCGGATTTGGCAAAATCGATGTTCCAAAAAGCCAATGAAATTCTTGGATTCGACATTCAAAAAATTATGTTCGAAGGAAGCGAAGAGGAGTTAAAGCAAACGAAAGTGACACAACCGGCTATTTTCTTGCATTCAACCATCTTGGCAGCTTGCCTTGGTGATTCTTTTCAACCGGCAATGGTTGCTGGACACTCTCTCGGTGAATTTTCGGCATTGGTAGCGAACAAAACATTGAGTTTCGAAGATGGACTCCGTTTGGTCTCTCAACGTGCCTTAGCCATGCAAAAAGCATGTGAAATGCAACCGTCAACCATGGCGGCGATTCTAGGACTAGAAGACGATGTAGTGGAGAAAATATGTTCGGAAATTGATGGTGTTGTTGTTCCTGCGAATTACAATTGTCCGGGACAATTGGTGATTTCAGGTGCGATTCCTGCAGTCGAAGAAGCCTGTGCGAAATTAACAGAAGCTGGAGCGAAAAGAGCGTTGATGTTACCAGTAGGCGGAGCATTCCATTCACCATTGATGGAACCCGCACGTGAAGAACTCGCAGCAGCAATCGAAGCAACTCATTTTTCTCAACCTTCTTGCCCGGTTTATCAAAACATCAATGCACAAGCAGTTTCTGATCCATCGGTAATCAAGAAAAACTTGGTCTTACAATTGACAGGTGCAGTGAAATGGACGCAAATCATGAACAACATGTTAGCGGATGGATGCTCTGAAGTTGTGGAAGTTGGTCCAGGTAAAGTGCTACAGGGATTATTTAAAAAAGTAAACCGTGAATTGACGACAAATAGCGCAACCATCGAAGCGTAATTAAATCATTGAAAATATCTAAGGCTCGCAGAAATGCGGGCCTTTTTTTATGCGTTTTTGTGGAATGTTTCTCATTCCGACATCTTAATGGAAATCCAAAATCATTAACTATGAAAAAAATCTTCGCTGTGTGGATGCTTGTTTTAGCAGGAAACACGTTTTCTCAATCTGTAACTGGTGATATCATTGGTAAGGTGATGAATTTTAACGACGATAAACCACTACCAAATGCCCGAGCGATCGTAGAAGACCAGGATAAAAAATATTACGCCATGACCGATGCCGATGGTCGCTTCCGAATATCAAGTGTTCCAGTTGGAAAATATACAATGTACATCGTATATAAGGCAGATTCTTTGAAAGGAATCCCAGTGGATGTTCCCATTGAGGCGTATTGCAACCTTGGAACGATTTTAATGAACACCAACGCTGTTCAAACAATGAAAGCGGTTCCAGTTGGAAGTGGACGCATTCGCTTAATTTACGGTGAATTACCTGTGAAAGAGTTGACTCAAAAGGATTTGATTCACAATCCGAATAAATTCGATATCAAAACGTTGGCAACTTCGATGTCCTCCGAAATCAAAATGGACGACGACGGACAATTGATGTTTCGAGGTGCGCGTAAAGGGGATATGATTTATGTATTGGATGGAATTAAATGCAACGAAGTGTTCAATGTACCAAGTTGTTCCATCGGAAGAATGATGGTCTACACCGGCGGACTTCCAGCAAAATACGGCGATACGCTCGGTGGTGCGATTGTCGTTGAAACGAAAAGTTACTTTGACTTATACCGAGCGTATATGTCCAGTCAAGAGTAAAATAAAATGAAAATAGGGAAGGCGGCAGAAATGTCGCCTTTTTTTGTTGAGCTTATTTTTCTGTTAAAAATGGATAATTGATTTCCCAAAGGAAAAGTCCATGAGCTGGAACGGAAACAGCGGCTTCACCTCGGTCTGTTGCGTTTATAATCGTGTCGATATCTTCCATCGTTAGATTACCTAATCCAACTTCGATTAAGGTACCAACAATCGCACGCACCATATTGCGTAAAAATCGGTTCGCAGAAATCTCAAAGTAAAGTTGCTGACCTTCCTGAATCCATTTCGCTTCGAACACAGTACAAATGTTCGTTTTCACAACGGTATGCAGTTTTGAAAAAGAACCAAAATCCTTAGTGCCAAGTAAGCGAGCAGCGGCTAAATTCATCGCATCGACATCCAATTCTTTAGGAAAGTACCAACTTTGATCTTGTTGAAAGGGATTTTTTTGCTGGTGAATGAAATACCGATAGGTGCGTTTCGTTGCATGGAAACGCGCATGGACATCTGAGGAAACTTTGTATGCGCGAATCGCACTGATGTCCGGAGGAAGCATGCGGTTTAACTTAAAACATAAGTGCTCTTCTTCCCAATCTTGTGGTAAATCCACGTGAAAAAAGTAAGATTTAGCGTGGACTCCTGTATCGGTTCTGCCACAGCCAAAAATGGTGACAGGGGTATTTCCAAAAACCTTCGAAAAACAGCGCTCAATCGTTTCCTGAACACTTGGAGCATTCGGTTGGGACTGCCAGCCATGGTAAGCAGTTCCTCGGTAAGCGATTTGGACAAAATAACGTTGCATAAAGAAGCCACCAAGGTACAAAACATTGGTGGCTCCCTCAAATTGCTGATAAAATTTATTCTAAATAAAGCTGAATTCCATATTGAGAATCCACGCTATAGTCAAAAGTGATGGTTTGACTTCCAGAAATTCCTTTCAAGAAACTCCAGGTGATGATGCCTGTTTTATCATCTACTTTTCCATCAACTAATTCGCCTCGTTTTACTTTGATGTCCTCTTGATTGGATACTGGGAATTGGTCCTTCACAATCAATGGAATCATCGCTCCACCATTATTTTTGATTTTAATTTCCCAGGTAACTTCGAATTTCTGACGGGAACCAATTGTTTTAATTTTTGATTTCTCTTTCACTCTTGTTCTTTCCACACTCACTTTACTATCCTTTCCAAAAGAGAAAGAAAGGGTGTCCTTCGTGGAGTTCACATCTAAAAATGATTTCCCCATGAATGTTCCATCGAAGTAAATATTTGACTCACCACTCAATAAATTCAATTTTTCCCATCCAACAACCTGTGCAGATAAATACACGCTAGGATCAATTTTCGGAATCACGTGGTATTCGTAAGATGCAGGTAATTCATGTGTGGCAATACTCACTCGGTGATCCATGCCATCGGATGGAATGGACATTTTGGACTGAATCGCATACTCCACACGCAGGTCTTTTTTCGTGACGGTCGTTGCAACAACGTTTGCTTTATATTCAGTTGTTTCGTTTTTGAAGTCCATTTTGCGTTTCCTGTATGATTTAACACCAGAAACCATGTCTAGCTCACCCATAGTCCTTGCAGGCATACGAGAAATATCTTGTCTGGTGATGGTATTACTTTCCGAAGTAACTTGCATGCCATCTTCATAATAATCTGCGTCATCTGATCTTGACCCGCGAATCTGGACTTCTTGTAAAACCACTTCCTGCGGTTCTAAGAAGAACTTTAAATAAGTCGAAGTGATTTGTAATTGAACGGCATTGTAACCAACATAGCTAGCCGTCACGTAATTTTCTCCTTTTGGAATCGTCAGTTCGAACTTCCCGTCGAAATCGGTAACTGCCGCAATGTTTGGATTATTGGCAAACTGAACACGTGCAAAAGGCATAGCCTCACCTGTGGATGCATCAATCACTTCACCACGCAGCTTCTCTCCAGCGTAAACAACTTGAGGTAGGTTCCTCGTGGTTTGCGTTTTTTGTTGTGGATAGTTGTTGTAGTAGATAATCCACGGTTGCAAGGTAGGTTCTTGCGCATTTTCATATGGATCATTTGTTGATAATACTAAATCTACATTTTTCCATTCAATTCCGGTGGTTTGACTCACATTCGCTTTTGCTTCTAAGCGAACTGGTTTACCGATTCCGTCGCTGCGCATGTCGTAATAAGCTTTCCATGTCGCATTCGGACTGATGTAGTTAAACTGGAATCCTGCAGTACACGATTTGTTGACATCGACTTCCACCACGACTTCAGAATAGTTAATTACGGGTTTCGAACGTTGACTGATAATTTCTTGTTCAATTTGATTCATTTTCTTTTGAAGGTCCTCCAATTCTGCGTAAATGGCTGTCTCACGCGTGATGACTTCCGTGAGTTTCGTATGCATAAACAAGTATGCTTCCTTCAATTCGATTATTTTCAGTCCTTGGTCTTGTCCTTTCAAATCACGGTTTTGCATCAACAGGTTTTTATCCATCTCCAGAATGACGTATTCATCACGCAAGGCTTGATCTTTCTTGTAAAGCAAGTCCTTTTTCACATTCAAGGCATGAATTTCTTCATTGCTGATTTTCAGATCTTCGAAATTTTTGCGGGTGCGAACGGAGAGAATCGTCACGTCGCCCTGAGCTTTCACTTGAACGGTATTCGGATCGATAAAATCCGTCAACTTTTGAAAAACGATATCCTGTCGACCCATTTGTAAGTCAACTTTCGCTTCGTGTTGCACTTGTGCTCCCGTAAAAAATACAGTTACTTTTTTGATTGGTGCAACTGTGCTGATTTCTTTTTGAGCGCTTGCGTTCAATAAACTACATCCCATGAGGATGCTTACAATGATTCTTTTCATAATTCGATGTTTAATTCCTTTCATAGATGCAGGTACACTCTTGATTCCACAAGGTTCATTTAGTTCATAAATGGAAAGGACTTTCCACTTAGGTCCATTTGGAAAATGTTGTAGTTAAACAAGCCCTCGAACTCACTTAAGCCAGCCATAACGGCTTTTTCGAGCGCAGGATAATATTGAAAGTGTGTATCGTCATTTACCGTGTTAAATGCTGCACCTAAGTTCACCGGCGCGGACCATTCATTTCCATTTCGCTTGCAGAAATACACGTCGTATCCTCCCATTCCAGGCAGGGCATCTGAACTAAAGAATAACAATGCCCCGTCCTCTGTAATGAAAGGAGTGGTTTCTCGTCCCGTTGTATTGATGAAATCGGGCAAAGCGATCACACTTTCTCCCCAAACACCATTCGTCTCTGTGGCTACAAATAAATCGGTCAAACTTTTTTCTGCTCGACGGTCAGACACAAAATAAAGTTCGCGTTTGTACGTGTATTCATCGATCATAAAGGTGTCGGACATACAAGCTGATCCGTCAAAGAAACTGGTGTTTACACCCGGAATTTTCAACGTTTTTTGTTCATCCCAAGCAAATGGTTTCTCTGCAGTTAATTCGAAAATCTCTGAACTTTCTGTTGTTTTTTCTTTGGATGCAGAAGTATTCAAAGTCCCATAGGCATGCATTCCATCAGAAAGCACACAATTCAAAGCGTCGAATCCCTCGGTATTCCAATCTTGGTCTTCGGAATATGTGATTTTGTACGATTTCGTTGTGTCGTTCCAATAAGAGAAAGAGATATCCTCAAAATAACTTTGATCCTCCGGATTCACATTGTCTCCTTTTGCATCTGGATTTTTAGCGGTGAAATAAAGTGCCTGTCCGCCCTGTGTCAATATCGGCGCATACTCGTCAAACTTCGTGTTGATTTCAGAGAATGGAATGCGCAATGAAACAATCCCTTTTTCTTGTTCCTTTTTCGCAAAGTTACATTGCTCAAGTAGTACAGGAATAGTGTATTCTTTGGCTAATTTTTCTCCAATCAGTTTCGTACAACGTTCAAAATGTGAAATCGCCGAATCTAAATGATTCAAATTATGGTGTATTTGTCCAGCTAGTAAATGGATATCACCGTTTAATTTTTTATCATTCAAACGTAAAGCTGCGGCAACATGTGTTTCAGCTTCGGAAAAGCTTTTTAACTCGAATTCAACGTTCGCCAAATAATACAAGGCTTTGGCTGAATTAGGATTAAATACACTCGCCTGTTTGAAGGTCATAAAAGCATCGCTTGAACCACCTAAATTGTATTGTTCAATTCCCTTTTCCACCATTCTAGTGGAACTTAGGCGTTTGAAAAAACCAACTTTTGTTTGCGCAAAGGAAAGCGAAGTATACATGATAATGAGTGAAAGCAATACTATTTTCATAACAAATGAGTTTATACAAATGAAAGCAAATTGTTGATGTTGAAAATGCATGTACTCGGCTTCTTCTCAGGCATTGATTGTTAAAAACTTACAAAATCAAGGATAAAGTCAATATATTTGGGATAGTAGTTGATTTCGTTTGGATATTTGAATAAGTTCAGGAATTATTCTTGGAATAACCAAAGCGAATTTGAGTAGAATGACGCGTATGATGTACTTTATGAAAACCTTTTTTTTAAGCACCTTTACACTGTTATTGCTTGCCTCTTGTGGAGGCGAAAATGCAAGTGCGCAAGATACTATTGTTGATTATTCAAATTGGATCAACTTAACAAAAGGCATGGAATACCGTGAAATCGATGCCCCACAAAAATCTACTGTCGGCGATTCAAAAATCTCGATTTTACGATTTGAACGTAGACTTTTTGATTTTAACATTTTCAGTGCCACTAAATACGATAGCATACCGCGCGACTTGCATACTTGGGCGGATACTTTCGATTTGAATGTGGTTTTCAATGCGGGTATGTATAGTTTGTCTAAGCCGCTGTCTAGCCGTGCTTACTTGAAATCAGGTAGTCACCTGAATAACGGGACGCTTATTGAAAATTTCAATTTGATGATGGCTATGAGTCCAACAGTAAAACACAGAGATGAGGTGGAGATCCTCGATTTAACCTGTGAGAATTTCAATGAAATGAACCACGAGTTTACCTCTTATGCACAAGGACTACGCATGATTGACTGCAACGGAAGTCCAATGTATTGGAAAAAGAAAATTCAATCCTGTAGCATGCTCATCGCTGCCGAAGGGGGAGACGGAAAATTCTACTTGATTTTTTGCCGTTCTCCATACACGCATAATCAGATGATTGACTTCATGATTGGAATGCCTTATAAAT
>Ga0209444_10000336_pt1 | contig 25414 bp, 25 predicted proteins | sample LauGreFaBDMM15DN_2_FD_188215 | JGI IMG/M metagenome (GOLD analysis project Ga0209444, IMG submission 188215) | Freshwater lake microbial communities from Lake Michigan, USA - Fa13.BD.MM15.DN (SPAdes) (version 2) | ecosystem: Environmental > Aquatic > Freshwater > Lake | place: Lake Michigan... | reverse complement strand
TGGGTATCCGCATCAAAGGAAGTCAAGGTGGATCCGTGGAAATGGACCATTTCAAATTAACAAATTCCTTCTACGGATTACACAATGACATTGCAGAACTAGGAGTAAGCTATAATTTCAGCGGATGTGAATTTAAAAATAACCAATACGCGATTCAGTTAAATGCTGGTCAATGATTTTTGCTTTTGTTGTCATGAGTTTTGTTTTTTTACAAAGTTCCGTATGTTTCCCGCACAAAAACATGACGTTTATCAACGATTCAACTGATTTCTACACGGGAAAGTATCGATAAAACGGCTTATTTTGATGTATCTTTGCACAAAAATTCAACTATGTCAGAAAAAGCTGTTCGCGTCCGTTTCGCTCCTTCTCCCACAGGCCCGCTTCATATGGGTGGAGTTCGCACGGCCTTATATAATTATCTTTTTGCCAAAAAACACAATGGAACATTCATAATCCGTGTAGAGGACACTGATCAAACGCGTTTCGTTCCAGGTGCACAAGAGTACATCATGGATGCGCTAAACTGGTGCGGAATAATGCCGACGGAAGGACCTGGTCTAGGTGGAGATTTTGGACCTTACGTTCAATCCGAGCGAAAAGAAATGTACTTTCCATATGCCCAACAATTAGTTTCAGATGATAAAGCATATTACGCCTTTGATACCTCGGAAGAGTTGGACAACATGCGAGAACAAGCGAAGACGATGGGAATGCCTAATTGGCAATACAACAGCGTTACACGTACTTCCTTAAGAAACTCCTTAACCTTGCCACAGACGGAGGTAGAAAAGCTATTGGCGGAGGAATTTCCGTATGTTATTCGCATGAAAATGCCGCGCAACAAAGACATCCGTTTTCACGATTTAATTCGTGGATGGGTTGTCGTAAACACAAATAACTTAGACGATAAAGTACTTTTCAAAAGCGACGGAATGCCAACGTATCACTTGGCAAACATCGTGGATGACCATACGATGAACATCAGTCATGTCATCCGCGGAGAAGAATGGTTGCCTTCTGCCCCACTTCACGTCATGTTGTACGAAGCATTTGGTTGGGAAAGTCCAGAATTTGCACATTTGCCTTTATTGCTGCGTCCAGATGGAAACGGAAAATTATCCAAACGCGATGGTGACCGCTTAGGCTTCCCTGTTTTCCCTACAAATTGGACAACCGCAGAAGGTGAATTGTACTCAGGATACCGCGAAAAAGGATATTTACCAGAAGCGTTCATTAACATGCTAGCATTACTTGGTTGGAATCCAGGCACGACACAAGAAATTTTCACCTTAGACGAATTATGCGAAGCATTTTCATTGGATCGTGTTTCAAAAGCTGGAGCGAAATTCGATGCGGAAAAAACAAAATGGTTCCAGCAACACTATTTACGGGCTTTAAGTAACGAAACCATCGCTGCTCAACTACTATCGATCGATGGAGTCGATATGCCACTGAATCGATTGGCACAAATTTGTGGATTGATGAAAGAACGAGCAACATTTGCACAAGATATCTTGACAGAAGGAGCATACTTGTTCAATCGTCCCGCGGAGTTCGATAAAGAAACAATCCTGAAAAAATGGAAGGATGAAACAACTGGATTCATTTCCGAATGGAAGTCTATTGTTTCAGGCATCAGTGATTTCTCTGCAAGTGAAATCGAGATTGCTTTCAAAGCATTTTTAGAAGAGAAACAAGTTGGAATTGGCGCTGTATTGTTGCCTTATCGCTTGTGTGTAACAGGCGTTGGCGCTGGACCAGGCATGTTTGATATCTCCGAATTCTTAGGAAAAGAAGAGGTCTTAGATCGATTAGAAGTAGGTTTAACTCGCATTCAACAAATTCGTGATGAAGCAAATCATTGAAGTTAATGGGATTCAATTGTATGCGCACCATGGCTGTCTTCCAGAAGAAGCGCTCATTGGTGGACATTACGTGGTGGACATTGCCGTATTGACTGATTTTCAAGTTGCTGCGGAAACAGACGAACTGAATCAAACAGTGGATTATGTTGCGATCAATCACATTGTGAAAGAGGAAATGGCCATACGATCCAAATTAATTGAACATGTCGGTGAACGCATAAACGTACGCATCCGTAAAGAACTTCAAGGAATACATCAATTGCGCGTGAAGATCACCAAATTAACGCCTCCCATCAATGGTGATGTTAAACATGTTGCCATTGTCATTAGTGACTTGGAAGTGTATTAAAGAACGATACAAGTTTTTCAATCGCTCTTGCTCGGTGACTAAATTGGTTCTTTTCTACCAACGTCATTTCTGCAAAACTTCGCGATTCTCCTTCCGGAATAAATATAGGATCATAACCGAATCCTTCATTTCCCGTTTTAGATATGGCGATGTGTCCACGGATGATTCCTTCAAATTGATATTCCTTTCCCTGCCAAAATAAGGTAATCACCGTTTTGAATTGCGCCGAACGATCTGATAACATTTCTAACTCCGTCAGGACTTTATCCATGTTGGCATTCGAATCGCGTTGTTCACCTGCATAGCGGGCAGAATGCACACCTGGACGTCCATCTAAGGCGAAAATCTCCAATCCAGTGTCATCTGCGAAGCAATTTTGTTCAAATTTCTCATGGACAAATCGTGCTTTAAATTGAGAATTTCCCTCAATCGTCGCCTCATTTTCCGGAATTTCCTCTAAATATTGGATATCTGATAAGGTCCTGATTTCAATCCAAGAAGGGAGAATACTTTGTATTTCAGTTGCTTTGTGTGCGTTGTGACTGGCAAAAATGAGTTTCATCCGTTAAAAATAAGAAATGTATCCAATGTGTATTTTTCCCGCATTCAACTGCAAGGGATTATTAAATTCAGCTCCAAGTGCATACGCTAAACGGAAGATCCCCAAGTTTGTCCCAGTAGAAATACCAAAACCAAATCCATAAGGATGGTCATTTACATATTGAAGGCTTGTGTTTTCATAAAAAGCTTGATTGTAAAAAGCAAAAACAGAAGAGTTCTTATCCAATAAAAACCGATATTCCAGCGTTACGACTGCTTTTGTGGTGGCGAAGATACTTTCCTCATTAAATCCTCTAAAGGAATTGGTTCCACCAAAACGATACAGTTCATTTTGATAAATATTTGGCGCGTGATAGGAATCGAATTGAACGTGACTGCGAAAAGTCATTCGTCGGGCAATCGGATAAAAATATTCAATTGCTGCCTGAGTTTTCCAGATAGATTCTACACTTTGTCCCGATTTACGCTCACCCAATTGTCCCTCTAAAAAAACCGAAAATCCCTCTCGTGGATTTGGGAAATAATCTAATTTTCTGCGATAAAGAACGAGTCCATAGCTATTGGTTTTGAAGCTAGCAAGTTTTGAAAAAATCGGATTTGCATTTGTTGTTGAGATCACTGAAGAATTGACAAAATAGTAGTTAGCGCGCAATTGCCATCCATTTTGAAATTGAAATTGAATACCCAATGTCGATTTCACCTCTAGAAAACTAGAGTCGCGCTTATACAATTGAAAATCTCCAATCACTCCAAAAGGAGACTTAAATAAATAAGGAACCATTAAACTACTTTGTATTGCTTGTGTTTTGGCTTGCATGCTTTTCCAGGCAAACTGAAAAGATTCATTGCGTTTTACTGAGTTGATTAATTTCAATTGTAAATCACCAGTGAATGTCAAATCATTGGTTTGTGGATTGGGCTGAAATCCAACGATCCCCTGTGCTGAACTCGCCTTAATGCGTTCTAAATACACAAAAAGCTCGGCTCCTTTATCCGTAAATAGTACTTCGCACTTTTTCTTTAAGCTGAAAATTCCTGTTTGCGAAACGCGTTTATCAATGGTGTTAAATACGGATTCATTGTATTCATCTTGCAATTGGATTCCAATGATACTTTGCAAGGTGTTTAAAGAGATGGACAAGTCATTCTTCAGGTGAATTTCACTCCAAACATAATGTGGTCCCAAAACCAAAACGAGTTGCGCAAGAATATCAGCTTCGTTTATCTCTACTTTTTCCAAAGAAACCCGACAAAAAGGATATCCTTGATTTAAAAATTCTTCCAATATTTGATTCATGAATCGAACATACGATGTAGGATTCAATCGATGTGTTTCTTTTTGAAGGATACGTTCCGTTGGAAAAATCCCTGAAAGGATTTTTTTGGTAGGCTCGTCAACCTTTAACTTCAAGCCTTCAAACTGAGTGCCTAGCTCAACCACAATGGAATCACATTCGCTGGAACTTGATTTCAATTGAAAGTCACATAGAAAAAAACCCTTTTCAATACATTGGCTTCGAATCAATTGAACCGATCTTTGCACTTGACTAGATGATTGTTCTTCTAGTAATTTCGAGACAGATGTGGGAAACGCAGTAAGCGTTTTTTGAATAAAAACGATTTTTTTTTGTCCTAGAATTAAAAAGGGCAAAAACACTAGGAAACACAAAGAAAATAATTGTTTTTTCACAGGGATAAAAATCGAAACTTTTGAGGATATAACTCCTCTTTTTTGAAAAAATTGTAACTTTATAAAATGTGACCCGTTAGACAATTCACAAACAACAAAACAAACAACAATGAAAACGAAATTAACTTTATTAATCTGTGTAGCACTAGTATCCGTTGTTTTAGCTTCTTGTGGAGCTGGACGTACAGCTAGCTGCGATGCGTACGGGAGTATTCAACAAACAGAAAATTCAGATTTAGCGTCGAAATAATACGCTACTTAAAAGTTCAAGCGCTGAATATGCAGAGCCATTTGGTTTTGTATCTTCAGCGCTTCTTTTTTTGCTGCAAGTGCAAAATCCAAACCGGAAGAGGCGTAAATAATTCCACGCGACGAATTCACCAATAAACCGCACTCGGCATTCGCTCCATATTTCACTACATCCTCCAAGCTTCCACCTTGCGCGCCCACACCAGGAACAAGGAAAAAATAATCTGGTGCTATTCTACGCACCTCCGCAATATCCTCCGCTCTCGTAGCACCAACCACAAACATCATTTTTTCTGAACTTGCCCATTGCATAGATGTTCGCAATACGTTTTCGTACAATAATCCGTTTTGTCCTGACTGCAATTGGAAGTCCTTTGCTCCTTCGTTGGATGTCAATGCGAGTAAAACGACCCATTTCCCATCAAATTTCGTAAATGGCAATACGCTATCTGAACCCATATATGGAGCAACAGTTACCGCGTCTGCCTTCAGTGTTTCGAAGAATGTTTTGGCATAATAAGTAGAGGTATTTCCAATATCACCTCTTTTGGCATCGGCGATTATCAGACATTCTTTAGGAATATAATTGATGGTTTTTTCCAAAGAGTCCCATCCTTTAGATCCATGACACTCAAAAAATGCCGTATTTGGTTTAAATGCTACCGCGTGTGGATGTGTTGCATCAATGATTGCTTTATTGAACTCAAATATTGGATCATCCATTTCCAACAGATGTGTCGGAATTTTACTCAAGTCCGGATCTAATCCCACACATAGAAAGGATTCTTTTAACCTTATTTGCTGAATTAATTCTTGTTTTGTCATAGCGTTTGTCCTTTCAGTTTTTCCGCATTTTCAGCCATTTTCAATGCATCAATCATCTCTTGCACATCTCCATTCAAGAATGAACTTAAATTATACATCGTTTTATTAATACGGTGATCCGTTATTCTTCCTTGTGGATAGTTATAGGTACGAATTTTAGCGGAGCGATCTCCCGTTGAAACGAGTGTTTTACGTTGAGCCGCACGCTCATTGTGCACACGGTCTAATTCTGCTTGATACAAACGAGAACGCAACACGGAGATTGCTTGTTCTAAGTTTTTATGTTGGGAACGTCCATCTTGACATTCAACCACCGTTCCTGTTGGAAGGTGAGTTAAACGAATCGCAGACTCTGTTTTGTTAATGTGCTGTCCACCTGCTCCAGATGCACGGAATGTATCCTTGCGCACATCGTTCATGTCTAAATTGAAATCCACTTCTTCCGCTTCTGGCAATACCGCAACGGTAATGGCAGAGGTATGCACGCGTCCTTGGGATTCTGTTTCAGGAACACGTTGAACACGGTGAACGCCGGATTCAAATTTAAGCATCCCATAGATTCCAGCACCAGCCACATCAATGGAAATCTCTTTATATCCTTTTACGGTTCCTTCAGAAGAGTTGATGACTTCATATTGCCAACCCATTTCCTTAAAATACATGGTATACATTCGGAAAATATCCTCCACAAAGATACAGGCCTCATCCCCGCCGGTTCCAGAGCGGAGCTCTATAATGGCATTTTTATCATCTTCTGGATCTTTCGGAATCAACATCATTTTGATTTCCTCCTCCATTACTGGACGTTTGTTTTCTAGCTCATCGATTTCCATCTTCGCCATTTCGCGCATTTCAGGATCGGTTTCCCCTTCCAATAAAGATTTGGAACTAGCTAGGTTTTGAAGTACATTTTTGTAGTCTTTGTACATCAGGTCTAAGGATTCTAAATCTCGGTATTCCTTATTCAGTTTCACATAACGTTCCATATCCGAAATGATATCCGGATCGGTAATCATGGTTCCAACTTCCACAAATCGGTAATGAATCGCTTCTAATTTCGATAATAAATCTGACATGAAGCAAAGATAAGAAGAACATCTGCTAAAGCAAAGTATTGAGGACTTTCCTTCCTACAAACAAAAAAAGCCAACGAATTTCGTTGGCTTTTACAATAGTTGATTCAAAATTAGTCAATTGAGCCGGTTACACGTTTCATGAAGGCATTTAATGCCTCTCGCTTCGCTGTTCCAGACTGAATGTCTTTATGCACCGCTAATGCGCCAGAATAATTTGACAACAATTCGCCGATCACATCTAATTCTTCGTCCTTGATTCCCGGAGCCTCGATTAAATTCTCAAGCGTTTCCATGGTTTCAATGATGTAGTCTTCATCATTGTTCTCAATGAATTCAACGATGTGTTTAATGACTGGTAAGCGCATGTAATACTTCTTGAATGGTTTCTATTTTATTTCCTTGTGCTTCCTTTACCAAAGATCCATTTATGAATCCCGCAAAAGTTGGCAAGTTGCTTACATTCGCAAACTGCCGTGAATTCGGAAGTTTTTCCGCATCGATGTAATAAAACTCAATGCCTTCATTCTCCTCTGCCATGCGTTTGAATTTTGGCTTGGTAATTTTACAATTCCCACACCACGTAGCGCCATATTGGACCATTACTTTTGGGTTTTTCGCCAAAAGTTGATCTAAATGATCTTCCGTTAATTCAGTAAACATAACGGATTAATGTTTGCTTAAGTAATCTGCAACTCCACTGCGTGTAGCATTCATCGCATCTTTTCCTTCTTCCCAGTTTGCTGGACAAACTTCACCATGTTGTTGCACGTGTGAAAATGCATCGATTAATCGAATGTATTCTTGAACGTTACGTCCTACAGGGAAGTGATTGATTGACTCGTGGAATACCATTCCGGTCTCGTCTAACAAATATGTTGCACGGTAAGGAACGTTGTCACCAACTGAATCTTCGTCGAACATATCGTAATCCAAAATACCTAACTCCATTGCCAAGTTACGTGTTGAATCTGCGATGATTGGAAACTTAACCCCTTCGATTCCACCGTTATCTTTTGCTGTGTTTAACCAAGCAAAATGAACTTCAGCAGTATCACAAGAAGCACCGATCACGATTGTATTTCTTTTAGCAAATTCAGCTGACGCTTCTTGAAACGCATGAATCTCCGTTGGACAAACGAATGTAAAATCTTTTGGATACCAAAATAAAATAACTTTTTTCTCGTTTTCGATAGCTTGTTGAAGGACATTGATTTGAAATGCATCACCCATTTCATCGATTGCTTTGACAGTTACGTCCGGGAATTGTTTCCCTACAAATGTTGACATATAATTTATTTATTTAGTTACTAGTAATACTACAAAGTTAAAGCTAAAAGGTTTGATCGCGGTTACATAAACGTTAATAAATGTTTCCTTTCACATTTTCCTTTTCTTTTTTTGTAGTGCAAATTTACCGCAATAAAAATCATTTATTTATTCAATACTTTTTATATTTACATAGATTTTACTTATATGATTTCCATTCAACAAATGCAGTACATTGTGGTTCTGAGTGAAGAGCAACAATTTCAACGGGCAAGCGACCGTTGTTTTGTCACACAACCTACGCTTTCCATGCAAATAAAAAAAGCGGAGGAACAACTTGGTTACTTGGTTTTCGATCGCGAGTCGAGCCCACTTAGTCTCACACCATCCGGAGAAAAATTACTTCCTATTCTTCGCGAATTATTGAGTGAAAACGAAAAAATTAAACGTTTATCGGACCAATTAAAGGGACATGTAAAAGAAGAAATACGCGTTGGAATCATTCCAACAGCCGCGAGTTACTTGATTCCCAAACTATTTGGAGAATGGAGAAAAGAATTTGACACCTTAAAACTGACGATTCACGAATTGAAAACGGTAGATGTTTTGGCTGCAATGGAACGGAAGGAAATCGATTTAGGTATCATCGCAGGCCCACATTTAGATGCGAGACTCCGAACGATTCCGCTATATCAAGAAGAGATTTGCATTTATGCACCGAGTATCGTGGAAGATTCTCTCAGTATGTTAGAACTTCAGGAAATGCATCCTTGGTTGTTGAATCAAGGGAATTGCCTACGAACTCAAATGATTCATTTCTGTCAATTAAAAAAAACAGTGGACGAAAACGAATGGAATTATGAAGGAGGAAACCTTCCATTAATCATGGAAATGGTGGATCGTCATGGTGGATACACCCTTCTCCCAAGTAATTTTCATTTAACAACACAGCAACAAAAAGGGATGAAGTCCATACGGGATTTAGCCGTTTCACCTGCACGTGAAATCGTCGCCTTGTGTTCGAATCGCACGGCAAAAATGCAAGGGATTGAAAAACTGGTTCGAAGTATACAATTTACTTATGGGAATCCAAATCAGAAATCGCTTCAGGTACTTGACTGGAAATAAAAAAGGGTTGACTGAGCAACCCTTTTCTTTTTATTCATGTATGTTAAGATCTTTTATTGAGCTGAAGCCAATTTAATGAAGTCATCATATTTCACTTCTTTTTTCATCAAGTTCACCGATGACTTAAAGAAATCTGTTAGTTTTTGTTCTGCCAAACGGTCATAGATACCGTTTGCTTGTTCTTTGTTTTGCAACAAACGAGCAGCCGTTTCTGTCAATTCTTGATCGTCTGGAGCTGGCATTCCATATTGTGCATAGTTTCCAACCAATAGTCCTTTGGTGTAATCCATAACCTCTTGACTTGTCAATTGGATGTTGTTGTCCTTAAAAATTCTCGTTTGAATCAATTGCCATTTCAATGATTTCAGGTAGGCATCAAATTCTGCTGCAATTTCCTCTTCCGTAACAGGTTTCTCAGAAGACACACGAATCCATCTTTTCAAGAACGTTTCTGGGAAAATCATTTTTGTTTCGTTCACCAAATGATTATACACATTTCTCGTAAAAATACGGTCTGTATCTTCAGCAAACATACGTGTTAAGTCCAAGGAAATACGTGCATGAAGTTCCTCTTCCGTTTTCACTTCCTCAGCGAATAACTTGGTGTATAATTCTTCGTTTAGGTCAGCCATTTCCATGCGTTTCACATCTGTAATGGTAAACTGAAAGTTTGGTGTTAGTCCAGCGATTTGCTCTTCGGTAATTCCCAACAGTGCTGCGCAGTCTTTGTCGTCTTTCGATACCTGTTTTGGATCAAGGTTAACTATTTCGTTGACTTTTTTTCCTTTCAATGCGTTCATTCCTTCTTTATTGCTCAAGAACTCCATAGAAATCGTTGAAGAGTGACTTATGCCGTCTGTTTTCACAGATCCATCGGCATCTTTCTCTTCGAATTTACCCATGACCATGTCTTTGTCTCCCACTACATCTGAAGAAACCAATTTCCCATAGCGACGACGCAGATCTTCTACTTGCTTATTGATTAAATCTTTGTCAATTTTAACCGTTGCATAATCAAATTTGGATTTCGCATTGATCGGTAATTGAAAAGTAGGACTATAGCCGATTTCAAAAGAAAACTCAAAGTTTTCAGGCTTTTCAAAACTTCCTGTCATTCCTTCATCCGCTTTAGGGATTGGATTTCCAAGTAAGTCTAATTTCTCATCTAATATATATCTGTACAAAGCATCGTTGGTCAATTTGTTTAACTCTTCCGCTAAGACCGATTTTCCAACTTGTTTTTGAATAAGTGCCATTGGGATATTTCCAGGACGAAAACCAGGGATTTTTGCTGTTTTTCTATATTTCTCCAATGAAGCGTTCACTTTCCCTTGATAATCCGATGGAATAATGTTCACTATAAGTACTGCATTCTGTGCATCTACTTCTTGACGAGTAATGTTCATTTTATTCTGTGTTTTTTTTCGATTTATGTTAAAAAAAAAGGCCTCGTTAACAACGAGACCTTTTGTGCGGATGGAGGGACTCGAACCCGCATACCTCTCGGCACCAGATCCTAAGTCTGGCGTGTCTACCAATTTCACCACATCCGCAATCTATCAAAAAAACGGAATCGTTCTCCCGTTCCCTACAACATTTCATTTGTATTGGGTTGCAAAGATAAAGCTAATTTTTTAAAATGAAAGTTTCGGGTAAGAATTATGTTCTTTTTTCCTGCATGGTAGTTCTAATTTCCTTCATGAATTCCGATGCATAAACGAAACTGAGTATTTCTGGATTATCTGTCGTAATTATGGAATCTTTGTTCCCACTCCACCATTTCTTTCCTTGGTAGATGAATAAGATGTTTTGTCCGATTTCTATCACACTATTCATATCATGCGTAATCACAACTGTCGTCATGTTGAATTCAGCTGTAATGTCTTTAATCAATCCATCAATGACAATCGACGTTTTCGGATCCAATCCAGAATTTGGTTCGTCGCAAAATAAGTATTTTGGATTCATGGAGATTGCGCGGGCAATTCCAATGCGTTTTTGCATTCCACCACTACATTCCGCCGGAAGCAATTTGTTGCGACCAGCCAAATTAACGCGTTCTAAGCAAAAGTCAACACGCTTTTGCATCTCTCCTTTGGTCATATTGGTAAACATGGTCAATGGAAACATGACGTTTTCTTCAACGCTTAGGGAGTCAAACAATGCTACACCTTGAAATAACATCCCAATTTCTTCGCGGATTTTACTTCGGTCGTATCGCTCCATATCCGTGAAATTCCGTCCATCAAAAATGATTTGTCCTTCATCCACCTCATATAAACCAACAATGCATTTAGCTAAAACTGATTTTCCTTGTCCGGATTGACCAATAATTAAATTGACCTTCCCTGTTTCAAATTGATGGTTGACATCGAACAAAACTTGTTGTCCGTTAAATGTTTTATTGACATTTTTTACCTCAATCATGACAGCAACAATAATTGTGTTAGAATTAAGTTTGCTACTAAAATGGCTATGCTGCTACTGACAACTGCTTGTGTGGATGCTTGTCCAACATTGATTGAACCACCTTTCACATAATAACCATAGAAGGAAGAAACGGAAACAATTAAAAATCCAAACACCACTGTTTTCGTTAATGCATACGTAATGTGAAATGGATTAAAAAAAGCACGTAAACCTAACACGTACGTTTCAGTTGTCGTTAAATTAGTAATCATCAAGGCCATCCATCCTCCCAACATACTTAAAGTCATGGAGAATATAATGAGTATTGGGAAAAACAAAATTGCAGCAACGATTTTTGGTAGAACCAAATGATTCAAGGAATTAACCCCCATGATTTCTAAGGCATCAATTTGTTCGGTAACACGCATGGTGCCAATTTCAGAAGCGACATTTGACCCTACTTTCCCAGCAAGAATCAAGGAGATAATGGTTGGTGAAAATTCTAAGATCGTACTCGATTGTGTAATGTATCCTACCGTATATTTCGGCAAGAGTGGATTGGACATGCTAGAAGCAGTTTGCAACGCGATTACTCCTCCAATGAACATGGACATCAGTCCTACTATAGGCAGGGAACTGATTCCGATATTTTCCAGTTCATTCATTAAACGAGAAAAGAATATTTTCCATTTCTTTGGCTTTGTAAAAACCATGGTCAACATCAACGTGTACTTCCCTATATTTTGCAAATATTTCACGAAGCTAAGTTAAGGATATTTTCTATGCGGATGTGAGGTGATTTTGCGTTCATTTTGTTTTTAACTTTGTTCGTGTCTAATTCTAAACGAGAACAATTTATTGAAACGCTTCATCGTTTCGCCCCAGAGGCGTTTACGGAATACTTGACAGATTTAATCCTTTCAGCTAAAGTAAAGTTTAAAATTGTCCCGGGAAGAAGCACAAAACTAGGTGACTTCAGAGTGAAACCAGGCGAAGAAAAACCAACCATCACCGTCAATGGTGATTTGAACAAATTCTCGTTTTTAGTAACTGCTATTCATGAACTTGCTCATTTGGAGGCTTTTCGAGACCACGGAATGCGCATTCAGGCACATGGCAACGAGTGGAAGCAAGCATATCGGCGATTAATGGAGCCGATTTTGGTGAGTAAAAAGCTGCCAACAGATGTCGAAAAAGCACTTTGGAAGAACTTCACCAATACCAAGGCATCCTCATGCACAGACATACAATTGAGTCGAACTTTGAAACTTTATGACAAGTCACCAGTAACAACCTTAGAGGAAATCCCCCACAAAAGCATGTTCCATTTGAATGGAAAATCATTCGAGAAAGGCTTACTGCGAAGAAGTCGCTATCTTTGTACCGAATTAAAAACTGGGAAACCTTATTTAGTGCATGCACTTGCTACCGTTGAACTAATTGAAAAATATGAGCACAAATAATTACGGATTGATTATGGCTGGAGGAGTTGGTAGCCGTTTTTGGCCTATGTCCACCCCTCAAAAACCAAAGCAATTCCTTGATGTCCTTGGCATCGGGAAATCTTTGTTGCGCTTAACATTTGAGCGAATGCAGAAATCTGTACCGACCGAACACATTTACATTCTGACAAATACCTCTTACCGTGAACTAGTAAAGGAACAACTTCCTGAGTTAAGTTTTGAGCAAATCCTTTGCGAGCCAATGCGCAAAAATACAGCGCCTTGTATTGCCTATGCTGCTGCGAAGATTCACGCTTCTAATCCGGATGCGACATTAATCATCTCTCCATCTGATCATTTAATTGTCAACGAAACAAGGTTTCAAGAAATCATTTCCACTGCCATTATGGTTGCCAATGAAAAAAAGCATCTGGTTACTTTGGGAATCGAACCTAGTCGTCCGGATACGGGTTACGGATACATCGAATTTGACTTAAGTAGCGGGGTTCAAAAGGGACAAGCTACAGAAGTGATTCAATTTCGCGAAAAACCAAATGTTGAAACAGCTCAGCAATTTTTGGACGCTAAGAACTTTTATTGGAACGCGGGTATCTTTATCTGGCGTGCAGATGTCATCCTCGATGCCTTGCATAAGTTTCAACCCATGTTACATGAGATTTTCATGTCGGACACTTCTGCTTATGGCACAACAAAAGAAACGGACTTCTTATACAAAGCGTTTGATCAATGTGAAGATATTTCTATTGACTTTGCCGTGATGGAACATGCGAAAAATGTTTCCGTAGTTCTGTCTGATTTTGATTGGAGCGACTTAGGTACCTGGGGGAGTTTAACGGAGCACCTTCCGAAGGATAATGAAGAAAATTCCATCATTGGCGACAATGTTTTTGCATTCGATTCAAGCAATTGCTTAGTGAATGTCCCGAAGGACAAGCTCGTATTGTTAGACGGTTTGAAAGACTACATTGTGGTTGAATCAGAAAACATGTTAATGATTTTGAAATCATCCAACGAGCAACAGCTTAAAAACTACCTCAAAGTACTAGAAACTAATCGTCCTGAATACTTTCAAAAGTAATGATAAAAATTCGCGATATTGAACTAGGTGAATTTCCACTTTTACTTGCACCCATGGAGGATGTAAGTGATCCGCCTTTCCGAGCGCTTTGTAAAAAACACGGTGCGGATTTAATGTATACGGAATTTATTTCTTCCGAAGGACTTATTCGCGACGCAGCGAAGAGCGTTCAGAAATTAGATATTTTTGAATATGAACGTCCTATTGGGATTCAGATCTTTGGTTCGGATATCGAAAGCATGATTCAATGCGCTGAAATCATCGATCAAGTGAAACCTGATTTATTGGATATTAATTATGGTTGTCCAGTGAAAAAAGTGGCCTGTAAAGGTGCTGGTGCTGGACTGTTACAAGATATTCCGAAAATGGTACGCATGACCGAAGCGATTGTCAAAGCAACATCGCTGCCAGTTACCGTTAAAACACGTTTGGGTTGGGATGATGATACGAAATTTGTGGTAGAAACCGCGGAAAGATTGCAGGACATCGGCATTGAGGCAATCTCCATTCATGGACGTACACGAAAACAAATGTACAAAGGAGATGCAGACTGGTCATTAATTGGTCAAGTGAAAAATAATTCCCGAATGCGTATACCTGTTTTTGGAAATGGAGACATTAATTCTCCTGAAAAAGCGCTTGAATATAAAAATCGTTATGGCGTCGATGGCATAATGATTGGACGTGCTAGCATTGGTTACCCATGGGTATTTAATGAAATCAAACATTTCATGGCGACTGGAACACATTTGGAATCCCCCAGCATTCAAGACCGCGTTCAGGCGTGTAGAGATCACTTGGAAATGAGTATTCAGTGGAAAGGCATGCAATTGGGCATCAATGAAATGAAACGTCATTACACGAATTATTTTAAGGGTATTTCACATTTCAAGGAATATCGCACAAAACTAGTATCTAGTTTCAATGTAGATGAAATTATGGAAATTCTGCGCTACATCGAAGAACATGCAGATGAGTTTCACTTCGCTCAGGCAAACGAAGTTTAAATCAATTTATTTCGTCGGAAGATTCTACGAACTGGAATCTGTAAACTTCCGAAAACTTCATATCGAGTCAAGGAATCGATGCTAAAGAAGTACTTCGTCCCTTTATTGGTCCACGTAACATGATTGTTTGTGCTGGTCACCAATTTCGGCGCCGATAGCCCTGAATAGAATTGGTAGATAGATCCTGACTTCTTCAATTTCAATAAAGGAGAAAACAAGAAGCGAAAATCTTCTCCTTCTTTTCTAAGTATGCCTTTCTTCATGAGTTTATTCAAGAATACTTGTCCATATTCATTCATGGAAATCATCGCGGAGTAAGCGGGAATCAAGATTTCTTTTTCACGGGCTACCTCTAATTCATTAAAGTCCTCATCTAGTACTGTTTCTATGTACTGTTCTTTCACCTTTTGCATTCCACCTTCAATAAAGCAAAGGTCACCTGTCCAGGCTTGAATGAATTCAGCGATTGGAAAACCAAATCTCTTACCAATTTTAGAAAATTGGACATACATCGAGTCTTCCTTATTCTTTTTTAATTCTTCAATATCCAAATGCACATCAATCATTCGCTGCGTTCCAAACGAGGACGTATTATAACTCAGGGCATTTTCTTTCTGCTTGAAATAGAGCGGTTTCGTTTTCTTCAAGTAGCTTTTTAGCTTGAAGCTAGAGGAATCACTATCGTGTGCAAACATGGCTGTTTCTATTCCAAGCGACTTCAACTTCGGCCAATTTGAATAAATCACCAAATGTTCATTTTTGAATTGTTTCTGTGCTAAAAATCGTTTCCAGTCCTTGTGTATTCCACGATTTCTGGATGAAATCACCTGTTCAAGTACTGATTTGAAGTCACTTCCCTTGTAAAACAAAATATATCCATCTCCATAATGCAAATAGGACTTATCTTCTAGGTTATAGTAGTATTTATGGTCTTTAAACGTGGAATCGGATATGTCAACAAACTTACGCAGTCGTTCGATTCCTGCCATGATTTTAGAGCTGTCACTCAATTTAGCCATTGCGCCCCAGTTGCCATCTTCGTTTCCAAAAAGATACACGTTTTTCTGAAGATCAATGCCGTACATTTTTCCCTGACCGAGCAAGAACTCGTAGGTTGTAAAATCGCGTGCAGAGATTTTATTGTATTGCAACATGCCATTTGTTTCTTTGGCTAATTCAAGGATATTTGCCGTTGCGATAAAGTCAGCAGTTGGAAGTCGGTCAATTAATCTAGGTGGGATTGGTTTTTGAAAAAGAATATTTTTCAAAAACAGCACCAATCCAAGTGCACCGGCAAGTAAAAGTAAGGTACTTATTTTACGAAACACGCTTAGGGGTTGAAAGTAGTCACGACATAAATGGAATTGATTAAATCCAACAGGTGTTTACCGGTTGTCTCATCGCCTTCAAATGTATATTGTAAATTAAATTTCGTTTGTTCGTTTGTTGTTTTGCCCGAGTTCAATTCAAATTGACCAGATTTCCCTTTTAACGACTGAACAATTTCTTCTTGTCGTGGATTTAACACTCCGACAGGAAAACGATTTAAGGTTTCTTGGATGTCAACATGTCCATACATAAAACCACTTTTCTTTGCGGCTTTTCGTTCCTTTCTAGTTAAGGACTCTGATCCATAACCATTGGGGTGATTTACCGCTAAGTCCTCATCATTCGTCAAAATAAACAAGCCGTTTCGGTTGATAAAATACATTGGTGCGGCATCCAAGATGGCATTTTCAAATTTCCAATAGTCACCACAATTTTTAAATTTCGATGTCAATCGACTCATGTGCTTCATCACTTTCTCTGGAATATCAGAACGATCAATTGAGAATCCAACGGTGAAAATCGGCATGTCCTCTTCTGCTTCTGCTTCGCGTTCACCATATTCAAAAGTCTCCTCATCGTAGTAAAATTCGATTTTCTTTGTTTTGATTTTTTTAATCCCATTAAAAGATCCAAACATGCTTCCTTTATAGGTTCCGAACAAAGCGTCTTTGTTAATGAATTCATTCAGCAACTCAATCGTCAGTACGTTCATAGAAATCTGGGCATTCTTTTCATCACTGAGAACGGGCATAATAACTTTATATGCTTGTTCATATGCTTGACGCAGATTCACATTGTACGTAAAATACCCCGTACTAGATTGTGGGATATACTTCAATACGTTTTTATCGAATTTGGAGTCGTTCATTTCTTTATAAATTGAACCTAGTTCCTTTCCGTAATTTGCTTCTACTTGAAACTCAACGATATTGTCCTTTAAAATTAAATCACCTAATATGACATTCCCCGTGTACAATTCTTGGATGTCTTGATACAAGGATGGAAGGACGGTTTGAAAATACCAAAGTCCTTGTGACTTCTCAAAATTCCTGGAATTATCCAAATAGAACGTACCAATTGCTTCGTGGGTCATTTGTGCAGCAAATCGAGCATCTTTTGAATGCAAGTTCACCCCATCTACAAATAGTTCTTTCATCAAGCGTTCCAGCTCTCTTTCTTGAAGAATAGTCTGAACACTGTCTCTTAATTCATAGTAGTTTTTAATGTTTGGATTTTCCGTTGCATCCGGATAAGCTGTCTCTTCAACAGGTTGATCATTAGTGAACTCCTGCTCGTTTAGGATCTCTTCATCCTCGGTTTGGATTTCATCAAACAATTCATAGGGCATTTCATTTCCACGGGCGTACCATAAGGAATCCGTCATTTGATCGATGTAAGCCATGGTAGGTTCGATGCGAATTAAAATAGCCGTATTTCCTTTAATGATCAAGTTATTGAAAAAAGACCCGTAAAATTCAACCCCCGGATACTTCATGTCTAGTTTCTGAAAATCATCAAACACTTCAAACAATTGCTGTTGATTTTTAATACCGAAGGTGAAACCTGAAATTTCGTTTTGGTTTGACTTACCGTAGAATAAATTCAAGCGCTGATCGAAGTCCATACCAGCATCTTTCAATGTTTTACCTGAAGTTGAACCATCGAATAATTCTTGGTGCACCTCTTCCATGAATTCATATTGCACCAAATCATCCATAGAGATTTTCTGCAATAAATTGATGTTATTGATACTGAAAACGGTCACTGCATCCTTTGGGATAAAGAGTTCTGATTTTTGTCCAAACAACAAAGTGCTTGAAAACAATGATAAGGTGTAAATAAGTGCGTTTTTCACAGGCAATTTTCAAATGAAATATGAAACGAATTTAATCATAATCTCGTTAGTTTTTCGTCGAGATTAAATAGATTGTATTTTCGAGTAAATCTTGATTTTCTTTGATGCTATAGGCGCTGGCTTTGATCATCACCGCTTGCTTGTTTTTGCTTAAGGTCCCTAATGCATTTTCGTATCGTTCAATCGGACGATCAAAACGCGTGATGGTGGTATATGTTCCTTGCTTCAATAATTCAAGATCATTTGATTTGTACCCTTTTACTTTGGCACGTGCAAAAGCGGGTATCGAACGTTTAAGTTTGTTTCCGTCCCAAGTAATCCAAATTTCATCGGCTTCAGGACCCAATTTATCTTTTGAAACAGCTTCGACTGAGTTTGCCAATCCGGCCTGTAGAGACATAATGCTTGTGAAATCACAGGAGAATTTTAAGATAAAGTCTGTGTAGTTTTCTTCGATCAAGACATTTGAAATACCAGGTTGGGCATCGAGGATTTTAGCGAACTCACCCACTTTCGCGCTGATGTCTTGAATGCTTGGGATTTTTTTACCGTCGAGGCTATCTAAGGCTAGAATGGAATTCACTTTTACCTTACTTGCGGACAAATTCACTTTGTAACGCAAAGTTCCCGAACCATCGTTGTGCATCGTTAAGTCGTCCGAGATTTCGATGCACGAAACCAAGGATAAAAACAAGACGAAAAAGAGTGTAATTTTTTTCACGTGTGGTGGAAATCAAATGTAATGCCAAAATTAATCAAATAGATTCGTTTAATGCTTGCTCAAAGGCACAAATTCCTTGCGTGTCTCGGGGACATTCGGATCTTTGGACAAGCCAACTAAAAAAAGTCATCAGACTAATGCCTTGTTGACGACAAATTTCACTTTCCGGCATCTTGAAACTTTAAAATGGAGGCATAAAAAAAGCCACTCTTGCGAGTGGCCGTATAGAGTCGTCTCCAGCTATCCGAATAAATCGGGAAGAAGGAAACGGGAAAGAGCCCGAGGGCTCTTATAAATCCTACATCATTCCCGGCATTCCACCACCCATACCTGCCATTGCAGCAGCTGAGTTTGCTTCTTCCGGTTGATCTGCGATCACACATTCTGTTGTCAACAACATCGCCGCAATGGACGCTGCGTTTTCAACGGCAATACGCGTTACTTTCGTTGGATCGATGACACCTGCTTTGTACAATGCTTCGAATTTATCTGTGCGTGCATTGTAACCGAAATCATCTTTTCCTTCGCGTACTTTTTGAACGATGATTGCTCCTTCTCCACCTGCATTCGCAATGATTTGACGCAATGGCTCTTCTGCCGCACGTTTCACAATTGCAATTCCAGTGGTCTCGTCTTCGTTTGCTCCTTTTAATTTATCCAAGGACTCAATCGCGCGAATAAGTGCTACACCTCCACCAGGTACGATTCCTTCTTCTACTGCCGCACGAGTCGCTGCTAATGCATCGTCCACACGGTCTTTTTTCTCTTTCATCTCCACTTCTGTTGGCGCACCTACATAAAGTACTGCAACACCACCAGCTAACTTCGCTAAACGCTCTTGCAATTTCTCGCGATCGTAATCTGAAGTAGTTGATTCAATTTGAGAACGAATCTGTGCAACGCGTGCTTTAATGTCCGCTTTTGTCCCTTTTCCGTTGATGATTGTTGTGTTGTCTTTATCGATTTCGATTTTCGCCGCTGTCCCTAACATGTCCATTGTGACATTTTCTAAAGTCATTCCGCGTTCTTCGGAAATCACTTGTCCACCTGTAAGGATAGCGATATCTTCCAACATAGCCTTACGACGGTCACCGAATCCTGGTGCTTTTACAGCAGCCACTTTCAATGAACCACGTAATCTGTTCACAACTAATGTACCTAATGCTTCACCATCAACATCTTCAGCGATGATTAACAATCCTTTTCCTGCTTGAACAACTGGCTCCAAAATTGGAAGCAATTCTTTCATGCTTGAAATTTTCTTCTCACTGATGAGGATCAATGGATTTTCCATTTCCGTCACCATTTTCTCTGCGTTTGTCACAAAGTATGGCGATAAGTATCCACGATCGAATTGCATTCCTTCAACCGTTTTCATCTCTGTTTCTGTTCCTTTTGCTTCTTCAACAGTGATGACACCGTCGTTTCCAACCACTTTCATGGCTTCAGCAATCAATTTACCGATGGTCTCATCGTTGTTAGCCGAAATCGTCGCAATTTGTTGGATTTTGCTATTGTCAGAACCCACTTCTTTTGAAATTTTTTTCAAGTTTTTCACCACTTCCGCAACTGCTTTATCGATACCACGTTTTAGGTCCATTGGATTTGCTCCAGCGGCTACGTTTTTCAATCCAGCACCTACAATCGCTTGTGCCAATACAGTTGCTGTTGTTGTTCCGTCCCCAGCGATATCTGCTGTTTTGGACGCCACTTCTTTCACCATTTGTGCACCCATATTTTCAATCGGATCTTTCAATTCGATTTCTCTAGCAACCGTTACACCGTCTTTGGTAATCTGTGGTGCTCCGAATTTTTTTCCAATCACAACATTTCGTCCCTTTGGACCTAAAGTTACTTTCACAGCATCTGCCAATGCATCTACTCCTCTTTTTAATTTCTCACGTGCTTCAACGTTGAAGAAAATATCTTTTGCCATTTTAATTTAATTTGAATGTTTGATTAAAAAATTCCGTAAATGTCAGACTCTCTCATGATGAGGAAATTCTTTCCATCAATTTTAATTTCTGTTCCAGCATACTGACCGTACAAAATAGATTCGCCAACTTTTACAGACATTGGTTCATCTTTTTTTCCGGATCCAGCTGCTACAACAATCCCACGCAATGGTTTTTCTTTTGCCGTGTCTGGAATGATGATTCCACTTGCTGTTTTTTGCTCTGCTGGCGCAGGTTCTACTAGAACTCTATCCGCCAAAGGTTTAAAATTTACTGACATTATTTTTAATTTAATTTGATTGCAATTTTACCAATATTATGCCACTACGCTAAAGTGGACATTTTTTCGCTCTTGGACAAAAAAAATGTCAGCATGCGTGACATACTGACATTTCTACGGTCGAAACCGAATCTTATTTATTTCCTTGAGCTGGCGCTTGTCCTTGTCCTTGACTTTGTCCTTGTTGCGTTTGTTGAGGAGCAACTGGTTTGGCTGGTTTTGGTTGACGAATAGTAATAACTAAACTCACAACAACAATCGTTGCTGCCAATCCCCACGTCATTTTGTCGATTAACTCGTTTGTTTTTTGAACACCACCTAATTGAGAAGGAGATCCAAAATCTGAGCTCAAGCCTCCACCTTTGGGATTCTGAACGTAAACAACTAAAATCAACAAGATGCTTGCTGCGATGATAATGATAGACAATAATAAATCCATGATTAAGAATTAAGTTTTCTCTTTAAATTTCTAATTTGGGTTGCAAAGAAACTCTTTTTTTCTGGAAAAATCAAAATTAATTGCTCATAAACGTGAATTGCCTTATTTATATTTCCTTGCAAGGCGAATACTTGTGCTAGCGTTTCACTCACGGGCATCTTGTTTGCATCCACACTTTCCTTTGCTTTCTTGGCAGGAGAGAAGAATTCTTTCTTGGGTTTTTCGAAATGATAGAAACTCGGCTTTTTATCTTCTGTTATAGGTTCTTCCTCATGACCATTTAAAATCTCACCCATTTTCAACCAATCCGTAAAAGACTTTGGTTCAATTGACGCCGTGTTTTTAACCGGTTTTAAAGGAACGTTTTCTTCTTGCTGTGACCTTAATTCTTCTTCCGCTGCTACTTGTTCTGCTGCTCCTGGATAAGCTAATTGTAAATAGGAAGACGAAATAACCGCTGATTGAATTAAGGTATCCACCTCATCCATTTCTCTTATTTCAACAGGCTGATGTGGGATATTTAACGGACTTTCCTCTTCTCCTTCTTCCTTGGTCTCGACTAATGCACCTGGAGCAATTAAGGTCTCTAATTCCTCTGTTTCTTCTATTAAAATTATAGGCACAATTTCTGGCACTGAATCAACCACCAGTTGAATGATCGGGGTTTCAGGTTTAATCGCTTCATCTTTGACAAACACTTCTTTGCTTACTGCTTCTTGTGTTTGTATCTCTTGTGTTGCTGTGGTCGTTTGTCTCACCAATAAATCGTACAGCAATGCGCGATTTGGAATTTGATATGCGTATTTTTCTAATTGTGAACTCAAGCGCAAATCGTGGTCGTTTGACAAAGATTTCAAATAAAGCGTCACAAGGCTTGAAGCATATGGATACAAATCCATGAGCTCCTTCATCTCGCTTAATTGACGAGTTGAACAACTGGACATGTTCCGCATTTGTTGATGGATCGAATCGCTACTTAACATCACCAATTGCTTAAAAGTTTATTAATGAGATCCTGCACCATTTGGGCGGAAATATCTTCGAATAATTTCGTTTCAATTTCAGAAATATTGGTACCTGAACTAAAATCTGCGAAACGTGTACTAGTCATTGTCCATTGCTCTTCTTTGGGCTTCGTTATATTAACGGTCATGACCAATGACATCGATAAGCGATTCTGAGAAGCATTGTTATTTCCCTGTACCGCTAGAGGCGTTACCAAATATTGTGTGATTTTACCCTCCATGTTCACTTCCCCTTTTCCAAAGGTTGTGTTCAGTAAGAGTGGTGTGTTATTTTGGACACCGTCCTTCAAATTCTCCGACAATATTGCTGCAAAACTCAAGGGACAAGTCGCAGCTTCAAGCGTTAATGTTTTTAGGGTAAAGGTTTTCCATTCCTCGGGCATGCCACCGGTATCTCTGAAAGAAAAACTACTCGGCCAGCAAGCACTTAATCCAATTGCCACTAAAATGAACAGGACATATTTCATTTATTCTCCGAGTTGATATTCTTTTATTTTTCGATAAAGTGTGCGTTCAGAAATCCCTAATTCAAGTGCAGCATACTTACGTTTGCCACGGTGCTTTTCTAAGGCTTTATGAATCAATTCCTTTTCACGATCTTCCAAAGATAAGGATTCTTCAATTTCTTCGTGTATTTCAAATGTTTCCGGGACAATGGGGTAATTTGTATGTGTTTCATTCGCAGAGCCGGCAGGAAGCATACGTGTTGCACTTGGTGCATCTTCGTATACATCTTGATAAATCCGATTGACAAGTGCTGTTTGATCTTGATTTAGGTTGACGGATTGACCATTATTGATAACCTCCAAAACCAATTTCTTTAATTCTGTTAAGTCTTTTTTCATGTCAAAAAGAAACTTATACATTAACTCTCGTTCAGAAATGGACTCTTTCGTTTGGTCGTTTTTGACTAAAAAACTCGACTTTTCCACTATTGGTTGCAGGTAAGAAGCGAGCATCATTTCATCAATATCGCGGGCTGTTTCAATCACGGATAATTGCTCCACTAAATTTTTTAATTGACGAATGTTCCCTGGCCAAGGATAATTTTGAAGGAGAACGACCGCGTCTTCAGACAATTTTATTGCGGGCATTCGGTACTTTTCCGCAAAGTCATTAGCAAATTTACGAAACAACAAATGCACGTCCTCTTGCCTGTTCTTCAATGCCGGTAATTGAATAGGAACTGTGCTCAAACGATAGAACAAATCCTCGCGAAATTTTCCCGAATGTATCGCCTGCTGCATGTTTTCGTTGGTAGCAGCAACTACGCGAACATTGGTTTTAATCACCTTTGATGAGCCCACACGAATGAATTCGCCTGTTTCCAATACACGTAACAAACGCACTTGTGTCTGCATGGGTAATTCCGCAACCTCATCTAAGAAAATAGTTCCTCCATTCGCTACTTCGAAATAACCTTGACGACTACCGCTAGCTCCTGTAAATGATCCTTTTTCGTGTCCAAAAAGTTCAGAATCAATCGTTCCCTCTGGAATAGCACCGCAGTTTACCGCAATGTATTCACCATGCTTGCGCGAACTTAATTGATGAATAACTTGTGGAATAATTTCTTTTCCTGTTCCACTTTCTCCAGTAACAAGAACGGAAATATCCGTTGGAGCAACTTGCATTGCTACTTCTAAAGCACGATTCAGCATTGGAGAGTTGCCAATAATCCCGAAGCGCTGTTTTACTTGTTGAATATTCATCTTATCTTAGTTTAACATGCTGAAATCACTTCTCCCTTGAGCGTAGCCGAGGTACAGCTGTCGATTCGAACCATGACATATTGTGCTTTTTGATATATCTCTTTTGGAAAGACAACCATTGAATTTCTTCCTGTTCTTCCACATAAATGTTCTTCCGAACGCTTGGAAGTTCCTTCGATAAGTACCTTTTGAATAGTTCCGATTTGTTTCTGATTGGATTTCAAGGAATGGGCTAATTGTTTTTCGATAATTTCATTCAAACGACGTCCTTTTACTTCTTCTGGAATATCGTCTTCGAATCTACGTTCAGCTAAGGTTTTAGGACGTTCAGAATACTTGAACATGTAGGCAAAATCGTATTCTACTAAATCCATTAAGGATAATGTTTCTTGATGTTCTTCTTCCGATTCACCACAGAAACCTGTAATGACATCGGTTGATATCGCACAATTCGGGATCATTCGCTTGATGGATTCAATACGTTCCATATACCATTCGCGCGAGTATCCGCGGTTCATTCGGTAAAGTACGTCTGTGTTTCCTGATTGCACTGGCAAATGAATGTAGGGACAAATATTTTCGTATTTCGCCATAGTTTCAAGGACATCGTCCGTCATGTCTTTTGGATGCGAGGTGCTAAATCGAACCCGTAACTCGGGAGAAACCAAGGCCACCATTTCCATCAATTGCGCAAAGTTCGTTGTCGGTTCTTCTGGATTTTTCACTTCGCCTTTAGAGCTTATGTTCCACCGATAGGAATCCACATTTTGTCCAAGTAAAGTTACTTCGCGGTATCCACGAGCAACTAAATCTTTGCATTCCTCAACGATGGTATATGGATCGCGAGAGCGTTCTCTACCACGGGTAAAAGGAACAACGCAGAACGAACACATGTTATCGCAACCACGCATAATGGTCACGAATGCAGCGATTCCACCTTGATCCAAACGCACTGGAGAAATGTCTGCGTATGTTTCATCACGCGATAACAATACATTCACCGCTTTTTGTCCAGTTCCGACTTCTTCAATTAAATTAGGTAAATCGCGGTATGCATCGGGTCCAGCCACAAGATCCACTAATTTTTCTTCTTCCAGTAAATTTTTCTTCAATCGCTCGGCCATACAAC
>Ga0209444_10000334_pt1 | contig 25494 bp, 19 predicted proteins | sample LauGreFaBDMM15DN_2_FD_188215 | JGI IMG/M metagenome (GOLD analysis project Ga0209444, IMG submission 188215) | Freshwater lake microbial communities from Lake Michigan, USA - Fa13.BD.MM15.DN (SPAdes) (version 2) | ecosystem: Environmental > Aquatic > Freshwater > Lake | place: Lake Michigan... | reverse complement strand
ATGGGACACTGGTGATCGGATAAACCGCCTGACCATCGGCTTTGGCTACATAAAGCTGCATGATTCCGCTCCGGTTTGATCCAAATAAAACCCAATTTCCATCTGGTGAAACCGAGGGGTGATAGTGCTTTGTGCCCGGCTCGGAATGCGTCAGCTGCTCCGGTTCACCAGTAGGCGAAACACGCATCAATTCAATGCTTTCACCCACTTTAGCCGTATAGTAAACATATTTGCCGGTCGGCGACCAAACGGGTACATCACTGCTTTCACTGTGAAAGTCAGGCGTTTTCAACCGCTCAATCACACCACGATAACCACCACGGTCAGCCAGTTTGCGGAGGCCTGTTCCATCACTCTTCACAATGTAAGGGTGACAGTTGTAGTGCTCTCCTGACACAAAGATCAGCCATTGACCATCCGGCGACCAACTTGGTGCAAAGTTAAATGAATGGCCTGTTTCTATTTTAATTTTGCCAGACCCATCGGTATTGGAAATATAAATCTGGTAGTTTTCGTGGTAGCTGATCCGTTTGCCGTTGGGCGATGCGCTATATCCGTAAGCGAAGCCTTCGCCTTTGCCAGAAACGTCGCGCTTGTTGTGTCCATCCAGATCCATCACAAATGGCTTTGAAATACCTTTGATCAAGGGCGTAAATCCTAACCCAGCCCCATTTGGTAGAAAAAACAGGCCTGTATTGTAGATACTGACACGATCAATCTCTGTCAGGTTCGTCACTTTACCTGTGGCTACATCCAACAGACACGAATCGGCCAGCCAACCTCCCGTCATTCGAAATGTTTTGTGCTCGCGTTCCCAGGCAGCATTTTCCGGACTTTCCCAAAGTGCCAGGACAACTGCCTTTTTGCCGTCAGGCGACCAACCTGCAAATTGATTCCAGCTGTTTGGCTTTTTCGTAAGCTCTTCTGCTACCAAACGCCGGCCCGTTCCGTTGGCATTGACGATACAAGCCCGGCTCGTGATCCAGTTCGCAAACTGACCATCAGGAATATCATTACGGCTTTCCGTATAACCGATCAGATAATCTGGCTTTAATTCTTCGGCCTTGACACCAAGTGCTAAAATGCAACCAAGAATTGCAAATTTCAATAGATTCAGAGTTTGATTCATGGGATTGTCCAATTGGATTGAGAAAGATTCAGGCAAACAGTTCGCGGATCGGATTCCCACGATAGACTCGATACGGACGCCCTGAAGTATCTTGAAATTCACTGTCGGGACCGATCCCCAGACAGTGAAATATGGTCGCAGCAAGATCTTCTGGTGTATAGGCTTGTGTCAGAGGTAAACCGCCCTGAGAGTCTGTCCTGCCGATGATCCGGCCAGGCTCGATACCACCACCGGCGAAAAAGCAAGGAAAGACATCGCCCCAGTGGTGCCGGCCCGGCGTAAAAGGCTCGCCCGACGCGTTATTTCCATTCGGGCTGATCGGATAAATTCGCGGAGTTCTGCCCATCTCGCCACACATGACCACCAGAGTTTCATCCAGCAGGCCGCGCTGGGAGAGATCGTCGAGAAATCCGCTCAGGCAATGGTCGATCGAGGGTAAAAGCCGGCGTTTCAGGTCGCGAAACGCATTTTGGTGGGTATCCCAGCCGCGCAGATTCACCTGCACCATGCGGACTCCGGATTCGATCAGCCGACGAGCCACCAGAAAGCCCTGGCCCCATTCCTCGCGACCATATAAATCACGCGTTTTGTCTGACTCCTGAGTCAGGTCAAACGGATTCTGGCGACCGGTACGCGATGCCGCCAAAAATCGCATGGCCTGATGCCTGTGAGCATCCCAGGCATTCAGATTTCCAGAGGCTAGATTCTGATCCAGATTCCGCTGAAACTGATCAATCTTGCGGAACAAGTTGGTCCGATTTTCGAGCCCTGAAACGGAGAACCCTTCAGAAAGCCCAAAATCGGGCAGGTGGAAGTCGGGCTTGCGACAACTCGAATTATCCCACCAGGCCAAAGGACCAGGCCCGGGGGCTCGCTTGAGGTCGTTAGGGTCATCGTGGCTAAAGCAATTCGGGCACGATCCAGCAGCATCTTTTGCATGACAGGTGCAGGCCAGATCAAGCCCAAGCCGATCGTATTTTGGCCCCAAAAGGCCAGACTCCCGGCCTGGATAGGTCATCAGATTGGCTCTCGGAATCTCGATCATGGCCGGGAGGGCCACAGATGGTTCCGTTGGGGCTGCATAGCTGATCATGGATCCAATCGACGGCCAGCTGAATCGGCCTGGCCGAGGCTGAACAATGGAGGCATTCGTATCGCCGGGCGGTAAAGCGGTGGTTCCCGTATGAAGTAGATAAGAGCAGCTGTTGTGCTCATTCCGGAACTCACGTCCAGCGACATGGTGCATCGTTCGGACGATGGAAAATTGGTCGGAACGACTGGCAAGTCTGGGCAGATATTCGCAAAAGACCTCGCCTGGAACACGCGACTGCGTCACTCCATAATCACCACGAATGGTGTCGGGGGCGTGCGGTTTCGGGTCGAAAGTCTCATGCTGCGATGGGCCGCCGGACTGAAAAATAAAAACGACGGATTTCGCCTTACCCTTTGGAGTGATACCACTTGCCCTGATATGCGATTCCAACCGCAGAAGATCGCTCAGCCCCATTCCGATCAGGCTCATTCCGCCGACCTGCAACAGGCCCCGGCGCGAGATCAGTGGATGATCCTCTGTGCGGCAACCGTTGGGTGAAGGGCGATGGGGATGAAGCATGACGATGATCCAGAAGGCGAGTTCCATAAGGAGAGATCCTTATTAGATATCACCTTGGACCATCAAGCAAGGTCTATCCTATTATAAACTTACAATCAGCACGCAACGGGAATTCCAGAAAGTTTCTCAACCAGCGATGATTTTTATCAGGGCGTATTCAGTGGCTGAACTGGTGGAGACAGAGAAAGTGGAGCTTCCAAAGCTGGTGCAGGAGGCACCGGGTTTGAGAATGGGCTTGGGCCTGAAGGGATTGCTGGCGATGGACTTGAATTCTTCCTGATCTGAGCTCTTGAAATCGGTGGAGATGCGCCAGGTAAGGGTGGCGATGGAGGCTGAGCCAGCGGATCTCGAGCCCCTGCGGATGCTCCCTTACCGATCGGTGTCTGAGCGGGTGTCACGATGGCGACTTTCTCGACCAGTCGCTGATATGCGGTTTTTGCAGCGGCTCGAACCTCTGGTGATTTATCGAATTGCGACGTTTTTTCAAGATATTCCAAAGCCGTTGTATCGCCAATTTCAGCCAGTGACCAAGCAGCTGTTTTGCGAACGCTAGAGTCTTTATCGTTGCGAAGCCGGTCCATCAGAGGGCCGATCGCTTGTGTCGCCTTTTGCCGGCCAAGCAGAATGGCACCGTCTCGCCGGGTGGAGGCCCAGTGGCTGTTGAGCATCTTGAGAGCTGATCCGATCGCATCACTTGGTGGTGTATGCACTTGGACCACTGTGGAAGGGATCTGCTGGGTGATGATTGGAGTGGGCTGAGTGACGATCACAGTGGATGGTGGAGGCGGGCTGGAGGCTGCCGAACCGACAAGCAATCCGGCTCCAAAACCCAAGGCTGAGGCGGCAAGGCCAGAGCCATTATTTTCGTAATGATTGATGACCACAGGCCCACGTGGAGGGCCTGGACGAAACTGCGGAGGCCGGTTACGGGGCGGCTGTGCTTGTGCTCCAGTTTGGGCCATTGCCATGAGGATGACAGCACAACTTGGATAAAACGCGATTTTCTGAAGCATGATCCACCCCCGGCATCCATGCCGACTGAACGGAAAATGACCTGTGTCATCAAAATGGGATTCGCCCAAGTATTACACCAAGATCCCGAAATCGGTCAAGTTCGGAACGGGTCAAACTGTAAAACCGCCCTTGTCAGAAATCGCAAAAAGCGATAAACAGTCACTTAATCGAGATTCGGCTCCGATGGAATGATTCCGTTCAAGCCGATCAAATTGAGTGTGAGATGGTGTGCGGGCAGGGAGGCTTGCGAACCATGACTGGCGATGAATCAAGACGACAATGGATCACCCGACTCGCTCAATGTCTATTTGCAGGCGGAGTTTCGGCGCATTCCGGCTGCTCAATCGCTAAGCGGTTTCACAACGACATTCCGGTACCCAATCCACTTGTGGTTCCGTCGATTGATTTTGAAACTATCTGGAACACGACCATCGCTGTTCTGGATGAATACTTTGACATTGCAACAGAAAATCGCCAGCAGAGACGCATCGTGACCCAGCCAAAGGTGGGTGGAACGGTGCTGGAGCCTTGGAATCAGGACTCTGGCGACTTCTATGAGCGAGTGGAATCCACGCTTCAAACCATTCGCCGGTATGCGATTGTGACCATCGAGCCAGACCCGACCGGCATGGGCCAGGCCGTTCGTGTGGAAGTCTTTAAAGAGCTTGAGGATATGGTTCGTCCTGAACGTGCACCAGCCGGCCGGGCGATTTTCTCAAACGAATTTCCGGTCAATCGCTCGCGCGAAGTCGTTGGGCCTGTGGATTTGCCACAAGGCTGGATTCCCCGGGGTCGCGATTTAATTGTCGAGCAGTCGATTCTTCGCCGGCTTCAACGAAAATTATTGCTGTAAAGCCCCATCAAACGAAATAAGGGATAGGTCAAAATTGACCCATCCCTCTTGGATATATTGATTTAGATCCTGACAGGAGTCCATCACACACGCAGGTGGGCTGGCCAGATCGCTGTACCGTAGATTGCCGTGGAACCGAGTTCTTCTTCAATACGAAGAAGCTGGTTGTATTTGGCCACGCGATCCGATCGGCTGGCGGAGCCGGTCTTGATCTGACCACAATTGGTGCCGACAGCGATGTCTGCAATCGTGGAATCTTCCGTCTCGCCCGATCGGTGCGAAAGTACGGCGGTGTAGCCATTGCGCTGAGCCATTTGAACGGCTTCGAGCGTTTCGGTCAGGGTGCCAATCTGGTTTACCTTCACCAAAATGCTGTTACATGCACTCTTGGTAATGCCTTCAGCCAGACGAACAGGGTTTGTTACGAAGAAGTCGTCGCCCACGATCTGAACTTTGTCGCCCAGACGCTTGGTGATCTCAATGTAACCGGCCCAGTCGTCTTGATCCAATGGATCTTCAATCGAAACAATCGGATATTTTTCTGACCAGCCTGCGAACAGGTCGATCATGTCCGATGCGCTGAAGAGTTTGTCTGGGTTGGACTTCCAGAACTTATAGCCCTTCTTGCCACCTTCGTCAAAAAGCTCGGAGCTGGCACAGTCGAGGGCAATCGCGAAGTCAGCACTTCGGCCAGCCTTGTAGCCAGCCTTGTCGATCGACTCCATGATGTACTTCAGGGCTTCTTCGTTATCCAGGTTCGGAGCGAATCCACCTTCGTCACCTACAGCCGTGTTGTGACCAGCCTTTTTCAAAACGCCCTTGAGCGTATGAAAAACTTCGGCGACCTGGCGAATGCCTTCTGAGAAGCTCTTGGCGCCCACGGGCATGACCATGAACTCCTGGAAGTCGATTTTGTTGTCGGCGTGCTTTCCACCGTTGATGATGTTGGCCATCGGCACGGGCAGAACACGGGCGTTCGGGCCGCCCAGATATTTGAACAAAGAAATTCCGGTCGCCTGAGCAGCTGCTTTTGCTGCGGCAAGACTGATACCGAGAATGGCATTCGCGCCGAGTCGAGCTTTGTTTGGTGTGCCGTCGGCAGCGATCATTGCTGCATCAAGCCCGGCCTGATCGGTGGCATTGCGACCAATCACAACACGTGCCAGTTCGCCATTGACGTGCTCAACAGCCTTCAAAACACCTTTGCCCAAGTATTTCGTTTTGTCGGCGTCGCGCATTTCGACGGCTTCATAAGCCCCTGTTGAGGCTCCTGAAGGAACGGCCGCGCGGCCAATGACACCTGAGTCAAGCTGAACATCGACTTCCACGGTCGGGTTGCCACGGCTGTCGAGAATTTGACGACCACGCACGGCGGCGATTTTCGTCGAATGATTGATCATCGATTGCTGTTCCAAATATCTCACGAACTCGTTCACAGACAACGTTCTGATTTTATCCAGTTTTGGACATCATCAAAACGCGAGTGCTCACCGGTGGCAACGCGCCAACCAATAACGCACTCATTTCTATGGCATAATGGCCGATCAGGGGCAGTTTCGTCTAGTGGACAACTGGACGAATTCATCCCTTCAGCGAAGAATTACGACGAATATATCAGGCCCGAACGGCCTTGAGCAAGCGGCGGACTGGCCACAAAACCATTCGTACAGGTGCTGTTGCGATTCTACCCGGCAGACCAATCACCACCAGGGCGGAACTGATCACGACCCAACCCGCCAGGAACATTCCCAGATAGCGAGCAGCACCAAAGTTCAAACCTTGTTGCTCAAGCCAGGTTCCAACCGCGGTTTCCAGGCCCGCAATCGCACCTCCACCCACAGCTGTCGCCAGTTGGATCCCAGCCGAGGCAAACTGCTTGACAGCGTAATCCGTTGCCTGGCCTGCCATATCGACGAATTCTTCAGGGGCGGCAATAAAGGCAGTCAAAAGTCCGGCAGCGGCCAGCTTTTGCTTGTTTGGAAGGACTGTCTCGGTAAAGAACTTCCAGCCCGGGCGACCTGTCCGGCGAAGCACGTTCACAGACTGAGCACCTTCTGTAGCAAGCACTTCGGCCACGTCATCGCCATAAACGGAGACAGCTGAGAGGCCATCGGCGCCCATGCTGCGGATCATGGTGTCAGCTCGTCCAGGAAACCGGCGGGCCAGAGATTGAGCGGCTTCGCCCATCTGGACCGCCATTTGCTTTTCGACTGGTGTGAATCGAGCAAAGTCTTTGGCCAGATTTTGGTCACCAGCCACCAACTTCTGAAAGCGGGCTTCGAGAAGGGCGTCCGCAGGTTCATCGACCCGACGCGCTGTTCGGCTTAACTCCTGTGACCGACGGGCCAGAACGCCCAATCCATCCTCGCCCAGCTCTGTCGCTTCTTTGGCAAATAAACGAGTGGTTCGGCCTGTTGCCAGCTTTGGATCGGCGGAGCGTACAGAGGCCTGAATCATGTCGTCAAGCCATGACAGGCCACCGGCTTGAGCGGAATTGGTGTTCAGCCCAAATGCCAACAGAGCAAGCACACAAACGCTTTTCAAGAAAGAGTTTGCATGGAAAGGGCCGGTTCGTTTTCGGTGATTTGTCATAGCAGGAAAAAGCCTCCCCGATGGTCGTTTTTGCATAGCAATTGTGCGGTGACTGTTGGACTCTGACTTTACCCGACCAGTGATGAAATATCCTGACATGTTTATCGCTTCAGCCCTTTTTTGAATCAGGGCTGACTCTCCTGAGGGACAACTGAGCGGCGCGAGGCCAGGTGTTCTTCCATCTTCCAATAAGCGGCCAGACCAACTCCGGCTTGTCCGCTCTCAAAGGCAAGATACTTCAGGCCTCGCTCTGGAGGAACTCGCATGAGAAGTTCCCGGCCGTCTTTCATAAACCGCAGAGGTTCGAAACGGCTCAGCGTCACTCCAGCTTTCCGAGCCAGAGGACGAACAATTTCTTCAACCTGACTTAACGTCATACGATTCATTGCGTTAGGCATCTGCTTCAGGACTTTTTGCAAGCCACCGGCTGATCTCACGGCCCACCACTGATTTGCTCGCCTGGCCGTGCTTGCAGTCACTTGTTCACCTGCTTGGAGCCCCGCTTTAACGCTTCTATCCAGAACGGATTCTGCACCTTCGCGGGCCGCAGTTTTACCAAGCGTTTTCACTTGGCCACGAGTCATTTCAGCTGCCAGAACACCCTCTGGCTGGATGGCGAAAAGGCTCATCACATCGGCCACCACAAATGCCCCGTCCATCAAAGCCCATGACCACTCGCCGGAAGTCGGCCTGTAGCCTTTGGTGAGAACGTTTGCAAGGTGGGTCAGATCATATAGTGGAAGGAATTCAACGGCACTGATGTTTGTTTTCTGAATTTGAGCAACCCGTGCAAGTCCATCATCATGAATGATTTGAATGGTGGCCTGGCCACTGTCGCCTGAAAGGCTCATCACACCCAGAGCGAGCGATTCGGTGGTCGATCGGCTGGCCTTGTCGCGTAACTTTGCAACCAGTTCAGGGCTCAAATCACTTTGAGCGATTGGAAGGATGATGGCTGATCCATGTCGTCTGAGAATTTCCCGAAACTGCGTGTCAGACGCATATTTCTCAAGCATCACAGCCGCAGTCAGGCCATGGTCGGCTAACGCTTCCACCGCTTTTTCACGCAAATCTTTATCGGAGTAGTCCTGATAAACCACTTCAGCAGAGTCGGCCCCTGTGGACTTGATCGCCGCTTCACCACGTTTGCCAAACTCGAGCGTCAATTTCAAAGCGTTCGGATGATCAGCCACTTTCGCAAGCAGCCCAGCTGCAGATAGATGACGCAGATGCGACGCCACTGACTCGGCAGAATGGTTGCGGAGATATTCCGTTGTGTCATCCGCAGAGACATGGAGTGCGATCAGGGAGTCGTCCAGAAGCTGCTCCTGATCAAGGCTTTCAATCACATCTCCGAACAGGCTCATCACCATCAGTCCCTCGGGGCCCCGATGTCGCAGAGACTCAAGTGCCCATTTCGGGTGCTTCTCCAGAGTTTCAATCACTTTACGTAAGGAGTAAGATCCTTCTCTGAGACTGACCAGTTGCAGACCAATGAGTGAATCCTGCAAGTCTTTCGGGTCACTTGACATACGCTCTACCAAGCCAGAGATCGCCTCAGGTTCGGTCATCATCAATGGCAAAATTTCAGGAGTCTTTTGAACAATCGCCCGCTGGCTTGGCGAGAGCCGTTCAAGTTCAGCGATCCAAAGGGCACGGTCGCCGTCATCAGCCCGCTTCAGGCTGAGGTAATCGCGCCATGTCAGGAGAATTCTGGCGGCTGCCTGATCATCTACTAGTTCACACAGGCGTCGAAATTCGCGAGGATGTTTCTCATAAAGGTAGACAGCTTCCAAGTCAAGTGTGTCGAGCAGTTTCAGGCCACGCAGGCCATCGGTACTTTCGAGGTTGATCGCCGTCTGGGCGTATTTATTCAAGACCCGCTGGACCATCTCAAATTCTTTGGAATCTTGTCGATAACGATCAAGAACCTGATTTTTATGGTCTTGAAATGACTGGCCGATGGACGGCCCGGAATCTGTAATTTTGTCGAGGACGACTGGCTTGGTTTTGGCGGCCAGCTTAATAAAAACGGCAGAGCCGATGAAAAGGCACAGCAAGGCCAGGGTTTGTCTTGTACCTTTCGACATGCCGCCCGCAACTTTCTACGGACGGAAACTGCCAAACCAACTGGCAATTTCCTGGTCAGACTGGCTCACTTCAAACCATGATTCGCCGCAAAGCATGGTATCTCTAAAATCCATCACCGCAATATTGTTCCGTACAGTCGCCTTCCCGTCAACTGAAACCTGCCCGAAGTTGACCAGATAATAGGACGATCTTTCTGGATTTCCGGTCTGGCTTGTTCAAGGCACGCATCTTCTCGGCTTGGGGTTGTGATCTGACATCCAAACTTACAACAATGTTTTGATAAGATTGTGTTCCAATGTCATGACCAGTGAATCCCAAATAGATGGAGTGCAGCGAACATGACCAGACAATCCGGCTTGAGCATTCTGGGTGACGAAGGGCCTGGCTTGGTTCGCACTAAAATCGTTGCAACCATTGGTCCTGCATGTCGCGACTATGAATCGATCCGCAGACTGGCCATGGCCGGTGTCGACCTGTTTCGTTTGAATTTTTCGCATGGAACTCATGCCGAACATGCGGAAGTCTGGCAAAAGATCCAAGACGTAAGGCGTGACTCCAAAAAGTCTATCGCGATATTGATGGACCTCTCGGGACCAAAAATCCGACTCGGTAAAATCGTCCCTGATGATGGGGTTCTGGAATGCCCGGTGGATGGTCTCTTTGAAATGTCGATGGGCGAGTCTGTCGATTTTAACGCTCCGGCGGATCCAAAACTGGGGCGATTGGTCTGCCCTGTCGACGAACTTTTTGAGGATCTGGAGGTCGGCCAAAGAGTTCTGTTCGCCGATGGAACCCTGACCATGACCGTGGTGGAATCGTGGCCGGGTCAGCGACGGGCCATTCTGCGAAACATGATTTCCGGACGTCTCCGAAACCGTCAAGGGATCAATCTGCCAGGCGGTGGAGGCCGCATTAAGGCACTTACAAATAAGGATTTAGAAGATCTCAACTGGGCGATCAAACATCCCGTTTCGTTTATTGCACTCTCGTTTGTGAGACAGGCTTCAGATGTGCGTCAGTTGCGTCAGGAACTGGAAAGCCGGGGGATCGACTCGCGGATCATCGCCAAAATTGAAAAGCCGGCTGCTCTGGTCAATCTCGACTCGATTCTGGAGGAAGTGGATGCACTCATGGTGGCGCGTGGCGATTTAGGCGTGGAACTTGACGTGGCTCAGGTTCCAGCGGCTCAAAAGCGGATCATCGCCAAGGCCTCAAGGGCTGGTCTGCCTGTGATCACGGCAACGCAAATGCTTGCCAGTATGGAAACTTCTACGATTCCAACCCGCGCTGAAGCCGCGGATGTTTTCAATGCAGTGCTGGACGGTACCGACGCCGTCATGCTTTCAGGCGAGACCGCCGTTGGCCGCGACCCTGTGCTGGCCGTACGCACGATGAGCCAGATAGTGCTACAGGCTGAGACTTTCTCGCTGACTGATCCGGTCAGTAATCGACGATTTGAAAATTCGAACATGCGGACGACAGACTGGGCCCGCGTCACTCCGATCACAGCGGCCATGGTCTATACCGTTGCGGAACTGGTCCGTCAGATTCAGCCAAAGCTGGTTGTGGCTGTGACCCGGACAGGCCGTGCAGCGTTCGCTTTGAGCAAGGTTCGACTCCCAGTGCCCATCGTAGCTCTTTCAGATAACCCCTCTGCCATAAATGCTTTAGCCCTTGCATGGGGTGTTGAGCCTCTGGCTCTTGAGCATTTTGGCGAACCGGACGAAAACTTGAAAGTAGCACTTGACTGGGCCATGGCCCGCAATTTGATAGAACCGGGCGATCGGGTCGTTCATCTGCGTGGAGCGATCGCCAACAAGCCTGGCCACAATGCACTTTACATCCACGAAGTTGGCGCCAGAACCTGATCATTTCTGGTTTAAGATTCTGGCACCACCAGGCGTCACAATCAAACCAGGGTTTCCAAAAGGCCCTGCATTTCTCCAGCAGCGTGGCTTTCGCCAGCCTTGCGCGCTTTCTGTATTCCCAATTCCAGCCAATATCGAGCGTGTTCCAATTCGTCTGTTTCCGCAAACGATTGCCCCAGTTGCTGATAGGCTGCAATGCTCTCTTCAGGGTGGTCTGTAATCAATGCCTTCAATCGGTCGCGCCCTTCGTCTGTTGCACGGTCTCGCAAACACTGCATGGCCAAGCCATATCTCAAAAAGCTATCGCGTGGATCTTCCGCCAGGCTGGCTTCCAGAGCGAGCCGTTTTGCTGATTTTTCTGTCATCTTAAGTGGATCCTTTGTGATCTTCGGGGTTGAGCCTGAGGGTAGGTCATGACACGACCATTGTATATGGTATTCAGGGTTATCCAAACAAAAGATGCTGACTGAGTCGTTGCCAGATCCATGGCACCTGTTCGCCAATGTTAAGATGGGGCGAGTTTTCTTAGTATTCAGAGAAGCCCGGTGATCTCGGTAAATTTCATAGTCTTGGTTGCATAGGCAAGCCCGGCGATCTGCCGATGAGTAAGGGGGACTTGTAGACCAAAGCGATTCACAAGTGACAGGTCGAAGGATTAGCTCCGGATGGAGACTCCTACGACTGGTGAATGGCTCAAGGGCTTCGAAAAACCAACCCGGCGGATGGGGCCGTGATTCGTCACTCTGGCGAACTGCGGATACGACCGACAGCAGTCATTGTCCAGATTTTATGAATCTGGGTGGTTGATTCCCTGGTCGTAGTTGTTTAGCGAGTCCGTCATGGAGGACTCTCGATCGTGATGTCCGAATGGATTTCTCAAACATCGTTCCGGTCTTTCGATGGATTCGTCCGTCGAGCGATTCCGGTCATATTACTGGCGACTTGCATCGCCGGATCTGGCGTGAGCCCCACCTGGGCCAAGGGCATAGCACCGACCCGCCGTACGGCTGTGGTCGATGCAGTTGCCAAGATCCAGCCGGCCGTTGTCTCGATTGCCAGCGAGAAGCTGTCGGCGTCAAACGCCAGATGGCCGATCTCTCCTGACGAAAGCGCAAAAGCTCGCGTTAGTGGAATGGGTACAGGCGTGATTGTGGATGGTCGTGGATTTATCCTCACCAATCACCACGTTGTGGATCGGGTGGAAGGGATCGAAGTTCGTCTCAGCGACGGCACCATGCTTCCTGCCCGTGTCATTCAGTCTGACCCTGTCATGGATCTTGCCCTGATCAAGGTGGATTCCACCAAACCGCTGGCTGAAGCTGTAGTTGGAACTTCGTCAGACCTTATGGTCGGCGAGGATGTGATCACCGTAGGCAATGCCTTTGGTTATGAAAACACGGTCTCTGTTGGGATTGTCAGTGCCTTGGGCCGAAACGTAACACTTTCGGACGATCAGGTCTATCGAAATCTGATCCAAACCGATGCCTGTATCAACCCCGGCAATTCAGGTGGTCCACTGGTCAATATCCGAGGCGAACTGATCGGCATCAACGTGGCGGTTCGGGCGGGTGCTCAAGGCATCGGTTTCGCTCTTCCCATAGATGATGTCCTGAGATCGGCAGCCGAGATGATGTCCACCCGCCGGATCTCTGCCACCTGGCACGGACTTGCTACGGAAACCCGTGTTGGCGAGGAACGGCCCCGACTGTTCGTCAGTCAGGTTCAATCCACCAGTCCAGGTGAAACAGCCGGTATCAAATCAGGCGATGAGATCATCAAAATCGGTCGGATTGATGCCCGAAATCCTCTTGATGTTGAACGTGCCTTGATGGAATCACGAGTTGACGCCCCTGTTCCAGTCGTTGTCAAGCGTGGTGGACAGGAAAAAACCGTTCAGCTTGCTGTTCGATCCCTTTCCCGTGCCCAGCCTGATGCCGGGGATCAGATCTGGTGGCTGCTGGGTGTCAAAACCCGCCCTGTCAGTCCTGCGACCGTGGCTACGGTGAGTCCTGATCTTCACGGTGGACTTTATGTTTCAGACGTGCTTCCAGGAAGCTCCGCAGATCGTGCTTCGATCCAGCCTGGAGATATCCTGATCGGGCTCTCTTTGGGTGAGCGTCACTGGGAAACGATTCTTCCGGATAATGTCCTGCACATTCTCAAACAACCGCAAGTATCGAATGCCCAGCAGCTTACCTATTTCATTGTGCGGTCAAACAAACTTTATCATGGTTTGATGACCATCGCAACCGCACCTGAAACCACCTTGCGGCGATGAAATCGAACGAATCTGATCTGACGTGCGATGCGCGGATATTGCAATCCGCCTTGCACGTGGATCAAATTCTTTCATGACAGAAATATGGCCGGTTTAATTGGGAGTCCAGGATGGACGATCGGAGCCAGGATTGGCATCAGATTCTTCAGGATCGATCTCGTCCATGGACTCAGGACCATCTCAAATGAAACCATCTCGCCAATTTCGACCGACTCTCAATCAAACCGACCTTCTTGAAGATCGCAGAGTGCTCTCAACTCTCCACCCTTATTATCGCCAACGGCTGCCGATTTATCAGCCATTGCAAACACAAGTCTTAACCACCCCCACTCTGCCGAAAATTCAAACGGCTGGTGTTCGGACATATGATCTCATTCCACCTCCCGGGCAGGTCAATCCCACCGGTACCATTTCGCTCTCTTACAAAGTGGGCGGGGCGACGATTGTTCCATTTGGTTATGCTTACGCAAATGCCCATCCGGGTATGACTCTTGTAAGCGTGTCAGGCATTCCAGCCGGTGGTTCAGGACCAAAATCGCAGGTCATGTCCGTAGGTACACTTGGACAGCGTCAAAGTTTTTATCAGTCTGCTGATGGCGAAATGATACTCACCCCGCCTGGCATGTTCCGAGCTGGTTTTGCCAGCATCGGCGTCACCCCGACCACATATGACAGCGGAACGGGTGTGACATCGAGTCAGCCCGGCGAATTGCGAATTTTAAATGTGGTCGGTTCACCCGTCATGATTATTCGCGATGCAAATCTTGTCAGTGGCCCGACCGGCCTGACATGGCTTGATAAAGGCAATACAGCCAGTCTGTTTATCTCAAACAGCATTAATGGAGTCGTCAGCCGCTTCGATTTCAAGATCTTCCAGCGCGGAATTCCATCCATCCGATTAACCAAGGCCACCCAAATTGGTGGTGGATATGCAACCGCCGGTTCTGCGACCACCGAACTACAAGGCCCTTCAGGGCTGAGTTATGACAATGTCACAGACACTCTCTATGTGGCTTCCAGTCTCAACAACTCAGTTTACGCCATTGATAGAGCCAGCAGGGTGAGAAATCTTGGTGGGACAGGTCGGGTGGTTGTCAACAACAGCCCGAATCTGACAAGCCCCAAGGGTGTTTCACTTTCACCAAGCCGTACTTTGCTGGTCTCAGGTGATTTGGCCAGCGGCGCAACAGGCTTATCTGAATTCGACCTGAGCGGACGATATATCGGTAGCCTCCCAACAGGAGCGGCCGGCGGTGGTGCATCAAGCGTCACCTGGAATCATTCGCTCTATGGATTCGGGCCAGAAGTGGTCCAGCTTAACGCCAATGACAGCACCATTCAGTTCTTGCCAATTACGCAGAACTGATATTTGCGACTGATATTAAACGCTTTCAATAAGGGCCATTGCGAACATAAAATCGCAGTGGCCGTTATTTTTCAGGATTCTTATTCCATGATCGAATCCATGTTTACAAGATTTTTCATGGGTCGTTCATTTTATTTTTAAACCGTACTGGAGAAAAGTCGTTCGCGAAAATCTTCCTAAAAATGGTATGATTCAGAACGATTTGAAATGACTAATATCGACTATGTCGAATCGTGTGATACCACCATGCTGACTGCTTCAGATCTCGAAAACCTGACTGACCGACTGGCCAAAGCCGATGGGCCTGCTGACATCTGCAATACATGGCCCGATGAAATCTGGGCCATACTCAGTGAATTTCGGGCCTTCCACTGGCTGGTTCCCCAGGAATTCGGCGGCGAGGGATGCGATCGGCTCACTCTGATGCAGCGCTACCTGGCCATCGCTCAAGGCAGCCTGACTGCCGCTTTTATGCTGACCCAGCACGATGCTGCAATTCGGCGAATCATTCCGGCAGTCAGGGTCGATACCAGTGGAGAACCCAATACGGCCGCAAAATGGCTGAGTCGTATTGTTTCAGAAAACTTAACAACCACCGTCGGAATTTCGCAGTTGACCATATCCATTCGTCGTGGTGAACGGGCCATGGGGGCCACTCCAACCGAAAATGGTGGATATCGGCTTGACGGTTTCATGCCTTGGATCACTGGAGCGGAAAAGGCAGCGGTATTTGTCACTGGAGGAACCATCGAGGATGGTCGCCAGATCCTTGCGCTGGTGCCTTCAGACCGGCCTGGAGTGATGATTCAACAGCCTGAGCCACTGGCTGCACTCAATGCATCTCGAACGACTGAGGTCATGTGTCAATCCGTTGAAATTCAAGCCGATGAAGTGCTGGCAGGACCGATTGCAAATGTGATTACCTCAAAACAGGCCGGTGGAACAGGTGGTCTGGAAACTTCCGTTTTAGCGTTAGGTCAGTCGCTGGCCGCAATAACATTTCTAAAGCACGAAGATCCAACCAGATTTGATCTGGAAGTGCCTGTAGAAAGATTGAAAAGTGAATGGACGGCATTAAAATCGGACATTTTCTCCATCGTTTCAGGTGATAACATTTCCATCACTCCGGAACAGATTCGCCAGCGGGCCAATGCCCTGGCGAGCCGGTCCACGCAAGCCTGTCTGATTGCACGTCGAGGAAGCGGTTTTCTGCTCACTGATCCAGCCCAGCGGTGGGCCCGTCAAGCTCTATTTTTTCATGTCTGGAGCTGCCCTAAACCTGTCGCCACGGCTTCGATCCGCGACCTTGCCGGCATGGGCGAATCCAATGGTTGCGGAGTTTTGAATTGACGGGTCAATGAATGCAATCAGAATTGCATTTCCCCAGATTCAACCGACTCACAACATGCTCACTGGGTCCACATCAATTGCCAGTTCCACACTTGATGGCGGCTGAATATCTGGCAAAACAGCATGCAAAACGGTTTGCAAAGCCGCTGCTGTGAGCGATCGGGCCTGCAAATGGTGGCGAAACAGGTTTTTGATCCGTGCCACCGGGGCAGGCGATGGGCCCATCACAATCACGGGCCCAGGTGCGTCCGGATCAGGTGCAGGCCGACCCGCTGCAGCGGCCTCGCGAACCGCCATGGCCTTGGCTTCTGATTCAATTCGACCAGCCACATCCACCATATATTTAGCCACGGCAGCGTCGTCCACACCTCTGGCAATCAGTCGGGCCATGCGTCCATAGGGTGGTAATGCAAATTGCTCGCGCAGTGGTAGCTCATATTTTGCAAAGCCTAAATAATCGTGTTTGGAGGCCAGCTCAATCGCAGGATGATCAGGGCTGAAAGTCTGCACCAGTACCCGGCCTGGGCGTTCGCCCCGACCTGTTCGGCCAGCCACCTGAGCCAGAAGCTGGAATGTACGTTCCGAGGCTCTGAAGTCTGGCAAATGCAATGCGGTATCGGCGGAAATCACTCCAACAAGCGTGACGTTCGGAAAGTCCAGGCCTTTGGCGATCATCTGTGTACCTAATAGGATCCGAACATCTCCGCTCCGAAATGAAGCCAGAATCTGCTCGTGACTATCGGCTCCTCGAGTGGTATCGGAGTCCATCCGTCGGATCGATTCGTTCGGAAACGAGGCCCTGACTTCGCGTTCCAAACGCTCTGTTCCGATGCCTGCATAATGCAATAAACCGGTGCGGCATGATGGGCAACGATCCGGAGGCCGCACTTGATAATCACATGCGTGGCAGACCAGTAACCGCTGATTTTTATGGTGCGTTAATGAAATGTCACAGTTTTCGCATTTAATCACTTCGCCACATTTTGGGCACATGATCACCGTGTGAAATCCACGACGGTTCAGCAGAAGCATGATCTGGCCGTTGTCAGCCAGGGTGCGTCTCATGGCGTCCAGCAAGGCCGGTGAAAGGACGGGCGAAGTATCGCCACCGCCCTGCCCCATGGGAGCTGATTTTTCCTGGCGCAAATCAATCAGGTGAACAGCAGGTAACGGGCGATTTTCCACCCGCTTTTGGAGGGAAAGCAATTGAAACTTCTTTGATCGGGCATTGCCCCAGCTCTCCAGAGAAGGCGTGGCCGAGCCCAATATGGCCGGAATTCCCAGCAGATGGGCGCGTTTGATGGCCGTATCGCGGGCATGATATCTCGGCACGCTGTCCTGTTTGAACGAGTTTTCATGCTCTTCATCCACTACAATCAGGCCAAGGTTGCGGCAAGGGGCGAAAATGGCTGATCGGGCCCCGACCACCACCTGAATATCTCCATCCACAATCGACGCCCAGTGCCGGTGCCGCTCGGCGTCGCTCATGTGAGAGTGCAGCACGGCCACGCGATCGAACCGGCTGCGAAACCGCCTGATTGTTTGAGGTGTCAGGCTGATCTCGGGGACAAGCACAATCGCTTGTCGCCCAAGCGCCACCACTGTCTCCATCGCTGAAAGATAAACTTCGGTTTTGCCACTGCCGGTCACCCCATGCAGCAGGAAGGGGGCAAAGCCTTTGCCGGGTTCGTCGATCCCGCGCTGAATGGCGGATCGGATCTGTTCCAGCACATTTTTCTGTTCAAGCGTAAGAGCTTCAGGTGGGAGACCTTCTGTATGCTTTTCCAACGATTTCGGGCGTTTATCCGGATCAATCGCTACCCGCAACTTTGTGGCCAGCAGCAGCCCCTTGGTACAAAGCCCGTTCACCACGGCGGGGGAACATTCTGCCAGCTCGCAGACTTCCGTCACGGGGATCGGCCGATCGGCATGCCTCAAAACTTCGAAAACGCGCGACTGGCGGTCTGTCAGCTTCAATTCCTCGTTGGTTTTTTCGCGAAGGGCATCAGGCAAGGCCACACATGTTCGGATCGCTGTGCCGGACTGTTTACGAACACCCGCAGGAATGACGGCCTCAAGTGTCTGCCCCCAGGAACAGACGTAATACTGGGCCAGCCAGCGAGTCAGTTCGAGCATGGCCGAGTCGACGAGTGGCTCTTCATCAAGAATCGCGATCACATTCTTGATCTTCGATTCCGGCAGGTTACAGACCGGGTTAATCTGTACACAATAAGCCACCGTGGGCGAATTCCCACGCCCCAATGGGACCTCAAGCCTTTGCCCGAGGCGGATTTGTGGCTGTAGTTCCACTGGTACACGATATGTGAACAGAGTTTCAAGCGGGCGGTTCAGAACCACGCCCACGGTCTCGGCGATCTCTGCATCAGGTGAATTTGAGTGGAACAGTCCCTGGCTCATGTCTCTCTTGACATCGGTATGTCGGTCAACCTATCGTTTGATGACCATGTTTGATTCAGGTGCTCTGAGGCTTGCTACACCCACAGCAGCTTCATTGTGACGGATCCGACTCATTTGGTCTATGATTGAGGCGACGGGCTCGACTGGAATTCAGTTCATGCGCATCGGAATCTTCGGCGGAACATTCGACCCGATCCACATCGGACACCTGATTCTGGCAGAGGCGTGCCGCGAGGCCTGCTCGCTCGACCTTGTCCAATTTGTCGTAGCCGGTGAACCCCCCCACAAAGGCAAGCCCAGAACGACTGCCAAACACAGGCTCGAGATGGTCGAACTGGCGATCGCCGGGAACAACGCTTTTGAAGCCTCCGAGATCGAACTCAGCCGCCCGGGCCCTCACTATAGTTATGAAACACTGGAGCTGATCGCAGCAGAGAGGCCCGGCGACGAACTTTTTTTCCTGATCGGCGCCGATAGTCTGGCGGATCTGCCCGGCTGGCGTCGCCCGGAAAGCATCTGCGAACTGGCCAGCCTTGTGGTCGTAAACCGTCCAGGCATTCGGCCTGAAACGATTTCAGACTATCAACCACCGGCTGGGTCAAAGCCACTTTATCAAGTGACTATGCCGGATGTGGGGATAGCGTCACGCAAGATTCGCCAAAAAGTGGCGGATGGGCAAAGTGTTCGCTATCTTGTGCCTCGAGCCGTCGAGATGTATCTCACCCAGCATGGGCTTTATCGGAATGCCTGATATTGGCTAAAGTGAGAGGCAAACCGGAGTTTGCCCCATTCTTAGAATATAGAATCAGGCCCCTGCCCCAGGTCGGCCGATCACTTCCCGCTGTCGATCACGTCGCGTGGCGATGGCATTCACTGCGTTCAGATAGGCCAGTGCCGAAGCCTCGATAATGTCCGTTGAGGCGGCTCTGCCTGCAAACGAGCGGTCGTCAGACTCGACAGAAAGCTCCAGGTTGACCTCACCCTGAGCATCCTTGCCGCTGGTCACGCTTCTTACGACAAACTCTTTAAGGTTTGCACGCACACCTGTGACACGTTCCACAGCCTTGAAGATGGCATCCACCGGGCCATCTCCAATGGCGGCGTCCTGAACCAGATGGCCATCCGGCCGGCGGATCGAAACTGTGGCTGTGGGCAGAAGGTTCATGCCTGTCACGACATGCAGTCCTTCCAGCTTCCATAAAGCGGGTGCGTCGGCATGAATATGCTTTTCTACGAGCACGATCAAGTCATCGTCAAAGACTTCTTTTTTCTTGTCTGCCAAGGTTTTAAAATCTACGAACAGGATTTCGATCTGCTCCTGGCTCAGATGATAACCCAGCTCAATGGCTCGATCCTTGATCGCAGCCCGGCCTGAGTGCTTGCCCAGAACGAGGTCTGTCTTGGGCACACCCACATCCTCGGGCCTCATGATTTCATAGGTGGAGCGTTCTTTGAGCATCCCGTCCTGATGGATTCCCGATTCATGGGCAAAGGCGTTTTTGCCAACAATCGCCTTGTTCCGTTGGACGAGCATGCCGGTGATGCTGGTCAGGAGCCGACTGATCGGGTAAAGCCTTTCGGAGCGAATGTTTGTCTCAAGATTGAAATAGTCGTGGCGGGTCTTCAGGGCCATCACGATCTCTTCCAAGGCCGCATTCCCGGCACGCTCGCCCACACCATTGATGGTGCACTCGATTTGGCGGGCACCGGCTTCGACGGCGGCCAGACTGTTGGCGACAGCCATGCCCAGGTCGTCGTGGCAGTGTACGGAAATCGTGGCTTGGTTGATGTTTGCAACCCTCTGCTTCAAGGTGCGAATGATTCCGGCATAGTGCGCAGGTGTAGCATAACCCACTGTGTCAGGAATGTTTACAGTCGTGGCACCAGCTTCAATCACGGCTCCGACGACGTCGCATAGGAAGTCGATCTCGGTGCGGGCAGCATCTTCAGGAGAGAATTCAATGTCCGCACAAAGACTTCGGGCGAATGTTACGCTTTCCACAGCCTTGGCGATGATCTGATCGCGGCTCATCCGGAGCTTATGTTCGCGATGGATCGCCGACGTGGCCAGAAAAACGTGAATCCGTGGCTTCTGGGCGAACTGCAAAGCCTCCCAGGCTCTGGCAATATCACGTTCATTGGATCGGGCCAGTCCGCAAATCGAAGAACCGGTGATTTCAGTCGCAATGGCACGAACAGATTCAAAGTCGCCGTTGGAGGCGATTGGGAAGCCAGCCTCGATAATATCCACGCCAAGTAGCGACAGAGCTCTCGCAAACTCAAGTTTTTCGACATGGTTCATACTGCAGCCGGGTGATTGCTCACCGTCGCGCAGTGTGGTGTCGAAAATCTTGACATAGCGGTCGCTTTGGCTGATTTTTTGGCTCTCGTGCGTGGTCATGGAATCGATCCTTGGTTAAATGTTCTGCAGATGATCCACTTCGACCAGTTCAGAACCTGACGAATACCAATGAATCGCCCAAGTCGTCCGATCATGCGGATCTATCTACAACTTCCATCATAACAAATTCAGAGCTTTAGAACCAACCTCAAATCATCGTGGGCCAAGTCAACTCAACTTCATCAAAGTTGAATCAGTCTGGCCCGTGGAATAAATTTCAAGAACCTTGTAATTCAAGCTCTGCAGGAACAGGCCGAGAATAACATCCGGTTTTTCAAAATCAACGTAGGTTAGCGTCGGGCTGGGACTTTTAATGTCCTTCGGATATAGCTATTAATAGATATCTCCTCTGGAGCCCAAAAGATTACTAGTCCAGGGCTTATGGATGTCCAGAGGACATGCCTAGTAATAGCTGTCTCCTCTGGAATCCAATCACTCAAAAACCGGTAGTTATCTCTCGCCTGTTCCTTATGGCTTCGCAACAGGTGCTGGTGGAGCCGCTGGAGGAGTTGGTGGGGAGACCGGCGAAACCGTGGCCGGTGCTGCCACTTTCACTGACGGAGCTAATTCTAAGGGAGCTTTCGGATCGGGCGTTACGGGTGATTCCGCAATGGGTGCTGGTGGAGCAGGAATCTGGGCAGGTGCAGGAGTTTCCTGAATCGCAGGAGCCGGAGCAACTTCCATGGGAGCGATTGTTTCGAGAGTCACTGATGGATTCAGAACTCCACCCGTCGCCGTGGAAAGAGCTGAGTCGGTGATGATCCGAAGTAGACCGTTGGTCTCAGCATTCAAAAGTTCTGTGACGTGATCGTCACACGGAATCACGAATGAACGCAAAGGCTGGCAGATCTTCTCGTTGGCGTGGAGGAAGTGCTTCGTCTGGCGCTTCACGACATCGTAATCATTTTCTGCCCAGATCACTGTTAATGGCAAGCCGATCAATCGCTTGGTGTGAATCGGGCTGGCATGCCAGCCTTGGAGCGGGGCCCAGTTCTTCCAACGATTGCCGTAACGCACCAGAAAATTTATGTCATATAGACCACTGATCAGCGTGAGGCTCTGAAAATCTCGTTCATTTAGTGATGATCGGCCGTCTGTCAATGACATATATGCCAGATGGGCACCAGCCGAATGACCGACCAGGTGGAATTGAGTGGAACTGAAACCGTAATTCGGAAGATTGGCTTGCGACCAGCGAACGGCTTCCACAACGTCGATCAGATTATCCGGATATTTCTGTTCTTGACCATATTGAGGAATGATCAGATTGATTCCATAACCGGCCAGAGCCACACCCAACTTAGTGTATAAATTCTTGTCGTGCTTATACCAATTGCCGCCAGGGATATAGAAAACCGTTGGGCCAGCCGGGTTGGCTCGATAAATATCGAGGGTGTGAGCTTCGACATCAAACGGAACATCTTTAAAGATTTCCTGAGCATGAATTTTGCCCAGTGAAGAAATGCCGAACGCAAGAACTAGGGCTTGCAGTGCAAAACGCCGGAACAACATTGGTGATGCGACTCCTAAGATGTTCGAACTTCAACGTTTCAGAAAGTGCCGGAAGATTGTCCTAGAGTAATTATATCTGCTGATTTGAGATTTCAAAATTTAAAGGAAATAATTCGGAAAGCCCTGACGAACCATGTCCGAATCAGGCCGCCTGTGACTAAACCCTCAATCATGCCCAGAAGCGGATTTCTGTAGGCACGGCCCCCTGACCGGGCGGGTTTTCGCCCATTCAATCAATGCGCATGTAAAGCATTATATAAAAACAATTTACATCGTTCAGGAAAATAAACCCAAAGCCCGCCATGTCAGGAGACATGGACTACATAACATTCTGTCTATTTTAGATTTATGAATCGCCGTCGAGCTCCGCCTCAAATCTCAGACTCAAACTCCAGATTTCAGAATGAGAGGGGGTAGAAGAAGATCCGCGTCCAAAACTTTTGATCAGACAGAGAAGCCGTTGAGTCGGCAAGCCAAAGCTGATACACTGAGATTCTGAAATCGTTGCTCAAGACAATAAGTCAAATCGTTGTCTTGTAAGCTATTGAATCGAAGCTATTCTTGATATCACGGAGTTTGCCGCTCATGTCCACTGCGGTCTCACCTCGACGCCTGCTGCTGGTCGAAGATAGTTCGACAATGCGCCGGATGATTTCGACCCTTCTGGGCGATGAAGGTTATGTAGTGGAAACCGCCGTGGATGGCGTGGACGGCTTGGCCAAAGCGCGTGCCAAAGTTCCTGAACTGATCCTGACCGACTACGAAATGCCGGAAATGGACGGCCCGGCACTCTGTCGGGCCCTCAAGGAAGATCCGATTCTGCGCACCACTCCTGTGATCATGCTGACCACTCTGGGTGCGACCGACAACAAACTTGCTGGCCTCACCGCTGGTGCCGACGATTACATCCAGAAGCCGAAAAGCCCGGACGAAATCCGTGAACTTTTTGCCCGGATCAAGGCCCGGTTCCGGATCGCTGATCTCTCCGCTGAACTGACCGAACGAAATCGTCTGCTGGAATCCGCCCACAAAAAACTGACCTTTGAACTCGATCTGGCTCGTAAAGTTCAAGCCGCCCTGATGCCCAAGCCGCCCAAACCGCGTGGCGTGCTTAAGATGTCCGTCCGCTACAAGCCTGCAAATCAGCTCGGTGGAGACGTTTACGACTTTTACCGCTTGGACAAGGAACGGCTTGGAGTTCTCGTAGCCGACATTTCCGGCCACGGCGTGAACTCAGCCATGCTCTCCGGCATGGTCAAAAGTCTGGCATCGTCGCTCTCAGCCGCCGTTCTCGAGCCAGGCGAGCTCATGGCCGGTCTTGATGTCCAACTCGAAAACTATTTCCCCGATGGATACTTCTGTACCGGTCTCTATCTGATCGCCGACGAATCCACCGGCCTGCTCCGATACGCCGGAGTGGGTCACCCTCCAGCCGTTATCGTGGGCCCTGAAGGAATCAGAACTCTTGATTCCAACCCCGGCCTTCTCGGTGTGGGAATGGTCGATGGTACATCCGGTGGTGTGGACCGTCTTCAGCCTGGCGAATCGCTCCTGATTTACACCGACGGTTTGCCCGATGCGGCCACTCCAACCGAAGAGATGTTCGGTCAGGCCCGTATTGAGCAACTCATGAGCGAGAACAAAGATAAGACGCCTGACGAGATTCTCTCAGCCATTGAGAAAGTGGTCGCAGCCCACGTTCATCCAGGCTCGGCGGCGGACGACATCAACCTGGTTCTGATCCAGTATCCACCAGAGTCGTAAGAATTCCGGGTCTGTTTCTGGACTTGGCCGATTCATCATATATGTTACCAACAGACGATTTCGAAGATTCGCCTGTTGGTAATTTTTTGTTATCTGGACCGGTCGGTATCGGAGGCGGATCGTACTTCCAAGTGATCGTCTGAATCTCACGGCGACTCCTTCCATGAACAAGCAATCACTCACGATATCCGGCCCAATGACGATTTACGAAGTGGGTGATTGGCGCGAGCTTTTCCTCCACTCCCTGAAATCAGGTTCGTCGCTCGACGTCGACCTTCACACCTCAGGCCCTTGGGATACAGCTGGTCTGCAGCTTTTGATCTCTCTTGTAAACACAGGTCATCAAAGAGATTGCGAAGTCAGGTTCCATCTTGTACCAAAGGTATGTCACGATCTGGCCAGAAGAGCCGGCCTGAGCGAGTGGCTTAAAAAGTTGTCCCTCTCAGAACTTTGATCACGGTCAAATCAACGTCTTCCGACGATCATTTCTGTAGCACTCTCCGTGGTAAATTTCATGAGTGAAGGAGCGACTTGATGGCAACTGTGATCCTGCATGTCGACGACAGCCCTTCGATTCGTCATTGGATCACCACGGTTCTGACCGTCAAAGGTGGAGTCACCGTTCTTTCCGCTGAGGACGGTGTTGAGGCCTTGAATATTCTCTCCACGACCTCTGTCGATCTTTTGTTGAGTGACTTGGAAATGCCCCGGGTGGATGGCCTCGAACTGGCAAAAGCTGTTCGCAACATGCCCCAGCATAAATACTTGCCCATCTTAATCTTATCAACGCGCAAACCGGAAAGTTTTCCGATCAAACGCCGCGAAGCTGTGACTGGCTGGATCACAAAACCAGTCGATGCCGACCTGCTCAACCGATGGGTGAATCGACTACTGCCAGGTTAATGACTCCACTATGGAGCCCCAAGGATTAGGCAGAAAATAACTTCCCGTTTTTAAAACCAATTAACCGGGGCTAGCGCCAAGACCGGCTAGATAAGAGGCGGTAGCCTACGGTTTCTTGGTTTGAATCTAGCCGCCGGGCGCTAGCCCCCGGTTCACGGAAGAAAAACAACCGGCATGCATGAATCTAGCCCCCTCTCATTCTGAAATCTGGAGTTTGAGTCTGAGATTTGGAGCGGAGCCCCAAAAGTGATTCATAATCCTTTCATGGACAACGTTTTATGTAGGCCAAGTCCCCTGACAAGGCGGGCTTTGGCCTTATTTTTCAGAACGATGCAAATCAATT